>Ga0172379_10006012_pt1 | contig 16529 bp, 23 predicted proteins | sample GrowelOW334metaG_FD_119756 | JGI IMG/M metagenome (GOLD analysis project Ga0172379, IMG submission 119756) | Groundwater microbial communities from an aquifer near a municipal landfill in Southern Ontario, Canada - Groundwater well OW334 metaG | ecosystem: Environmental > Aquatic > Deep... | reverse complement strand
TGCGGGGCATATGGAAAGCGCATGAGGGATTGGGACAGAATTGTGGTACAGGCATGGCCACCTCCATCCGTAGTACGGGTGAAAGTGGCGTCCTGCTTCGAAATTCACAAGGTTCGTTGAACTGCTCTAGTCAAGCACTTTCAACCCAGTCAATGCAAAATCTTGTCGGTGCGATTTTCTTAGGAGCATTCGAGTATATATTACTATCTTAGTAATAGAAAATGCACATCAACAGGAGAAATCATGAAAGATTTTACGAAGTTGCCTTCCAACGAAATAGTTAAAAGAACCGTGGAGGCGTTGAAGGCTAACGGTATGGAAGCATATGTCGTAGCGAATGCGGATGAAGCTCGGGAAAAGGCGTTGTCCCTCATACCTGCAGGATCCGAGACGATGACCATGACTTCCATTACCTTGGACCAGACCGGGATTTCAAAGGCCATCAATGAAACCGGGAAATACGACGCTGCCAAGCCGAAACTCTACTCGATGGATCAAAAAACACAAGCCAGGGATATGCGCAAATATGGTGCGGCTCCGGATGTGGCTCTCGGCTCCGCCCACGCGGTAACCGAATCAGGCACATTGGTGATAGCCTCGCTCACTGGTTCACAGCTGCCAGCCATCGCGTATGGTTCTGCATCGATAATTTTTGTGGTAGGTACCCAGAAAATCGTAGCTGACGTGGAAGAGGGCTTGAAGCGTATAAATCAGCACATCCTGCCTCTTGAAAGCGATCGTGCCCGGAAAGCGTATGGGCTTCCCGAAGACTTTCAAACCTTCCCGTCAAAGGTATTGTTGCTGAATAAGGAAATACAGGAAAGACGGATCAAGGTCATCCTGGTAAATGAGGCTCTTGGTTTCTAGATGAAATACTTCCAAGCCGGCACGCCACACAATTGCGGCCAAGCTTTTTAGCCTCGTACAGGCTATTGTCCGCGACGTGGAGGAAATCGCTTAGATGTTCTCCTCGTCCGGGCACGGCACTATTGGAACCTATACTGGGGGTCAGCCTGAAACTCTCGCTTTCATGTATCAGTGTTAAGGCTTCTACCCCCCTTGCGTACCCTCTTTGCAGTTACCATCGCCCCGTCCAGACCGGCATCCGGGAGCAGCAGGGCGAATTCCTCACCACCGTAGCGACCTACAAGGTCAACGTTACGCAGGCCGGAACGTATCGCTTCAGCGGCTCCCGCCAACACCTTGTCCCCAACTCCATGACCGCACATATCGTTGATGTTCTTGAAGAAATCCAGATCCGCTATCATGACGGTAACTGACCGGTTTTCGCGTGAGGAAAGTTCGATAAACAGTTCGGCCAGTTCAAAAAATCGTCTTCGGTTAAGAAGGCCCGTTAGGTTATCGGTCTCTGCGAATTTCCGGAGCCGGTCCAATAATGCGGCCGTTTCCGTCACATCCCGGATCAGTATGGCAGCACCCCTCACGGCCTCGCCGAACCCCCTGACTGGAAAGGCCCTGGCCGAATGCCGCAAGTCCACACCGGATGGATAAGTGAGGTGTATTCTTCCTCCCCCGTTCACGAAAGGACCAATTTCTTAAGCTCATCCACCCCGGGTACCACGAGGGGAAGCTCATCGCCTATCCGTATCTCTACTCCACCCAGAAAGCGCCTGGAAGCTTCGTTGGCGTCTATGTGCCTGCACTGACGGTCAACCACGAGGAAACCGTCCTCCAGGGAGTCGATGGCAATCTCCCATGCGGCCGGAATCATTTCGAACAGCCCCAGCTTGAAGATGGCGATGTAGAACGCAGCCCCCGTGATGGCCGCCGCAAAGGGCAAGGAATCGTGGTTCCATGGGACGAGGCCTACAAAATAAACCAGGGTACCCAGCCAAGGTACGATGGCGCCCACGGCCATGCGGACCGCCTGCGCCCTCCGTTGACGGTCGGAGATGATGGCGTAGCTGACCAACAGGAACGTTCCCGCCAGTATCTCGAGCTGCATCACAATCCAATGGAGAAAATAAAATGGTCCGCGTTCAATCCCTAAAATGGCGAAGGGAGCGTCGGTACGTACCCAGATGCGGGAATAGTAGAGACTCGAAAAATCGTTGGTCCAGACAGCCAGGATTATCGGCAGGGGAAAGAAAAAAGGATGGTCAGTACTGGCTTTGGGGTCTTTTTCCGCTGGTAAAACGGTACGCGAACAACAATCAGAAAAGCGAAAGGAAGGGTATACCCAGGTATTCGAAGCGTATGGCCAGCAACATGCCCGCAAGATCGGTCCGCAATAATTCCACCGCATACGAAGCCGTGTAGATGGAGATACATAATAGCAGTAATATGGTGATTTCCCAGGCACCTATGACCCGGCGGCGCTCGTGGGTTACCGCAGACAGAAAAATGAAAAAGCCGAAAATAGCCAGTAGCAGAATGATTATTATTGCAGGAGCACTGTAAATGCCGTATTGAAACCTCACTACCTTATCGGTACATACTCCGCCAAGTAGCACCAGGATAGAACCATTGCCGACGTTAGGGTGCGACTATCCGGAATCCGACATTCTTGCTGCCGGAAACAGGATCCACGAACCATCTGGTTGCGGCCCTCATCGCACTGAGTGGGTCGGACCAGCTGCCGCCGCGCAGCACCTTGCTGGAACCCGAATCCGGTCCGCCCGGATTTGCCACCGCCGCGTCGGTATACGGCCCGTACCAGTCCCAGCACCATTCCCACACATTCCCCGCCATATCGTACAGGCCCCAGGTATTGGCGCGCTTCAGACCCGCAGTATGAACCGAATTCCCGGCATTGACGTACAACCAGGCGTTCGCTTCCGCTGTCGCGGCCAAATTCGAGTTCCCCCATGCGTACGTGGTACCGGCACTGCCGATCGCGGCGTATTCCCACTGGGCTTCGGTAGGCAGGCGATAGCCGTTTTTTTGATTCCCCTCGGAATCCTCAAACTCGGCGACCACCGTGGCACTGGCGATGGGTCCCGTAGTGGGAATCCTCGAGCTGATGACATAGACTGGCTCCAATTCATCGCGTAGGGATAGCTTGTTGCAGAATTCCAGCGCGTCGAACCACCCTACCGATTCGACGGGGTAATCCTCCAAGACGCCAGCTTCCGTGAACCATGACGGATTGAAGCCCATAAGTTCCAGAAACAGGCTTTGGGTAATCTCGTGCTTGGATATCCTGAAGGAGTCGAGGGTAACGATATGGACAGGTGATTCATCCGCTCCGGCATTTTCGTTTATTGAACCCATCGAAAAGGAACCAGCCGGAATCCGGACCATGGACAGAATGGAAGGATCGGAACGGGGTGAGTCCTCCTGGAACAGGTCGCACGAAAGGTTGGCTATGGTCAATAAGATGCTGGAAACGGCCAGAGACCATCGCCATGCGGCAAGGTGCTTAACCCTTCGTTCTTCCCTGTACCCTTGCTCATCCATGGCTTTTGTCAGCCCTTCCTTATATAGAGCGGGATGGAGGCGCACTCCTTGTCATCCACGAGGAGTGAGAAGCCCACCACGCCGGGGCCTTTGAACCGCACTTTTGATACGTTGAAAAGTATGTGGGAAACGGCCGTCGCATTTCCCACCCCGCGAACCTCCAAGGTGCCCGTCACGGGTTCGATCAGGTTTTCCCCGTCCAGGTCCCGGGTCTCCACACGGAAATCGTGCCTGCCGAATTCCCAGATATCGAAGCGCAGGCGCACGACGATGGCGACGAAGGGATGGATGCAGGGAAATTCACGGGCGACTATGGTGTCGAAGGTGCCCACGACAGTGAGCTTGCCCATGTTTTCCTGGGCGAAATCGCAAAGGGTGAAGAGTTCTATCTTCAAAATCTGTCCCCTTCATTTATGCTTGCCTGTGCGGCCTCCCCACCGTACCTTTGCTGTACGGAGGATACCATGGCAAAGATTACTTTCAAAGGCGGTCCGATATCCACAGTAAGCGAGTTGCCGAAAGTGGGTTCGAATGCCCCGGATTTCATACTCGTCGACGGATCGTTGGCTGACAAGAGGCTGGCGGATTTTTCCGGCAAGGTGAAGATACTCAATATCGTTCCCAGCCTTGATACGTCGGTATGCGCCCTTTCCGCCAAGCGTTTCGACGCGGAAGTGGCCAAACTTCCCAACGTCGTCGTGCTGACCATATCCTGCGACCTGCCCTTCGCGCAAGGACGCTTCTGCAAGGCCGAGGGAGTCAACTCGGTGGTCATGCTTTCCCAGATGAGGAACCGTTCCTTCGGACGCGATTACGGGGTGGAAATCCTGGATGGACCCCTGGCAGGACTGATGAGCCGGGCCATCGTTGTGGTGGGCACCGACGACAAGGTAAAGTATGTCGAGCAAGTTCCGGAAATCGCACAGGAACCCGATTACGTCAAGGCCCTCGCGGCTGCCAAAGCCTAAGGGCGGTGCACCCCACAACTCTGATTCTAGTGTTGCCGAAGCGTTCTCACTATAGCGCCAGCGTCACAGCTTAAAGCCGGTCCGTCCATGTGAACGGAACCGGCTTTTTTATGTCCGTACCTTGAATCCGACTGAACCCCGGAATGCTGCTACTTTTCCACTCCCATCGCGGTGGCTGCCTGGGTGCGGACCTGCTCGATAAGTACCTGGTAGTGTTCCTTGAGGGCGCCCATGTTCTGGTTGTAGAAGGCGACGAATTCCGGGTCCTGGAAGGGGTCGATCTGCATGCGCCGTCCGGTACGCCTGGCGAGTTCCTCTTCCTTTTGCTTGAGCTTGGGCTCGAACTGGCGGCGGATGGCCTTGTCGTACTGGTCTGCGTCGGCCAGGTACTTTTCCAGGGCCTGGAGCAGTTGCTGGAGCAATTGCGCCAGTTTCTTGTCGCCCGTCAGGGTCTGTATACCTTTGGCGACTGCGTCGAGACGAGGCAGGTCCTCCTTGGTACCGGGAAGGGAGAGTTGGGAGACAAGGACGTCAAAGGCGCCGCGCTTGACGAATTCCTGCTTGTCCTTGGGGAAGGTTTTTAGGGCTGCCTCCAGTCCCTTGTCCGCCGGAGCCTCTAGAAAGGCGTTCCCGATGCGCTTGCCTTCCCTTTTAAGTTCGAATTGTTCAACGCTGCCCTTGTCACTTTTTACGGAATCGCTTCTTTCCAGCGCTATTTCCAGCGCGCTTTTTATACGGCTCATGATTCAATCACCTCTACCCTTAAAATAGACATAGACCGGGCACTTTTCAAGCGCCTGGCTTTTCACTATCGATGAAGACGCCACCAATTTTACCATTGCCATGAACGATGAGGTCCAGGTTCTCGTCGTGAGAACCTGCGGGTATCTGGCTGGTGATCTGGATGCCGAGGGCGAACCCGACGGCAGTCACGTCGTCGCGCATAGAGCGGATGGATCGGAGGAAACGGTCGTAATAACCCTTACCCCGTCCCAAGCGGTGCAGGGAGCGGTCAAAGGCCAGACCCGGAACAACAATGAGCACCGGTCCCGGCAGCACCCTGAAATCCGCGACCTGCATGGTGGCCAACGGCTCGCGGATACCGAAAACGCCCTTTTCCCAGGGTCCCTCCGCACTGTTGCAGATCCTGAACGAAAGGTCGTCGCCCTCGGTTCTTGGCAGGACCAGCACCTTGCGCCCGGCGACCGCGGCACCCACGACCCCATCGCTTTCCAGCTCCCGTGGCATGGACAGATACGCGAAAACGGTACGGGCAGATTGCCAGACAGGCAGGTCACAGAGTCTTTTTGTGGCTGCCAGAGCCTCGGATCTGAAAAGCTCCAAATTTGTTGCAGCCATCAACGCGTTGAACGCGGACCGGGAAACCCGCTTCCGCTCATATAGTCCGGCATCGTCTTTCGTCTGGGTCATGGGGAAGTCTCCTTTGTACCGCCATCCACCATAGCCTGGACGAGTGATGGCTTGTCTAGGGAAGGCGGTTCCATGGTCTCAAGTTCCAGCAACTCCCGGGTCAGGCCTCGCAGCCGCTCCCTGAGTATGAAAATGCAATCATTTTTCGCGGCCATACCGCGTACTATGTCTTCCGCGAGGGCCCTGCAGGAGGGAGCTCCGCAGGAACCGCAATCCAGTCCGGGCAAGGAGGCGGCGATGGTCTCCAGTTCTTCCAGCATGGTGCCGGCAGTTCGGATATCGCTGTGCAGGCGTAAGGAGGGTCTTGATTCCAGGTCTTCGGTCCAGAACAGTTCCCGCCCGGCTTCGAAGGGCAAATTTGCCTGGACAACGCGCTCCTTTTCCCGTGATCTCACCCTGGTACGGGCAAGGGAGGGATTTGCTATGGTGAGGGGTCCACCGATACAGCCACCCGGGCAGGCAAGGGCTTCGATAAAATCCACATCGGCAAGCACGCCGTTTTCCATCTCTTCCAGCAAGGCACTTACCCGGTCTATGCCATCAACCGCTATGGCGGAGTACTCCGGCAAGCCATCGGATTCGCCTTCGGACCGCGCCCAGGCCACTCCGGCCGCCCCCGCGCGCAGGTGTGGCAGCAACGAAAAATGGATTTGCGGCTCTGTTGTGGTAGACGAGGTCCCATAACCCGACTCCCTGGCCTGTTTCTGCAAGGCTCCCAGAAGCGGCAAATAAAGGTCCTTGATCGCGATGGCGCCATCTACACCGGAATGGGCATGCCCCAGTGGAGAGCGATAGGCGGTAACCTTCGCCGGGCAGGGGGTAAGGAAAAAGGCACCGATTCGGCCTTGTATCCCTGCCGCGCGGGCCCGTTCCTTTGCAAATCTGGCGGCCAACTCCATGGGAGCCAGTACCGGTGCAAGGTGATCCAGCAAATCCGGGAAACGTACCTGGACCAGGCGTGCGACTGCCGGACAGGAAGCCGACAGTAGCGGCCTTTTTCGGTCTGGCCGCGAAAGCAGGGACCTTGTAGCCGTAGCGACAATCTCGGCAGCCTCGGCCACCTCGTACACCTCGTCGAAGCCAATGGTCCGCAGGGCGTCCATGATCGACCCCACCGGGATGCCCTCTGCGAACTGGGCATAGAGGGCGGGAGCCGGGAGAGCGATAGTGTAATCCCAACCATCGATGGCGGATAAAGGGTCGGAATCGGCCTTTTTGGCCTTGTGCGGGCAGACCCGGATGCACACGCCACAATCGATACAGCGATCGGCGGTGATGGAAGCTTTCCCCTTGCGCACCCGGATGGCCTCTACCGGACAATGCTTGATGCAGTTCGTGCAACCTTTGCAGGCGTCGGAGTCCAAAAGCACCGCATGCCTTATTATGTTGCCTTCCGTCTGGGTAAAATTCATGCCCCAAACCCCGCAGCAGGAAAATCAACCCGCATCCGGACAGTGGTTCCCTTGCCCACCACACTTTCGATGGTCAGCTTGTCTGCGTTGCGCTTCATATTGCTCAAACCCATGCCTGCGCCAAAACCGAGTTCGCGCACCCACTCGGGGGCGGTGGACCAGCCTTCGGTCATGGCCAGATCGAGGTTGGGGATGCCTGGCCCTTCGTCGCGCATGACCATGGAGATACTGTCCTCTCCGATCTCGACCTCCGCCACCCCGCCGCCGGCGTGGATGACCATGTTTATCTCCGCCTCGTACATGACCACCGCCACACGCTTGATGACAGCAGAAGAGGCGCCAAGACTGCGGAGTATCTTCTTGATTTCGCTGGAAGCCCGCCCGGCCAGGGAAAAATCGTCGCCGGACACCTCGTATCTGTATTTCATGCTGAGGGGACCGTCAGATCGGCCTGGTTCCGCCTTCCCGGAGTCCGCCCTCGTACAGGCGGCCGCAAGCCAGGAACATTGGAAGCCTGGTACCTGCCAGGACTATGCCCAGATCGTTGGCCATGTCGACCATATCCGCTCCAGGGTGCTTGCCCCTCACAAAAACCACCACACGGATATCCAATAGTTCGGCGGTACGGATAACCTGGGTGTTCACCAGACCGGTAAGCAGCACGACCTCATCCTTGACAAAGGCCATGACATCGCTCATCAGATCGGCTCCGCAAGCCGACCGGATCTCCAGGGAAGCCTTCTCCCCGCCGCAAAAATATACGCCGTCAATCAGTTTTATAGCATCGCCCAAAATCATCCCGTAGCTCCTGCGGCCAGCATATCACGCCGTACCGGGAGGGACAACGACCGCAGTACCTACGCGTGGATTTCAGTGCAGTATTGACTCTTTTTTTGTCTTTGTTTATAGTCACTCCCGTCAGTTATTCCCCTGTAGCTCAGCTGGCAGAGCAAGTGGCTGTTAACCACTGGGTCAGGTGTTCGAATCACCTCGGGGGAGCTAGTTAAGTACCATTCCAGTATAGAGATAAGGCCTCGGAGCAATCCGGGGCTTTTTCGTTTTTGGGGGTCCCGGACGCGGAACTTGCAGCTTGTAAGGATCAGCCTGCAACATTCGTATGCGAAGGGATCGCCTAAGGAATAAAAGGATGCCCATATGAGCAGGAGTTTGGCAGTGCCGGCAGCCTCGATCCTTATCAGCCTGGCCATGGCATTGAATGCGACATACTTCGTATGGGGAACTCCTGCAAGCCCCGATTCACCGGTTGTCTATATCATTACTGACCTTCATTATCTTGCCGGGAGCCTGCATGACGATGGAAGTGCCTTCAAGAAACTGGTGTATGAGGGCGATGGCAAGAATACCGAACTCATTCATGAAATTCTTGAGGCCTATCGTTTCGCCATCCAAAAAGATAGGCCGGACATCCTCATGGTCACCGGGGATCTCACCCTGAACGGAGAGAAGGCGAGCCATCTGGCGCTCGCCGCATGGTTCAATGCGGTGGAGTCCCTTGGAGTCAAGGTTTTCGTGCTGCCGGGGAATCACGATATCCTTAACCCTTGGGCGAGGGGCTTTTCCAAGGACCGTACGTACCTTGCCGGGAGCATGACGCCTGAGGAATTCCGTGCTGTATATCGCACCTGCGGCTTCGATGAGGCGATAGCGCGGGACAAGGGTTCTCTCAGCTATGTGGTCGCGCCCGTTCCCGGCTTGCGGATATTCATGCTCGATTCAAATATCTATTCGGAAAATCTGAGCTTGGGCTACCCCGAAGCCGGTGGAAGGCTTGGAGAGGGGACACTCGATTGGATTCTCGCGAACATGAAGGAGGCGAGATAAGCCGGTGCACAGGTACTCGTCGCGATGCACCACAGTATGGTGGATCACAACCCCTTCATCAGCAAGGGGTATACGGTTTATGACGCGGAATCGGTACTGGACCGCTTTACAGAGGCTGGCATCGATCTTGTCCTGACCGGACACGTGCACGTTCAGGATATCAGTGAGCGAACAAAACTACGAGGGACCTTCCGTGATATCGCGACGAACGCGCTTTCTGTCTATCCGCACCAATACGGCAAAATCGTGGTCTCAACCCGGAAACGACTATTCAGTTATCAGACAATCCCTGTGGATGTAGAGGTCTGGGCTCACGAAAATAAGATCAAGGATACCCGGCTGACCGGTTTCAGGTCATACTCCGACCTTTTCTTCCGGGACCGCTCAGCTTTCATGGTCGGCCGGATGCTGTCGCTTGGGGCGGTGCAAATCCCCCGAGATCGCGCGACGGCCATGACCGAGTTGTTCGGTACGCTCAATGCGAGGTTCTTCGCCGGCAACGCGTTCCTGAACGCATCCGACACGGTCCAGACGGGGACGTACCGGGAGCTCGTAAGCACCGATTACGGGTTCCTTAGTTTGTATGCTCAGAGCATCGTCGAGGATCCGTCCCCGGAAAATAATCGGTTGGAGATCGACTTCTGAGACTTATTTCCTGCGTATGCTGACGAGCGCCGGGAAGCCAGCATGAAAACGATGCGGGCGGTGGTGCTCAACGGCACCTGAGCCGCTTCCGATTTGAAGATCAGCGCGGTACCCATCCCTGAAGCGAAGCCCGGTTGGGTCCTGAGAAGTATATGTTGTCAAATCGATACGATAAAAAGGATTAAACACTATTGAGCACAACAGCTGAATGGCAGTATGCAGCTGGAAAGAAGCAATGGGACTAAAGTTGTATTGGAGTTTTCAATATAGTTGTTACGTTTAGAACCCTTACCCCATCCCGTCAAATCTTCCATTCTTTCCGGGGATCTACATGTCGGTTATTTCGGACCAATACCGAATTCCAGGGTGCATCTTGTCCCTGTTACGCCCTTGCCAATCGTGAAAATACCCCCTATTTGTTCAGCCAACCCCTGTACCAGATTTAGACCGAGCCCGGCTTGGCTTGCCAAATCGAACCCAATTGGAAAACCGACACCATCGTCCACGACTTCAAGCATCGCCTTGCCATCGCCGGTCTTCTTGAGCCCTACAGTGACCGTTCCTTTCCTGCCCGCAGGGAACGCATACTTGACGGCATTTGTCGTCAATTCAGTAAGGATTAGCCCGATTGATGCAGCATTTTTCACTTGTAAGTGAACACTCTCCAATTCTGTTCTTAGGGAAATATTCCCGGCTAGTGCGACCAAGGGGGACACAATACGGGCGCAATAATCATCCAGTTTCAGACCACCGAAGGATCCTGTGGAATATAGTAATGAATAGAGTTCGGACACAGAACTGACCCGTGCACTCAAGTATGTGAGCGCATTTTTCGTTTAGCCACACCAAGAGTCTAGGCCTCGAATGAGCTCCTGTCCAGCCCTAATACCCTCAGCCATTCCAGCCAAAGACTTGATGGTCTCGCAGTAGATCCTCCGTCCGCCCCGCCAGAGGACAACCCGTTTGAGGTCCACTGACAAGGCCCAAGGTAGCCGCTTTCCAATTCTTACCTAGGAAAATCGGCATTTGCAGGAAAAGGCACGGAAGACTACAATGCAACCATGAGAACAGCCTCAGGCCCGAGCCTCACCCGGCGACCATCATGGATAACGACAGAATAGACCTCATGCGCCTCAATCCGGAATGGAACACGAGGCTCCTCGACATCGGGCGAACAGCTCATAGGATCACAATCGTCGGTGCCTGATCGCGGCCTCATAGCTCGCCCTTGGCGCTCTATCCGCCCAGGCAGACCTCATCGCGGCAGCCCTCGTCATCAACCCTGTGCTCTTCTTTCGCCGATTCATTCGCTCCATTGCCTACTTCATCAATAAACTCGGCTCTCTCGCATCCCGCTTCCGCCTTCGTCGCTTCGCTGGTCCTCGATAGCCCACCTTTCAGAATTGACCAGCTTGTTTCTATTTCAATAGGACGAGGCTAACAGCAGCGCCTCAGCAATGTCGCAAGAGTAGGTGATCAAACGATTTCAAGCCCGACAGGACAACCGGGACCATCAATCAAGCGAACGCCAATAGACGGCGTTGCCTAGCTTCTCATCTCTTGGATACTGTCATTGGAATACGGCAATTTCATTATTTATTTTTCTGGAAAGGCTGACACCATTGTACCCGTCCTTTCCGTATAAAGAAGTGCGACCCGCAACCTTTTTGCCGCCAGATCGATGGCTCGATCGAGACTGTTCCAGCGTGCGCCTTAATATTCCAATAAGGATGGGAATCGTGCCTAACATTTAGATAGATTACTTCTTGGCATCCGCAGGGACAGAGCAAGGCAAGGAACCAACGGTACGATCCCTCTCCTACAATGTAAATATTCCGCTTATCAAGCCGTGCTGGTAAGTCCGTGACCTCGATCACCTTAAACTTGGGTTGTCCTAATTCGCCGAGAACCTCTCTCATTCGATCAAATACGTTCATAATGTTACCTCAACCAAGGGCTGGCATGTTTAGGAGCGGTCGAATGTCGCCAAGCCCGACTGATCGAGCAAGACCTACATCAGGAGGGCCGTCGGCCTCTGGGACAATCCTCGGCTCCAGGAGATCGATGGAAATGCTGCCTAGGTCGGCATTTGGATTGTTTCGGTATGGATGTAACCTTGCGAGGAAATCATTCATTGCAAGAGAGGCTATCAGGGTGTTTACAGTTATGACGGCTGGCTTTTCTTCGTTGACGCCCTTGATATATTTCTCTTTTCTCAGTTGATCATACTCCTCCGGGTTTTTGCGCTTGAGGTCTTCTGCGGCGGCCACTTCAAGATTGATTGCCTTGCGACTAGCAAGGCTGGAACCATCTGGTTGAAGATAGTGAACCGCTCCACAAACAACCCTAACTCCCCCGTGCTTGTCAGCCTCTAGATTTACACCAAGATCGAAGTAAGGGATCGAATAGAAGGTGCATATCTTATTAAGAAGATTCCGCCCAGAGTGGGTGTCCATACAGCCGAAGATAATATCACACTGGGCAAGCTGGAGTACTGTTTCCGCATCATTTGTCCGTGCCGCAATCTTTTTAACCTTGGTGGGAAGCCCATTTCGATCGAATGCATCGCCAAGAACATCTACCTTGAGACGTTTCTCTCGTGCGTCACGTAAGGAGGAATTATAAATCCTACCTAAGTTCTTTTCCTCAATATGATCGTCGTCAACTAGAACGACCTCGCCGGCTCCCAGACGATAGAGCATTTCAGCCACGGGGCTTCCCGTTCCAGATGTTCCTACAATTCCTACCTTTAGATCTGCGACCAATCGTTGGGTCTTTTCTCCAAAGGATTGCTCGAAGCGTCGTGAAAGTTCGGAAGCCTCGGATTTAGATTCATCGTATTGCGACCAGCGTAGAATATCGGGCCCCGCGACTAGTATTGAGTCTATCCTTCGAAAGCTACCCGCTTGGAAAAATATCCCGGTGAGTTCCCCGCTTTCCCCTACCTGGACTAGCAAGCCTTTCCGTTGGCCTGCCTGTATAAGTTGGTCCATGACCAAGGATCGTGAAGTGTCGGCAAGACGATTACCTCGTCGGATCACAATGGGTAATAACGGGTAATACTTTTGTTGCAGAGTCATCCATGCGATGGCTTTGTCCTTGTCGTCGTTCTTATCATGTATTAGCCTATCTGAAATAGCATGCAAGGTAATGACCAAATCGATACCCGATTCAGTCGAGATTTTTGTTGACCCACAAGATCCGATGACAACCTTGTTCTCCGTGCCCTCAAGGGATAGCAGGAAGCGTAGATTTTCATACTGTCGTCCGGAGATACGCATCCTTACTGACGAAAGTAGGGTTTCATCACTTGTCATTTTTTCGTCTCTTTCAGGAACCACTCTTCAATGAGCCCGACATGTGTCCCTAGATAATCAATATTGGAACGCCATGGGTTGTCTGGAGTGCGATGTCTGGACCAACGCTGGTAGCTTTGCCCATCAAGAGATTGGCGGACATCGGCGGCTCCGATTGGTCTTCCTCTTGCAAGGCCTAGTGCGGGGAATACGTACACCATATCGAGTTGTGTCGATGGATAAGAATCAGGAAGCTGTATGGCGATGTCTGCTTCCGATACATTGTATCCTTGGGGTATTGGGAACTTGTGAAGGAGCACCCATCGAAGGTTTCCCTCGATGAGTGCTTCCCAGGCAAGTCCCCGAGCGTCAAGGAACTCCAAATCTTCAGGTGGCAGTAGAAAGGCGCGCCGGAGACCTACCTCTTCCATGATCAACCCTCTGTATTATCGAGGGGCAGAGTCATGAACCTCTCGACGCCTACGGCCGCGAGATCGACTGTATCGTCGAGCTCGATCTTCCTTGTTGCCCCTCCTCGGAGCTTCTGATCCAGGCGAAACCCTTCTGGAGGATTCTTCCCAGCCTTCATAAGGAGATCCCTTCCGGTCACGAGCTGCTCGTCCATGATATGGCGCTCGCCATCGATCCTAACCTGATACTTCACCTTAGGACCTTTCGGAATGGTCTTCCCTTCTTTGGCGTAAGCCTCGATGTCGATAATCTGCTCTATGTCTTGGTTCTCTTCCATGTTGATTCTCCAATCGCAGTTTTCTGCGAGTCTTTGGTTGTTCGTGGCCGTAGCCACGGGTGTGGCTGCCACTTCATTCGAAATGGCAGAAGTTGCGTCCTACCGCTTGTCCTTGGGCGGACAAGGATCGTTGCCTGGCGGGACGGTATCCTTGTCCCTAAAGCGTCCGTTCTCTCCCTGTATAGTGAGTTCTCCACCGCCAGAGTTCTTTAGGTTCTGGCGAGCGGCCTTGGACGCTTCGAGCTGCGTCGAGTAGATATTTTCGGCGCGTTCTGCTCCATTCCTCTTGTTCGCCCATCCGTTGGGCGTCATGTATACGGTGCGATCCTGTGGCTTGGACATAGTTGTCCTTCCTTGCATGCAGGGCATGCTCCAGCTGAGGCGATATTCGGCGGTGCCGAAACCTGAGTGGTTATTCGTAATGTGACGGCTAGGTAATCATGCGCCACCTCCGGTATACGGAGGGGCGATGTTGACGCGACCATGGATATAGGCTAATACTTAACTTGCATAACAAAGCATCGCTCCTTCCGTGGGATCACCGATCTATGCGGATCAGCGTCAGCGGCCTGTGGATGTACCAGATCCATAGGCCGTTATTTTTCCTTTTACACTCTATTGGCCACCACGGGTAAGTATCGAAACATGGATACCTACCACTGGTAGTATGTTTACAAGTACTCAAGGTACTGAATTCCACATATACAGTCAATGTCGCATTGCCAACTATCTGTAAATGCTCACTTGTATTATAACACATAGTGTGGTATATTATCAATAGAGGAAGGAGCACCAACATGGGAATCCAAGATATCGGCGACAATGTACGCCGTCATATGAAAATACGTGGACTGACCATTCCTCAACTCTCTATGAAGATGGGGATGGGTACCGCAAGTTTATCAAACCTTCTTAATGGTAAAGCCGAACCGAAATCATCGACCCTTATCAAACTCGCAGATGCCCTGGCTGTCCCCTTTGATGAGTTGCTCGCAGATACTCCCAAACTCGAGTCTCTCCGTTTCCGTACCGCCAAGACTTTGAATGGCCGGGAGAAGGCCGAGCGCGACCAGCTTCGTCATGACAGTGCGATCTGGCTTTCAGACTATAGCTTTCTGGAGAAGGAGCTGAAGGCCTCACCTTCATATCTGCTGGCTCACATTTCCAGCAAGGAGCCTCGCACCGCGGCAATGGCAGTTCGTGACGTTTTCAAATTAAAGCGTGAAGCTCCTATCTATGACATCTCCGAGTTGATGGAGCAAGCCGGAATCAAGTTGCGTATTCGCCCATTCGGATTCAAGAAGACTTTCGGTCTCTCCATCGGCAATGAGGACGGCGGGCCGGGTATTGTAGTCAATTCTGAGGATGGCATTCCTGTCGAGCGCCAAGTGTTCACCATCGCGCATGAACTCGGACACTTGGTTCTTCATAAGGCTTCATACAAGAATCCGGATGAGTCCGAGAATGAGACTGAGGAGCATGAGGCGGACCTGTTCGCGGGAACCTTACTTGTGCCGGACGAAGCGCTCGAGAAGGAATGGACTGAGGGCAAGGGCCTCCATTTCGTGGATAGGGTTCTCAAGGTCAAGAAGATCTTCAAGGTAAGCTATAAGACTATCCTCATCCGGCTAGTCCAGATGGGCAAGGCGCCATCGCTTACCGAACTCATCATCAAGTTCAGCCAGGACTACAAGATGATGTATCATCACGACCTTAAGGGCCATTACGAGCCTGAATCCCTCTCGGCTGATGAGTCCAATCCAGTAGCCGAGGAAGATCCCCAAGAACTCGATGTCAGTGATCTCATGGAGGAGCGCTTCTCCCGACTTGTCCGGGATGCATACGAGAAGAAGATCGTCAGCATAAGTCGCGCAGGGGAGATGCTCAATCTATCGATCGACGACATGCGGACCCTAGTCCAAGCGTGGCAGGAGCTCTGATTCGTGCCTCGCAAACGCCGTGAAGCAGCGATCTGTGATGCGAACGTTCTAATCGATTTTGTCGCTGCTGATGAGGATATCATTCGTGAACTCGTAAAGTATTGGGGAACAGTCTATGTGCCAACCCGCATCCTCCATGAAGTTCGGAAGTTGCCGATGGGGAGGGCCGAGGACCTAGGGCTGACCGTCATCGAGACACCTCTCACGCTTCCTTCCGCCCCTGGTCTATCGGGTCCCGATAGAGCTTGTCTGCACTTCGTGGTTTCTGAAGGATGAACGTGTATCGCGAATGACACACTTCTCCGAAGGGAGTGCAAGCGGCAGGGAGGGACGGTCGTATGGGGACTCGAAATGCTCCTCAAGCTTGTTTCAGCGGAGCAGATCACCAATGCACGAGCCTTGGGAATTGCAGAGAAGATCTGGGAAGTCAACCCAGAGATCACGGACACGATTATCGTGGAGTTCAAGGACAAGCTCGCTAAACTGCAAAAGGATTGATTCTTTTCGGGACGATTTGTCTAAACTATGACCGAATATATTATCGGGTGAAAAACGTTCCTTTCCCTGTCGAGATTGGCTACTGTATCAGGCAGGTTCTATTCTTTCCACACCACCGCAACAAGTGGTAGCTCGTTAAGCTCGATACGAGCTTCTCGCCAGCTTGGGTAGTGCTCGTTCATAAGTGCCTCGAAGTGTTCGTTGTGCGTGGGATCGATCAGGTGCACCATCTCATGTACGACTACGCACTCAATAAGGTCTTTGGGTTTTTTCACGAGCTCGGTATTGATTCGGATGTTCCCTTCTCGATGGTTGCAGCCACCCCATTT
>Ga0172379_10006011_pt1 | contig 16531 bp, 18 predicted proteins | sample GrowelOW334metaG_FD_119756 | JGI IMG/M metagenome (GOLD analysis project Ga0172379, IMG submission 119756) | Groundwater microbial communities from an aquifer near a municipal landfill in Southern Ontario, Canada - Groundwater well OW334 metaG | ecosystem: Environmental > Aquatic > Deep... | reverse complement strand
TTATGTTCCATTAAGTTAAGTCTTGTGCATTTTTATAACTTATAAAAATAGTATCAAAAAATATATATTAAGAATCTTATACTCTTTCAAACACAAGATGTGTAAAAGAATGATCATTTCGATCATCCTTGAATCTTATCTTTGGCTCACCGACCAACCTCCATATATTGGGATCTGGAGAGAAATCAAATTTCACATCACCGTCAATCTCAGCCTCCACTCTAGTATAGTACACCTTATCGACTATGTTTGATGTGAGGTTGTAGATCTCTGCTCCACCTATTACCATCAACTCACTCTCCCCTCTCTCAGATGCAAATCTTACGACATCATCAATATTGTTAAACACATGTACCCCATCGATCTTTAAAGTAGTATCTCTGGATAGAACAATGTTTGTCCTGTTGGGTAATGGTTTTCCTATGGATTCAAATGTCTTTCTCCCCATGACGATGTGATGTCCCGACGTGATCTCTCTAAAGAGTCTCATATCATCTAGCAATCTCCACGGAATCTTGTTATCCTTACCTATGACATGATTGTTTGATGCAGCGAATACCCAAGAGACCTTCATAGTGATATGTTATAAAATATTAAAAGGTAAAAAATGGTAAGGTTATAAAATAGTAATCGTAAAATATAATAATGTTATATTTGTATGAGTAAATGTAAGACATAAAATTTATTTTTGTATAACGTTTAAAATCCACACATCATCACAAACCACCACACCTCCTCATGTTTTTTTCATGATTGTCGATCAACCATACCTTAAAATTAATAAGATTGTACCTCGCCAAATTCATCGATGTTGCATCATTCTTGGATAGTATCTTTGTGATGATGAGATTATTAAGATCATATTTTTCACAAGTCTTTGTTATATTTTGTTCAAAATCCCAATGTCCTTTGATTGACATTATGATCTCATTGCATGACATATTTGCCACCCTCTTATGAACTACGGGTAGAGATATATCTTTCAAATACTTTATAGCACACTCTCCACCTATATTAGTTACCTCACATCTTAAAAAATAGGATATCTGAGGAATCCTCACCAACTCTTTTATGGTCTTGCAATTATGCTCATATAATATGGCGACATCCACAGGAAACAATTTTTCTATCATCGATATCTTTATATGACCATTCTCGACAATGTAATTTTTTATATCTATCAATACCTCATTGTTGTATATCGTGTCTTTGATATGTTGATAGATGGGATATGTTAATGTTGAACTCTTTATCTTTTTTAGATTTATAAATCTCTTTATGAGATCTTTAAAATCCTCTTGTAACTTTAATCTTTTTATGACATCTATATCCTTTGATCCATCCATTACCTCCTTCAACTCATCACCATATCTATTAAATTTGATATCATCGTAATGATGTTTGAGGAGATATAGTGCCAAACTCTCATTAGTCTTTGGGTCGATGATAGTTACATCATATAACGTCGATATGGATAATAGATATTGTTTCCCAAAATGATCGTTGGTTATCAGCGCAACATTTGTCTTTAATCTATCATCTCTGAGTTTCAAGATAATGTTGGTCATCTCTAGACATATCATCATATCCGAAGAATTTTTTCCTTTATCGTTAGTATGAATAATGGTACACCATCTCTTATTCTTTAGGTATTGAGGGACACAGCTACCCTCTCTCTGCGTGACGATTATATGTAGACCATCACCAAATATGCTGTTGATATGAGTTAATGTTGACGTTGCCTGATCTCCATCCACGAACACCAACATTCGTATCTTTTTTCTTTTGATCTCATTGATGAGAGCACACGAAAGATGATCGATGTACTCCTTTATGGTAATTATGTTGGTGATAGTATCTGCTGATCTATATTTTATTATAACGTTGATTATATGTTCAATATATAGATTGTCATCCTTACTCTCACCTATATCTTTTAACCATGAACCAAAGTCAACATTCTCGTGATCTTTAATCTTGTAACTATCATTCTCCGTTATTAATAATCTATAAAATGTCTTTAAAATATTAACGCTCAATGAATAAAGATATAATTTTCTCTCATTTCTGCTCTTCTCTTTTAAATTTTTTTGGATGGTGGTATATATCTCTTTATCATTCATCATATTTATTTTTTTATAAGATTAAAAAAATTTGTACAAGATGACGTTAAAGATTTTATAAATATGTAAAATATAAGATATTGATAGATATTTAAGATTTATGTTGTGATGTCTATTAATAAATTTTGTACATTTTTAATTTATCAACCATAAAAAATTAGTTTTGATTATCGTTGAACAATAATACTATTTTTAATAGTATTTACCAATATTCTTTTAAACATCACCCACATTATATAAATAATAATATACATCATCGTTAATAAAATAATATATTATATAATGTTAAAATATACAAGAGTGTGGAAAGATTTTAATCAAGACGACGTTGATCTATTTCAAGATCCCGTTCACGAGACCTATGTAGAGACATCAACCTTTGTGTTGATGTATGAAAAGGTGTTGCAACAATTTGATGGTAGTGATATGACATCCTATCTAGATTTTTTCTTTGTCCCATCTCCATTGAATAGACGTATATGGACATTTGTCGACGATGATGCAAGATTAGACTTTAGAGATTCTGCATTAGAGATGGGTCTAATTCCAAGTCTCAATGAAGTCATGGAGGGAGAGGATAAGGATAGAAAAATTGAGAGAGATCGTAAAGAAAAGATAATGATGGATAATGAGAGAGCAAAAAATATACAAAGGTCAAAGAATGAGAAAAAACAAAAGAACGTAGATTCTAAAAAGGGAAAGATTGGTAAGAGATTAAATACATCACAGATCACCATAGATAGACTCATGAATAGATTAAAGATAGAGACCGATCCCATCGTTAGAGAGAATATTCAAAACAAGATTGAAAGAACGTTAAAGATTATAGAGACATCAATGTAAATAATACTAAAAATATGTGTGAATTAAAATTTATATATGTATAAATTTTGTAAGAGTTGTTTTAATATAATTCGTATGTTTAAACCCTAGACGTCACTGTGAGAAACATGTATTTTTTATCGATCTTTGTATGGTGATCATCGTAATAATCTATGCGAGGTTGATAGTACAACTTCATATCTATGCTCTCTGTATCGATATGTTTATCATTGAAAGATACGATGACCTTCAATACATCATCGTAGACGTCACCCTCTCTTCCACAAAACAATTTTTTTAGTTTATCACTATCGTATATACCACCATTAACCCCCAATCTTAGTTTTGATCTGTGACTGCTATACAAGAGATTATCATCTTTATCAAGGACGTCCAACCTTATAGTATCTTTGATAATTTTGTAATCATTAACTTTGTTATCGTAGGTAAAATATATGTGGGTCAAAGGAAAAAAATATTGGATATCTCTCCTATAAAATATACATTCAAAATAATAATAATTATTAGATTTAGATCCACGTCTCGATCGTCTGCGCATATGTCTCATATTTTTCCCACTGCAATGTTTCGCCTTTTCATAATCATCGTCGTCATAATATAGACGTCTGATATTTTGAAATGAACCTGTCAACGTTGTGTAATCATTTATGATGGGTTGATAACACATGCTTATGTTCATTAATCTATGCTTATCGTTATGCAAGACTTTTAAAACAAAGGCAAACATATTGTAATCCTCATCTATATTCAATGTACCATCTACGAACGCATCGGTCTCCAATATATCTTTTAATTTGTGAGACCTGCATAGAACGTCCCTCGTGCAATACTCTATAGTTCCCCTTATATTCAATTTTATAGTGTCAGCCATTAACGATAAATCCTATAATGTTAATTTACTGTTGTTTTAAAAATAGCAAAATAATAGATTCTTATATTTAGAACGTATATTTTTTATTAAGAATCATTTTTATAATTTAATATTATAAATGAATGATTTAAATTTTACAAGTCATCACTAAGTGTTGCTCTGGAAGTTAAGCATTTTTTACATTTGTAAGCTGCAACATAGACTAATGCTATAGGAGATAATATTACCAAACAACTTATACATATAAATGATTGAATTTTGTTAACTTCCCCAGGTCTATTTCTCCACCTCATTGGGGAATTTAGATATGATTATTTTTGATAGTTTAAATGTCTATATTTTTATTTAATCCTGTGTATGATAATTATTGTATATTTTTATAATTTGTTATATAAAAATCAGTTTGGGGGTTGGTGTCTTATATTATCAACGTTATATGAATTAATCTTTATTACGAAAAATATCGTAAGAGTATCTCTTTTAATACCTCCCCATGACAAGTTCTATTATCGGGTGTCACACACCAACATCCAAATCTTTTCTTTTTAGAGAGAGCTAATAGATCGTTTTTGGTTATTGTTCCATCATCAATACATTTTTTTATGTGATCCACGTATAGTTTCAAGACTTCGACGATGTTTGTCGATCCATCTTTGTTCTTAATGACTTTATAAGGATTGGCAAATACGCTGTTGTATATATCTTTTTGTGGGAAACGTTTACCATCTATAAAGACAACGTTTGGTCTTCCTATATAGACGTTATCGTCATCTTCCATCCATTCCTTTAAATTATTATACGTCGGTCTGATATACTTTACCTTGCAATTCACCACCTCGATAGCTCTCAATCTTTTTTCCATAGTGTTTTATAGACAATAAAAATATTAAACATCTTTTAATATTTTAATTTTATAGTGGATTATGTGTTGAGATAATCTAAGAGTGATATTATTAGATTTGGAGGTTTTTCACATTGTAATATATTGGTATGATTATTTAATGCCCTAGAGACAGAGATCCTGTAGCTCTTTGATGGATCAAGTCTATCCATAAATTCATATATGTCAGTTAAATCAACAACGTTGTAATAATTATAATTATCTAACGTTATATCAACACACGACGTTGATAGGTATTTAAAAAATGTTAAGATATTCCCAGAATACCTCAAGATCGTAAGATTGACAAGGTATTTAATAGGTGATGTATCACGATTAAAATTTATTGATCTTATAGATAATGTAGTTAAAGTATTTAAAAATTTTAAAAAGTTTAAATCTTGATTAAAATAAGTTCCCAAACTCAACGATCTTAAGTTTTTCAACCCTAACGCATAGGTTACTGGAAAATTTGCATTCAAACATAGATTTTTCAAATTTTTAAAATTATTTATAATATCACGTATATCGTCATTACTATATTGTTCTATACTCAAGGATCTCAAGTTTTGATACATGCTAGGTCGAGGGAACGTTGTATCGGTTATATAATTACATTCTAAATTCTCTATAGATGTTGGTAACTTTGGAATATCCATTATACTATCATTGTCGTTACTAAATGAACGCAAATTGTCACATCTATCCAATCCTATCAACTCTCCCATGTATGCACAATTAAAGAATGATATCTCTTTCAAAGTTACCGGTAATGTCGCCTTAATATAAAATGAAACCTTATCAAGATCGTGTGATCTGTCACAATTCCATATAAACCGTTTTAAATTACGAGGCAATTCACATATGTCCTTTGTAAAATTTGGACTCTCTATCTTTAGAGTCTTCAATGATGTCATATCCTTTAAAAAATCAACGTTCCTGTTAAATCTACCTCCCAATGTTAAGCTTTTTAATAATGATAAACCCATTATCTTTTCAAGATCAACTATATTATTTCTAGCATTCAATACAAGGGTCTCCAATAACGGAAATACCCCTATATTTTTTAAATCTATATCACCAGCACCATAAGATGTACTAACAAGATTTAAATATTTTAGATTTGGATATGAACATCTATGAAATATCAAAATGTTGTGAATACTAGTAATACTAATATGTGTTATATTTTTTAGATGACTACTAGATTGTAAACAATCCATATTACTTCTTAAATGAGTGGCTCCTATCTTTAAAAGAAATTTTCGGTATTTTTTATTCTTTAACGATGACCGTGTTACGAGGAATGGTCTATTGTTTTTACAAAAATTTATCTGCTTGTATGGAGTATCTATAATGTCCTTACATACTAGTCTAATATTGAGTAGATCTTTGAATTTGAGATATCCATATATCGTATTCTTTATATGGATACATCTCGTAATATATTCAAAAGGTATGACGTCTATATCGTTAGACATATTTATCTCAACAAGTATTTATTTCAATAACAAGTATTTATATTGATAAAATATAAATATTAGTTTTAATGTATTGGAGAGCGTTGGAAAAAGAATTTCTCTCAATAGGGAGGGATTTCTGCTTTGGGGTCATCCCAACGAAGTTGATTCTGTCTATCCCATTCATGGTTAGCTATGTTCAACAAGAATCTCGTAAACTCTACATTTTGAGGAATGTATATCTCTATAGATGAGATGTTACTAGGTAGGTCCTTCAAAGATACACTAACGTCGTTACATGTATAAGAGTAATTATTAAAATAGGTTGATGAAATAGGTTTTTTAGATGGAATCTTTTTGGATAAGGTAATCTTTGTAATGTTTGAATCGCACTCTATATCCATATCTATATTTTTTACATCTATCGTCTTACTATAATCGTACCTATACACCACAGGTATGGCGAGGTTTGGTGACTCGTACTTTTCTAATATCTTTAACACATCGCGTGGATTAGAGTAGGTAGATTTGTAGTACGATAAAATGATATCCTCTATCAACATTCCATCTTTTAAAAATTTGATGATGTGAAGGAAGCCATTCAACGTATCGGGTGTTAGATTTATACTCATTGTTTTTACAAAACACACTTTAGATTTACAAATATATAAAATAGTTATATTTCAAGTTATATAAAATATTATATAACGTTAACATATTTTTATTTTTATTGTTTTGGCCTCTTTACCATTAAATAAATTATGATACCGATAATCAACAATATGAATGCACCAGACGCTACATACGACCATGGATAGTATTTGTTCATAAAACTAGAGATCTTGTTCAAAATATTCTCTATAAAATTGACGGGAGCGGACGTGGAAGGATTTATCAATGGTGGAGCGTTGGGGACGTTGGGTAATAATGTGCTACATGGGACTACCTGTGATCCGTTAGAACAGAGACCACAAGATTGATTAAAATTGATACTACCACCTATCTTTGAATTGATCTCGTTTATAGATATACCATTAAAGACGCATGTGCACGTCGTCCCACCATTACCTCCTGCGCTTCCGCCGCTACCACAAGATCCACATATAGTATTGAAATTTATGTTGCCTCCATTGGTGCTATTTATCATATTTATAGATATATCATCGACGACGCAGGATGATTGTTGACATACCTTTGGCCCAAATCCACAAGTGTTATTTCCGTTACCGCTTGGTGTGCATGTATACTCTCCTATAGGGATTCCACCATTGGCTATAGCAGATGTACATAGAGTGTCACATTCTTGAGGAACCTCTCCTGGCATGATCGTCTGTGAAGGACTCAAAAAACACGAAAATGCCTTGTATAGATTTGGTGTAGTGATATCTCCTCTCTCTATCGTGGAACACGCAGATCTCAAAACGCTATCACACGTCCCCGGATTTGCACTACAATATTTTATTATCGTTGGCAAGAAAGGATCATCCTCCTGTGGTGCTGATCCTTGAAGATCGATGTTCCATTGATTCAGGGCGCTCATAAATATACTCATAGGTTGTTGACCATAGGTGGACGTCTCTGGATTGGAGATGTATTGATCACATTGATTGACACCGTTAATGACGTTAGAGGTAGAGTTCCATGCTCCATAGGTACATAGATTCTCCATATAGTTGAAACAATTGTACGTCGATGGTGACCAATCTGGACTGCATGTATCCGACCTTAGATTAAATCCCGGTAAGACAGATCCTTGGTTTAAATTACAACACACGGCATATCCACCAACGGATGGGTCATTCATGACGTTACTCCAATTCCTCTTCCATAAATTATGATACGCATTCGAATCACACGTACCGTACCCCAAAACATTGTTTATAAAGAGACATTGATCTGGTACACCTCCGACGTTTTGTTGATATTTGTCGTTTATGTCCGTGTAACTAGGATCTACCGTTGCGCTATATAAGATGTAGTTTTGTTTACCTAAAACGTCGAGCGTTGCACCAGCTTGCCCCCATACTGGTGGAGTGGAAAAGGTCTCACAATTTCCGACGGCAAAACCTAGATTTGTATCACCACCATTAAATCCAATACCATTATATGTATATGGTGTAGTGTTATTTATATTTGTCGGTGTAGATTGCAACAAACCCCATTGTGTTATATCGTTCTCTTGCCCCGCCCCTACCACACCATAATTTACTGTAGGACATTGAAGGTATGCAGGATTTTGTGCCATCTACTACCTTTTATATTATAATAAGATATTATAATATCGATCAAAAATTTATAGATGTTACTATAATTAATAAGATCTAAAAAGTATGTTAACAAAGTATATTAATAATGACCACACAATAATAAATGTTTATAATTTGTTTTATAAAATAAATTCAAAATATAACATTCGTATAAAAATGTTTTTTATCATATATCATATATTATAAAAAACATTTAACAAATAAACATCTACATTCTTTTATACTAGTCTTTAATTCTTGTGACGCTTGTTGTATAGTATCTTTGTTAATTTGATTCATATTTACCTTTCGACCTTTTATATTATTCGAGAAACTTAAACAAATTTTATATCCATGCTTGTTTATTTTCAAAATTACCTCTGAAAAATTAAATATGTCTATTATTCTGAATTTTAATTTTAACTTTGATCCTTTAAATATGGATATGACACCACATTCTGGTTGTTTGGCAATCTTTGGAGAATAAGAGAATATTAAACGATCAGGTCCATAACTACGACCACGTAAAATAAATCCTTCAGCTCTCATAACCGATGCTATTTTAAATGCTTCTTTGGGGGAAAAAAATCCTGTTGAACTAAAAATTTTGACATTGGTGGTCGTTATCTTTGTTGATGGGATATTATCTCCGCTTTGGAATATTTGTGATCTGGGGAGTGCGCGATTTAATTGTTCTTTAGCCTCAAAATCAAGAAAGATGTGAGCATTCACAAAAGAAAGATCCATGTCAACCACATTTTTAATCTTGTAAGACACCTTCATTTTTTTCACTTTGCTTACTCGTCGACTCTTCTGTACGTGACTAAAGAATATTGACGATAACTATATATTGTTTTAAAAACAACTTGTAACAAAGTTTGGATAGTATAAAATACTTTGTAATAATGGTATTTAATAAGAACAAGGCGGAATTTTATTTTAAATGAATTAAAATATTATTTTTACTATACGTCAATCTATATTCCTATATGTAAAATTCTATTGATATTATCTCTATATCATTGCATTTACATCTCACGTTAAAGAGATCGTTCCACACATTAATATCAAATTTGTTGGATAAAAATATGGTAAACTTTTCCATATCAAACTCTCTTATAGATAAATTTCTATGATCGATATACGAATCTATCAACCATACCTTTTTATCAACGTCTACCCATAGAGTGAACACATGATTCACATTGTCCCACCCATCATCGTCAGCATCCGAGATCGATATACCTATATAACCGTATTTTTTCAGATAACGATCTACTCTTTCAATCATGTGATCACCAAAATCTTTGGATAATACACCCTTCGTCCTTCCTAAAAAACCATCATGTCTCTCCCATGGCATCGTTCCACCACCACCCATCGACGATGCCCACTCACCATTATCGTCATATGTATTCTTGTATAAGAGATCATTGACTCGACGTTGTGTGGGAGGGGGTAGATTGTGTAATTTATTATGTAATATATAACGTATATACCTTCCCGCTCTATCGCAGGCACCAACGCCACAACATGCCTCCCAACCATACTCGATATATTTTTTAAGACTCTCCATAACATTATGCTATTTTTAATATGTATTATTAAAAATCAATTATGTTAATTCATTCAATACACATCTAAATTCATAAAATAATCTTTGTGATCATCGATATACTTTTTATCAAAATATAAAGAGACTGTTTTTTCATCATACTTTAAATAGATGACATCAGTGTTTTTTTGAATCTTTGATATCAATCTACTATCTTTTAGATAATCGTACAGTTCACAATACTCTATACATTCTCTCGTGGTAATCATCCTCGTTTCGTATAAGAGTGTTAATAATTCAATGTTATAATACTCTATTTTAATCATCAACTCTTTTTTTATATCCCAAGCCTGTCCTAAAATGTACATTTGTAAAGACGTGGTCTCTAAAATGGTGGACATCTCATTGTTGTAAAATAGATCCAACATTGCCTCTATAACGTCGTGATAAAATCTAGATTCGTGGAAGGTTACCATATCAAAATCATACTTACGTTGATGCTCCTTAAAAGCATCTTTGAAAAAATCGCAACACTTGTCAAGTACAGATCTATGAACGCAAAATTTTATGATAACATCGCTGTTGATCTTTTTACACGAGATATAAAAATCGCAGGACTCGCCGGTCTTTGAGGTGTATATCTTCATAATTTACTTGGGTAAGATAATTTACAAAGTAATGGGTAATAATTTATAAAGTAATTATAAATATTTATCGATAAACGCTATAAAAAATTAGTTTTGATGTACATCAATCTACCTCCTCCATAACACTAGACTCTTGTATATTTTTTGAATGTAATGGAACGTCTATCTCCTTATATTCTGCTGTCTTTATGGATCTAATATCTTCCCACGTTAATATAATTGTTGTATCTTTTTTAAAGATGGGGACTCTTGAAAAAAAATCATCACCTGTCATCTTCTCATATTCAGTTATCTCCTTATTTTTCGTATTTTTATCGGTAAACATAAAGTTTCGTAAGGGTTGTCCGGTAACGTAATCTCCTTTATAGATAATATCTTGTATAGAAGGATCTGTACGGGTAACATATGCACAGATAAGATCTTTGTTTGTTTGTAAGGCTGCACACCACAAGTTTGGTACCTCGCACCACTTATCGTCATTCCATCTTGGATTTAACGTACCACCCTCTTTACGATCAAAAACTTTATATTTGATATGATCTGTCAACCTCACATCTTTAATAAATAATATTTCATCCATATAAGAAGAGTCTTGTCTACCATTATATATCATGGGATTGGTTCTGATAACATACCTACCTATCAGATCCCTCATTTTTTTGTTATCTACATTCCATGTCTTTACATAATCCTTGTTATCTCGTTGAATATTAACGTTAACATTTTTTGATGCGTCGTCGGGTATCTTGTCTGGGGACACCTCAAACCAAAGATTATCGTTGTAACATGGATTTAATATTCTCACACAACCGGCTTTGTGTATATGAGATTCACCAACGTGCAAGATATGTCCAAATGGGGATACGTCGATGATAAATAGTGGATGTTGGGGTTCACGATGGGAGGTATCGATCTTACCATTATAGAGACGTGCTCCTCCAAGTCTATTTACCCATCTCCCTATGAGAGATTTTGCCTCAACACTATATAATTTTTCACTCATCGTTAATTGTATTTGTAATCTTTATAATATATTCGTAATTTATAATAATATTTGTTAACGTTATATTATATTATTAAATATAATATCAATTTTATCATCGTTCGTTCAAATTTATTAAAATATAATGTTAATCTTCTAGTTCAAAATCATCATCCTCCTTCTCTTCGTCGACGTAATCTTCGTTATCATCAGGTTCCTCTTCAACATTTAAATCCTCTTCTTCGGTACCCTCATTATTCTCTTCATTATCATCTTCATCAAACAAGATCTCTACCCCATTATCTTCACCCTCCAACTCTATATCATCGTCAATCTCCATCTCGTCATCATCGATCTCTATCTCATCTTCATCCTCTGCATTGGATAATGGGTTGATCCTCTTCATCTTTGCCACACTCTTCTCCACACCCCTCTTCTTTATGGTCGCACTCTTTGACATCTTCTCGCAAACCCCCTTCATATGTTCAAAGACAACATCACCATTGACTCCAGCTATCCTAATCAGATCCATCTCTACGATATTGTTCTTCTCATCGTCTTCCCATATCGTATCTGTATCCTCATATGGATACTCTAAAAATACATATTTTTGATTCATTATCTGCGTTCGAGTTATTATACATCTTTTGTCAACGGTGCACAAAAAATATGGTATCTGATTGTATCCGAGGGATTTGAATTTTATCAATGCCTCTTTCAATTCCTTTGCGACGTCGTTGATATCCAACATCTTTATAGTGTTGGCATGATCGGTATAGTATGATGAACATGTATCCTTGACGATCCTCGTTAATATAGTCTTTTTTCCATCAAAATTATTAGAGTTTATAAGGTTGGTGACGAGTTGTTCACCATATTTTTTGAGATGATCAGCTAGAGTAACGTTATCGACTAAGGTCACCATTCTCTTTAAATCTACCAAATTGTTACGTTAGATGAAATTCTTTTATAAGTAATTATATTCGTAATATACAACGTTACGTTATTTAAAAATTATTTTTTTCAACCATATAGATAAAATTAATATCACCCCATGGATTTTTTATGCATCATAAAATTGTGTTTGTTGTTCTCTAATGACGATCATAATCGTATGGATTTCTAAATTTTACATATATAAAATATCTCATACCATTAAGAATTCTGTAACTTAGACCATTATCATCAAGGAATGGGTATATTTTTTGAGGTAATAATGATATATATCCTAATTGTTCTGCGCAATGTTCAACTAATTCTGTTCCTTTTATCTCATCCTCTTTTTTTGTTGTAAATATTAAATAAGTCTCACAATACATCTTTATAGAATTAATTGATAAAACCTTAACATTATTAAGATAGGATTCACAAAATTTGATATGTTCATTGTTTGTCATATCAAATGAGTTTGTTGAAAATACAAATTCATTTGATATTTCATTTTCATTAGCGGGTCGTTCAAATTCTGAGATTTTATTGGGATGGTGGTTTGTGTGACATTCTTTTTTATTAACCGATGTCTCCAGATCTTTGTTTAGTTGACGAATGATCTCATCATAGATAAAATCCGGTAATGGTGCTACACCATATTGAACACTTTCTATAACAAACTCACATCTAACGATTTCTCCATTATAATCTAATACCGTTGGGCCGTGTATATGTTGACCATTATAATAGGCATCTATATCCACATCAAACAATTTTATCTTTGATAGATCTCGTCCCCTTAGACCATTTGTCTGTCTCTCGTTAGGTCTAAAATAAAGAATACGTTCATGATTTATACCATCCATTGTTATAGTATGCCCTTTAAACTTGTTTTCTACGCACACATCTTTATATCTGTTCATGGTATTATATGCATTATCTACATTAAAACCAAATATATTACCATATATCTCACCAGTGAGAATGGTAACAGAATTTACTCCATACTTATACTGTGATTCTGGGTATATTTTGTTTCTATACACAAAGTCGGATGTGATTAAATATTTCTCATCTTCATTCTCTTTGACAAATTGAGTCTCAAAAGACATGTTATTGTACATATAAACAAACTCATTTTTGTCTAATTTTTTCAAATCAAACTTGATGTGATTATAATTTTTTTCTTTAATTTCATCCAATAATTTTTTACGTTTTTTTTCCTCTATTCTACTTAACGTTCGTTTAGATTTTATTTTATCTGACATTTTGTCGATACTTTGTGTAATCTCTAACTTATCATAGATCTTTAATTCATCTCTCATAAATTTTTTGTTTTTAATAGTCATAGTAAAGGGATATATTAATGTAAATCTACTATTGCAATATTCTACATATTCTGCCAAATATTTCTTATCAAATATTTCCCCTGAAAGGTTGTAATCTTTAAAATATCTATGTATAGCTTTTTCGTCCTTGTGTCTATCTTCGCACGCAAAAACATATATATCTAATTTGTTACCATATGTAGTCATATATCGAGATCTTAACCCTCTCCAATTATGGGTTTTTCCAATCTTAATACCATTAACTAACGGACTGGTAATAATATATAAAAAATTGTTCATTATTAATAATTATTTTGAAATATGAAATATGTAATATTGTTTTAGTGTATCACAAAAAAATCAATTTACATCTCAACGTTATACCATTTTTGTAACCCGTCACTTTGAAAAATATAATACTTTTTATATCTTCCATTGATAACTATATAATAATAAAATATTATAAATTATCAACATCATATTTTTTAATGGGTGCTATATTGGTATTGGGTGCAGTGGTCTTGCTACTCATCGCTGCGATAGTCATCATAGTTCTAATATACAAGAAAAAATTAACAGATTGTCAAGAAGGTTATGAAGATACGGAGATGTTTAGCGGTACACAATTCGGGGAGGGAGGAACTCCTGGTTTTCGAATCATAAGGGGGCACCCCGATTATGAGAGAATATACGATGAACATCGTCATAATCATCATTCATCTTCAGACGAACATGATGAACATGATTATCAACATCACGAATACAAAAAATTTTTGCATGGTGATGGTGATGAGAGTGATGAGAGGGAGGCCTTCTATAATGTGTACTCTGATGGAAAACCACAGGGTTACTTTACAGAGAGAGATATACATATGACCCACCCACCCATGTTTGTCAAGGACACGAGAGACAACTACGTCATCGACCCTGCATCATTAAAATATCAACCACCCAATAACGTCGCCGATGTTAACAATCCTGGATTTGGTATGGGTGAGGGTCTCTTCGGAAGTGCAAGAGCCGGTACTACGTTCATCTAAAAATAATGATACCACGATCTTGGTAATTTTTATGGGACATAAAAATAGTATGATCATTCTTTAATCTTATATCAATAATACGTCTTATTATAATAATTCTTATCTGCATCGTATAACTCGACATTATATGTTTTGTTGCAAGATCTATACATACCATCCTTTGAACCATCTTTTGTAAGAGTTATCCGACGAAATGGTTGTTGTAATAATAGAGGATATATTCTCTGTGTATAAAAATATCCAGCGTCGAGAATATCTGTAGTGGCACATATATAGACGTCAAGTATCATTATATCTTTAAATAATGTAGATTCATCTTTTTTTATAGTGAAGATCTTTGCAAAATTCCATTTATCATCACTACACATCACATCTTTGTAAGAGATGACATCTCCTACTTTTATCTCTCTATCACATACCATCGCAAAAACTATTAATATATGAGTATATATAAGATGAATGTAATAACAATTTATTTTTAACAACGTATCCCTGAATATAAAAATTAATAGCATATGTACTTTTTAATAACAAAAACTATTCATATATATGGTATTCTCATCATATAGTGATATTTGATAATCTTGTCCATACATCCTATATATTCCATTACCTCCCTCTTTCCCTCTCTTCTTAATGATCTTTGTCATATCTTTACTACCCTCTAAATCCCTATATAATTCATACTCTTCAGATATCTCAATCTTTTTGGTAAATATCTTTGGGACGACGTTCTCGCATACATAGGTGGCACTGTTGTTAATCCTCTTCGTATCACATTCCATATGTTCTAACGTCAACGCTTCATTCTTGAATATCTTGAATATCTTTGCAAAATTCCAACTACTCCTTCCATCATTCGTCATCTCTTTATATGCGACGACGTCACCGACCTTCACCTCCTTATTGTTAATATCGAATATTTGTGTCATCTATATTTTTTATGAGTAATATGATGTATTTTTTGTATGATGTGTTTGTAATATATCTATATCCTAATATTAATAAATTATTTTAATCTAAATTATACAAGTTACCATCTTTCAAAATATTATATAGTATCATATAATAGATAATAATATAAAGATATCACTATCTTTAAAATATAATTTGGTAAAATTAGTAAATTATGCAACGTCTACTTGGTATAGCTAAATCACAATACGTAGATTCATTTGGAAAATGTCGAGCGTTAAATTTAGAATACGAGGGTAACATGTTCTCTCTAGTGATAAATCCCGTCGCACCATTAAACCTTCCCATAGATAATAAGGAATATGTTCAAACCCTATCAAGACTTGTAAAATTTTTGAACGAGTACAAGGATATAATATCTATAACGTCGCAAACGACCGTTGGTTCGGGTGATTATACAAGGATAAATGGTGTATGGTTGGGGATAAAAGATAGAAGGATAGTATATGGTTATATAGGTGTATACTATAACATCACCGATGCACCAGATCTACTCAAAGATATAAAGATCTCTGTCAACAATTTCAATCCATTATATAGGAACGTCGAAACAAAGACTATGGATGATCTTAGCAGATACAAACTTTATGAACTATTATCCGATGTGTTGAAACAGATGGTGTTGAAATTTGCATCCACCATCAAATTACA
>Ga0172379_10006010_pt1 | contig 16534 bp, 13 predicted proteins | sample GrowelOW334metaG_FD_119756 | JGI IMG/M metagenome (GOLD analysis project Ga0172379, IMG submission 119756) | Groundwater microbial communities from an aquifer near a municipal landfill in Southern Ontario, Canada - Groundwater well OW334 metaG | ecosystem: Environmental > Aquatic > Deep... | reverse complement strand
GCTTGATTTACCAAAACTTTCATCATGAAACATTTAATCCTGCCGGGAGCTGGCGACTGAATGGCACATCGCCTCTGTCCTCTGCCAATGGCGCGCTGCCTTGGATAGTTTTTTTTCGAGATAGAAGAAAGTTTGTAGAAATGTTTCCGAATCTCACAGTGAATCTCTTTAAGGCACATACGCCGCTTACATACTTGTTAAGCGGCGGCGTCTCATACCGGCAATTATTGCCATCCTTTACTTATTCAGCAGTCAAAGGCGTCGAATGGTTGTTATCGCCGTTGAATCCCCTTATAGGCATGCATTACACCATTGAGTTGCGCAAACAACTAAGGCATAAGTGTTTTTGAATCAAATAATTTGGTATGATGATGTCGTGCTTTTGGGCCTAAGAACAAATGATGATTTTCTCCCATTGATTCGGGCATTCCAGGCTTTAAATTATGGACTGTATTAAGCCATTTTAAGGGGGATAGATGATCAGTGAGGTTGCAGGGTTTGTCCGAAGGAACGGTTGGAAAAATACACTGGTTCATGCATTTGAGGTTTATCCGGCCTGGTTGTTGAGAAGTTTGCCTGGAATGGAAGGAATCATTCTGAGGGCCGCATTATATAAGCTTTTGTTTAAGTCCTGCGGCAAAAATCTTCTGATTTATCCAGATGTTTATATTGTTTTCAGCCGCAACATCTCTGCTGGAAACCGTCTGGCGATCAATATACACACACACATTGACGGTCGCGGGGGCATTCGTATGGGGAATGGGGTCCTTATAGGACCCGGTTGCGTGCTGTCAAGCGGAGGGCATACCTATGAGCGTACTGACATTCCAATCTATGAACAGCCGTTTAATTATGGCCCGATCATCATTGAAGATGATGTCTGGCTCGGCGCTCATGTGGTTGTAAAAAACGGAGTTCGCATCGGCCGCGGTTCTATAATTGCTGCTGGAAGCGTGGTAACTCGTGATGTCCCGCCATATTGTCTTTTTGGCGGCGTGCCTGCGACATTCATTAAGTCTCGGGATCAAAAATCAAGTTAATCTCCCAGCTGAAATTAGCCGAGATTCGTGAAAAGCCATTTACGAGAAAGTTGCCTGTGATTTCTAAAGGCAAATTCAATGATCAATTCTGTGCTGATGACAAGAACCTCTGCTTGTAGCGCAGGGGATTGTTTGTGCATTTTCCTTTTAAGTGTTAGCAAACGTAACTTGCAGCATTGTCCCTGTGGTGAAGTGGGATGGTTGCACGGCAAGGAAAGACGGGAGAGTTAAAAATGGGAAAAGACCAAATTGTTGCTTACTTTGATTCTATCGCCGACAAGAGGGATCAGTGGCGGGCGAAAAATAGATATTATCATTCGGAAGTCAGACACCTCCTAAAATTTCTCATTCCCGAAGGTCTTCGCGTTTTGGATGTGGGGAGTAGCACGGGAGAGTTGCTTGACAAGTTGAAGCCCTCCAGAGGAATTGGGATTGATTTAAGTCCGCGGATGATCGAGTTGGCGCGCGAAAAGCATCCCCATCTTCAATTCCTTTTACAGGATGCCGAGGGAATATGTATCGATGAAAGGTTCGATTATGTGGTGCTTTCCGGATGCATTGGAGTTTTGCAGGATGTCTGGAAGGTTTTTCGATGCTTGAGAAAAGTCACGACTTTTGAATCGCGGGTTGTTATCACCTATTACAATGGGATATGGGAACTCGTCTTGAAGTTGGCCCAAAAATTGGGTTGCATGTTACCCAGGCGACATCAGAACTGGCTGGGGCTGAGCGACATCGACAACCTGTTGTATTTAAACGGGTTTGAAGTGATTAAGCAGGGGAAGAAAATTCTTCTACCTGTTTCTGTTCCGATTTTGTCTTGGTTTTTTAATCGGGTACTTGCAAATATTCCCGTGATCTGGCGATTATGCCTGGTCGAATATGTAGTGGCCAAAAAGGTGCCCTTACAGGAAAGTTCGCTTCAGTGTTCTGTGGTTGTTCCCTGCCGTAACGAGGTTGGGAATATTGAAGCGTTGTTAAAAAATCTTCCAGCTATCGGAGTCAATCCAGAAATCATTTTTGTAGACGGAAATTCCACCGATGGGACGGTAGAGAAGATTCTCGAATTAATGCCAAGTTATAAAAATAAGTTTGACATCAAGTTAATACATCAAATTCCTCGAGAGGAAGGGATGCTGAATAAGCCAGCACAAAAAAAATCCAATAAAATGTTGAAGCTTGGCAAGGGGGATGCTGTCCGAAAAGGATTTGATAAGGCGAGCCATGAAGTGTTGATCATTTTGGATTCGGATTGCACGGTTCCACCGGCTGAGATGCCCAAATTCTTTTTGTCTCTGGCGGAGTCCCGTGGAGAGTTTATTAACGGTTCGCGCCTTGTTTATCCTATGGAGAAACAAGCTATGAGGATGCTAAATTTATATGCCAACGAGCTGTTTGGACTGATTTTTAGCTGGCTGCTTGACCAGAAGATTAAAGACACACTCTGCGGAACCAAGGCCTTGACGAAACAGGCTTACTTGAAGATCAAAGAAAATCGCAGCTATTTCGGAGATTTTGACCCATTTGGGGACTTTGACTTGTTGTTTGGAGCGGCCAAGCAAAATCTTAAGATTGTTGAATTACCGGTTCGTTACCGGGCTCGGACAAGTGGAGACATAAAAATTGAGCGGTTTAAACACGGTTTGTTGCTTGTTCAGATGTGTTTTATTGCCTTTCGAAGATTTAAAATGCTTCTGATGTCGAAAAATTATACTGAGGTTTCGAAGGGCTAGCATAAGTGTCTCATTTGTCTTGGATGTGAAATAGAGAACTTTGTGAAAAGGCTTTCGAAGGGCGGGTTACTTGAATGGGATATTAGAGTGAACGCAGATCTAGGCACTATTTCAGCAGATAGGCGAAAAGACGTCCAGGTATGTGGCATGGAGGGCGTCCGCATGAGTAAAAATCAGTGGCTTATTATTGTAATTTTTATGTTTATTGCCATTGTTTTTCGCTTCCAAGCAGCGTGGAGACATGACGGCCTCCTTGAAAAAGATAGTTTAGTTTATGATCAATGCGCACTTAGCGTCTTAAAGGGTGAGGGGATAAGAAGTCAGTGGGGGGAATTGTCCGCTTATAGGCCACCGTTATATATTTATTTTCTAGCGGTACATTATAAAATATTTGGACATCATTTGATGCCGGTTCGCATTGTCCAAGCGCTTCTTAGCACTTTGACTGTAGCGACAATGGGGTGCATGAGCTATCGGATTTTTGGCGCGCGATCATGTTTATTTACTGTTATAATCAGCTCGATTTATCCACCGTTTTATAATTTTTGGTTCAGCTGTGCCTTCATTGGCACAGAGACTTTGTATGCGTTTCTACTAATAATATCCGTATATACTCTGGTGCTTTGTTTCATGCGGAAGTCCAGCTTCCTCGCCCTTCTAGCGGGCGTTTTCTGGGGGCTGGCTATTTTATGCAGACCAGAACCACTTTTGTTGATTCCTTTTCTACCCTTCGCGATGATACTGATTGGTTTTCAATTGCGGGCGGTGCTTAAATTCTATTCTCTCTTAATTGTCATGGTGGCGTTGGTGATTATGCCCTGGACGGTTCGTAACTATCTTCTTTTTCAATCATTGATACCCGTTGTGAGTTCTGGGGGAATGGCCCTTTATGCTTCTAACCACCCTGGATCAGATGGGTTTGGTACGGAATTTTTTAGTAGAGTCATAGTGCCCGAAGATTTTAGGTTGCAGATCATGGGAAAGAACGAACGAGAACGAAGTTTTATTTTCATGCGGAAGGCTGTAAATTATATGCGAGAATACCCGGCAGCATTTGGCCTTCTTTTTCTTAAAAAATGTTTTTTTTATTTAGATTATAATCACACCCATTATTTTAAAAACAATGTAAAAAAACGGGTGATAAATTGGGGGTATGTTTTTGTGAGTTTTGGCGCATTCTTTGGCTTATTGGCGGGCTGCAAGGATGCAGGTAGTAAGCGGTGGATTATATTGATAATGTTTATTTTTGTTTTCTTCCTAATATCTCATGCATTCGTTTTATCATCTTATCGCTATCGATTGCCCACCGAGTCACTGCTGATTATTTTATCAGCCTACGGTTGGAACAAGTGTTTTTCTGGTGGTATCTTCCGAGGCTCAAAAAAGAATCGCCTCGGATAGAACATTGATTAAAGCTGTTGTGTCATAGAGCGAAATGAAAAATATCATTTTTTTAACTATTGTTGCGGTTTTTTTAATCGGCCTCCTTGAAGGTGGTCTGCGCGTAATGGAAGCGCGGGCGGCGAGTGTCTATCAAGAGGATGCCATTTTGGGGTGGCGGTTTAAACCATATGCAGTAGTTGAAATTTCAAAAGGGTTGGAAAGCGTGAACTCATTGGGGTGGAGAGGATCCGAACGAGATTATTTCAGCAAGGGTCGTAAAAAACGAATCGTGTGTTTAGGAGATTCGTGTACCTTTGGCGTGCTTCTTGCGCATGATGAACAAACTTATCCGAGGCAGCTTGAAAATATCCTCAAGCAGAAATATCAGGAAGATGTTGAAGTGTTTAATTTCGGCGTGAACGGTTTTTCGACTTTGCAGGGAGGTGCCCTTATGAGAGGTATTGTTTCAAAAGTGCACCCCGATATTGCAATTATCTATTTCGGTTGGAATGATATGGCTAGGATTGTTGGCTGGTTTGATTATGACCAGAAGATTAGATGGATTAATTCGTTTTGGCACCATTTTGCTACGTTTCGAACATTTATACGTCTGACGGATGGCCTGTTTCAAAATTTGCGTTATTCACGGAGGATCGGCTCCATATTCGACACTTGTTTTTTGAAAAATGCTTTGACCCCTGAACAAGTTGAGGTAAATCTGAAGTCTATGGTGCAAAGTGCTCACCGGAATGGGATTCAACTTATTTTTGTGACCACGCCCTATGGTCAACAGGGAAGGGAAGCGGCGAGCCTTCGATATGCTAGGGCCGACAAAAAGGCTCGACGAGATTTAACAGCCACAAGCGCTTACTATGCTTATCAAATTACGAAGTATAATGAGATATTAAAAAAAATAGCCAATGAATCTAAAACATCCGTTATTGATCTCGCTTCCGTATTTGACTCTTTCCCCCCTGACAAGCTGGAATCTTGTTTTCATCCTGGCGATGCCGCTCATCCAAACGAAAAAGGGTGTCAACTCATCGCGACATTAATGGCTGACTTCATTGATGATGGATGGCGTCAGCAACGGCTGCAACAACACGAAAAATTGACGACGTGATGGATCTTAAAAATCACCAAACGATATATGGAATTTTACGCTGGGGCAAAAGGAGTTTGAGCTGGCTGTGCCTTCCGCACAGTTCGACGATGCTCTGCTCGAATATTCATGCGGCAAGAAGCGATATTTTGCCATACCTGAATCGGCGAAAGCCAATTTTGGAAATCGGTTCGGGCGATGAAGCAATTTCTGAAGCGGCTATCAAATTAGACTTAGAGCCATATTTTGGAGTTAATCTTGTTGGAGATGCACATGCATTACCGCTTAGAAATGATTGCATAGGGTTTGTGTGGCTTGGGGGCGTGCTGGAACATATTGCAGCGCCAACTCGTGCGATTAAAGAAATTTACCGCGTTCTCCGAACGGATGGTTACGTTTATATCGAAACCCCTTTTCTTCAGACGGTTCACGCGGAACCGTTTGATTATCAGCGTTTTACGCTGATCGGTCTGGAAGAGCTGCTCAAGAGCCACGGTTTTTCAAAAGTGAAGTCTGGGCTTTTTTCTGGGCCGAGCGCGGCTTTTGCTCATATTGCAAGGACCTATCTGGCACTGCTTTTTTCATTCAACCACCAAGGTTTTTTTCATTTTCTATATCATTATATTCTTGGATGGGTCGTCTTTCCTCTGAAATATCTGGACACATTCCTGACTCGCTACGATCAGGCTAACATCATGCCATTTGCCATCTACTATTTGGGTAAAAAGGGTTGAGACGGGTCATATTTGCTGAAAGGGTGGGCGAATAACGAGATGAAGATCCTTTTTCTGACACTTTATCCGCGCCACCAACCCAGTACGCGGTTCAGAATTTACCAGTTTCTCCCTTTCTTGGGAGGGGAGCATACTTATAAAATCCAAAGCGCGGTTCCCGAAAGGTTTTTTAAAAAATATTACGGAAGTTCGAAGCGTGTAGAAAGAATCATATTTCATATGGTCGAGTTTTTCTTCAGGTTGTTTGCGATCCTCTGGGCCTGGCAGTATGATTTGGTGATCCTCCAAAAGGGCATTGCTACCATCAATTACCGCTTTTTTGATTTCTTGTTACACGCGGTGCAAAAAAACATTATTTTTGATATGGATGATGCCATCACGATTGACTCGGTAAGTCGATTGACACGATTTCCATGGAATATATTTGACGATCCCGCTCAGACATTCCGGCTGTCTAAGTGGGCCCGAAAGGTTTTCGTCGGCAATGAGAGATTGAGAAAGGATTTGTTGGGGGTGACTGATCGCGTTCTTGTCATTCCCACGCCGGTGGATACTCGTTATTACCATTTTGACGAGAAGCGCTATGAGCGCAGCGGGCCGATTCAGGTGATATGGTCCGGTAACAAAAGTGCGCATTATCTTCTTGCCCTCTCCTCGGCTGCCATCGCAAGGCTTTCTCAAAAATATGATATCCGGCTGACGGTGTTGAGCGACGTTCATACGGAGAACTTGCGCACCATTTTTGGGGCAATGCCTTTCGATTTTATGGAGTGGAGCTATGAAAATGAAAAAAAACTTTTTGAACGGGCAGATATAGGTATCATGCCGCTAACGGACACTCTCTGGAATCGCCGTAAATGTGCTTTTAAAGGGTTGCTTTATATGGCCAATGGGATTCCGGGGGTGTCTTCTCCCGTCGGCGTGGTCAACGAGTTCATCGAGGACGGCAAGAATGGCTTTTTGGCTGATTCGGACGCCGAATGGTATGACAAACTGGAGCGGCTGGTTCGCGACAAAAAATTGAGAAAATCCGTCGGTTTGAGCGGTCACAAAACACTTGAACAGAAGTTTTCCCTTGCGAAGTGGGGCCCATGCTGGAACGAGGCGATCAAAATTGGTTGAGGCGGTTTAGGAATATTGTCCGGGATGTCCCTTCGTTTGCTCTGTGGGACCGGCCATTACCGTCCAACGTCATTCCTTCTTTCATCTTCCATAAGGCCGTTCCGGCTGAATTTGAAGAAGTGCTGTGTTATCTAAAGACCAACGGGTACCGGACTCTTAAAATCAACGAGTACTATGATTATCTGATTGGAAAAAGGCGGGACGCCGACCGGAAGGTGATTCTGACGTTCGATGACGGTCTTCGGAACAACTGGTCCGTGGCGTATCCGATCCTGAAAAGGATGGGTATGAAAGCCGTTTTTTATATTAACCCGGGAATGGTCTCGGAAGACGGAATGCTTGGGCCGACGTTGGAAGATGTGTGGGCCGGTAAAATTTCGGAAGAGGAGCTTACGGCTTATGAAGAAAAAAAGCCGTTTACAAGCTGGTCTGAAGCGCGCGATATGGAAGCTTCCGGCGTCATTGATGTGGAATCGCACGGATGGCGGCACCGCATCTGTTTTATCGAAAACAGAATTATTGATTTCCAAAGGCCCGACAAATTGGGGCGGCCCCTTTATACATGGTTATTCACGGCCGTCGACACTAATTTTGACGACTATTTATGGGGATGCCCGGTTTATCCCTACCGGCCGAGGCTTGCGGCGCGCCGCTTTTTGGATGATGCCGGTTTGCGTAAGGCATGCATTGATTATGTCCGATCCCATGGCGGGACAAATTTCTTTTCAAGAAAATATTGGCGTAAAGAATTGCACGGGGTCGTGGGTGATTATCGCACCCATCACCGGCTCGAGACCGCGTTTGAATTGCCTGACGAGCAGGAGCTTGCAATCAGAAATTCTTTGGTCGATTCAAAGAAACGCATCGAAGAGGAACTCGGAAAAAAATGCGAGCATTTTGCCTATCCTTGGCATGCGAGCGGACGCTTGAGCTTGCTGTGGCTCAGGGAGCTGGAAATTAAAACTGTGTTTCGGAAGATGAGCGGTTGGCGCATGCCTACTGTCGGCGGTGACCTATTCAGTTTGAGCCGGGTGGAAGGTTATTGGATTAAAAGTCTGCCCGGAAAGGGCAGGGCCGGCGTCGGAAACAAATTGTTGAAACGGCTTGCGAAGCTGTCAAATCTCTCTTGATTGTCCGTATTTGCAAAAAATCGAGAAGCATTTATGATGGACGGAAGTTGCGCCATCTTGGGGCAGTCAAGCCGACTATTGACTGCCGTCGAGGTACCACACCTGGAGATAACCTTGTTTATCAGTTTGGGCGGAGCCGGGAAGCTGCCAGGAGGGGTTCCATTCACGCCGGTTTTTCAGCATGTAGCAGGATTGAAGTAGAAGCCTGTTGTTTTTCGTATCACGTTCCTTGATGGTTCCTTCGTAGAAAATAATTTTTCCGATGTCCGTCATCGCGGCATACATCGGCTTGGCCCTGCCGGAGAATATTCCGCTGCTTGTGATCATTTTGGTTAAAGAAAGTCCCTTGTCGACCGTGGTTCTGAAGTGATGCATTCCCTGTAAGGGGATGGCGTGAAAGAGATAGTGGGCCTCAATTCCCAAGATCCGCATGGTGTCGTAGAGCTCCAGCAGGGCCTCAGGCGTGTCGTTGACGCCTTTTAGAAGGACATTTTGGGAGTAGATCGTAGGGACGACTTCCTTGAGGCGCTTGAAGCATTCCCTGACTTCCTGGAAAAATTCTACCGCATGATTGGTTTGGGTCGCGACCTCGAAGCGAATGCCGGGTTTATTCCGGAAGACATCCAGAATGGCGTCTGTGACGCGTTCAGGGGACTGCTGCGGGATTCGTGTCGCGACACGCATGGTAGTGACATTGGGCGCATATCTCATCAAGGCTTCGACGAGAAGATTTAATTTTTGTGGGACCAGAAAGGCATCGCCTCCCGTGATGAGGACTTCGTTCAGATCCTCCCGGACTCCTTGACTGCCGCAGTACTTCGCCACCCGCAGAATTTCGTCTTCCGTGAACGTGTGGAGGTCGTATTTTTGACGGAGGCAGTAGCGGCAATTCGCCACGCAGCTGATCGTAATTTCAATCACGAGAGTTCTTCGGTATAGCCGCTCTATGCCTTTTGGGAGAGCAGACTCCTGATGAACAACCTCGGCCTCATAGTGACGCAAATTGGATTCGGGGGCCGCCGCCTCTTCGAGAGGGCTTTTGAGGTACTGCAAACTAAGAGCGCGATAACGCTCGTCGGCCGCCCCATATCGGGCCAGAAGATCCGCCATCTTCTGTTTGAGAAAAGGCGATACCCTCTCCGTAAAAATGCGTTCTTTCGTCTCTGACATTGAATGCACCGCCTCAGACACTTTTCAAGTCTTCCTGGGTTCGCCGCCGGAGTAGTCTTGCCGGGTTCCCGGCATAGACGTTATGGCTTTCGCAGTCATGGATGACCACGGCGCCGATTCCGACAAGCACATCGTCGGCAAGGGTGATCCGGTCTTTCAAGCTGACATTGGGTGCGAGCCAGCAGTGGTTTCCGATCTTGACCCTGGCGCTGACAACGGTTCCCGCGGCGATCATCGTGTGCTCCCCAATTTGACAACTTTGGCCGATTTGGACCAGATCGTCGATTTTAACGGACGCGGCGATGACCGTATCGTCGATTTCAGCCCGTTCGATGGCGGAGTTCGCGCCGATCCAAACATGGTCTCCGATCAAAATGCTACCGACGTAGGGGACGTGAATCGGTTCGCCGGCCTCGTCGAATTCAAAGCCGTAGCCCTCGCTGCCCAGGGTGGCGTTGTCCTTGATGACGCAGTTTCTTCCGATGACGACTTTTCCTGTGATGACGACATTATTCAAGACAATGGTATTGTCCCCGATAACGACGTCGGGGCCGATGACGGAATGAGCGCCGATGACAACGTTCCGGCCGATTTTTGCATCGGTCGAAATTCTTGCCGTTGGGTCACTTTGACGCGTGTCACGCTCGACGAACGACTCGTTAAGAATTCTGACAAAATCAAGGCGCGGGCGGGGGGAGACCAGGTATGAAAACCCTTCGGCTTTCAGGCCGTAACTTTCGCGCAGGATCATGAGTATGTTCCGGGTTTGCTTTAGCTGCCGGGCTATTTCGGGGGTCAGCGTCTCCGAATAGACCACCGTGTGCGGCTGGAGGTTTTCGAGGGAACCGGGGTATTTCACGATAAAATCCTCGCCGGTCAACGTCAGATTGAGGATTTCGGCAATTTCCGAAGCATAAATCTCGACCTTTCTCGTTTTATACATCGGTCCTCCCTATAGGATTCTTTCGAGGCGTTGGGTTTTGCCTTCCGTTCTCGGCAAACTGCCGGGCTCCAGAAGTTCCACGGCAGGTTTGAAGTAAAGGCTCTGACGAAACCCATCCTCAAGTTGCCGGATCAGCTCACTGCCTGGATTGTCAGCTCTGGTTTCGACGGCAATGATACACCGTTCAATCGGATCCTCGCGGTCGACCCGGACGCGAAATTCGCCGCTCAACTGATCGAGGTGCTGATTGATACAAGCGGCAATAGAACTTATAAAAACATTGACCCCTCGAACAACAATCATGTCTTCCAGCCTACCCACGATCCGGAACCGGGGGCTCCTTCGTCCGCAAGCGCAACGGTCTATCCCTACGACTTCGACGATATCGTGCGACCGGTAGCGGATAAGGGGCTGGCACTCCTTCCGGAGGCTCGTAAAGACGAATTCGCCGCGGACCCCTTTTTCCCAAACGAGAATTGTATCACTTTTCGGATCCTTGAGCTCCGGTAAAATAACGCCCTGGCCCATGAAATGAAGACCGTTCCGGACCTTACACTCGGCCCCGAACATGCTCAGGACGTCTGCAGCGCCGTAGTTGGCATCCATGGCACGAAAACCCCAGACGGATTCGATGTGCTTTCGGAAGTCCCTGCTCTGCAAGCCGCCCTCCCCGCCGAATAACCCCAGGCGAAGCCCAAGCGATCTCGGAGTGATCGAAAATTCCCGCTCGAGAAGCGTTTGAAGTTTTGCCAGATATGAAGGCGTGCAGTGAATGGCGGTCGGCCGCAAAGCGAGGATGGTCCGTATGAGATTCGAGGAGTTGCCGACGCCGTAGGGGATCACCGCCGCGCCGGTACGTTCGAGGCTTTGATGATCGGTCAGGCCCCCGGACCACAGGCAGTAATTCAGACAATGAACGGCCATGTCTTGAGGCCGCAGGCCGGAAGCCCAGAAGCATCGGGCGCCGCACTCGACCGTTTGTTCGATATCTTTTTTGGACAAGGCCAGCAGCAGAGGCAGAGCGCTTGTTCCCGAAGTGCGGTGCACGCGCATGATTTGTCCCGTCGGTGCGGCGAGATAGCTGCCGAAGGGAGGATGTTTTTGTTCATCTTCTACAAGCTCATGCTTTTCGGTGAAGGGCAGATGCGGCAAATCAGCGAGGATCAGGCCTTTTTTGGGCCTGTGGCCCCCTAGTTTTTTTTGATAAAAAGGGCTGCGTTTTAGTACCGAGGCCAACTGTTTTTTGATGAGCGGCCTGACGACCCTGTTTTGCAATTGTTCCCACGAAGTTGTTTCGAAGGGGCTCCATATTTCTGTCGTCGCTTGATGTTGCGATTTCATGGTGTTCCGGGGCGGCAAGTTGCGCATGGTTTCCGGTTCTCAGGGCTTTCGATATAGGCCAGCTCATCGTGGGTGATCAACGAAACGGAAGGCAACGATTCGATTCGATCGCATTCGGGGCCGTCCAGAGCGGCATAGTACTGGGTGCGGATGGGTTCAATCATGCGGTAACCGACGGATTTTGCCTTTTGACAGATAGCGGAATTATTGGTCATCATCAGGATGCCGGCATGATGGCGCCTGCGGGCATAAAGTACGGCGGCTGCCAGAATGTCTTCAACGCTGTGCTCAGGGTGGACAAGGGCGTCTCCGAGGGCACAGAAGCCTTTCCGGGAATCCGTAAATCGAGAAATCAATGCATAAGAAATAAAGCCCTTTTTGTCAACTTTCAGGACATTCGAAGGATTGCAGGGCTGCTCCATGAAATATCGCCATCGATTTACCAGGTCTTTTCGGGAAACGCCGCGCGACAGCATTGATGCTGCCTGGCATTGCAACAGTTCTTCATCGGCCACTGAGACTTCCTCATAATGCGAAGAGCCCCATCCGGATTGATGTGTAAGCAGGCAAAGTTTATTCCACATCACGCGGGGGTATTTCAGCCAGTTTCGTACGGCCTTTGCCATTTTTTTGACATGACCGTCGATAGGTTCGTCTACGCCAAGCAAGGGAACATAGCCCACATCTTTGAATCCGACCTTGATTTGCGGCTCAAAACAAATTTTAGACCCGCCGACGGCGACCGATGCAGGGTATCGGTCGATTAAAGCGTTCATTGCTTTTCTTCCAACACCTTTAACGGGATTGTCCGGATCGCTGAACCAATCTACCGGAAAACATATTTCAGTACTCATGTTATCAATTTCATGGAGCTGGACAATTCCACCGACGACGGCGCGGATTTGTCCGCCCTGACGAAGCGCAAAACAGCGGTTTAGCGGGGCATTTAAATTGAGATATTTCCACTTCAGATACGAGGGTTGGACGGCGGGGGAATCGGGCGGCAATCCTTTGGCGCGGGCAAAAAAATCGGCAAACTCTTTCAGGTGATGCTCATCCAAAAGGCAAATCTCAAAGTCCTTACTTACCATTTTTTCAGGTTTTGCCCGGGGGTTTTGCGCGTTCATTTTTTGAATGATTTTTTTGAGCAACTTACCTGTTCGCCCATGTTAAGGAGATTGTCTGATGACATAAGCTATGCGAAACCGAAGCGCCTGTCAATGACACACGCATGACACACGCAGGGCTTTTGACGCAAGCTGTCGGATCGATTCTTGGCTTTATCTTCTCGATAGAACCCTTTATAATCCAAACCTTCGCGACAGATGGGGCTTTATATTTAAGTAACTATCACCGGGAGAAGGCATGCATATCCTTGGAATCAGCGAAATTGACAATGATGCCGGAGTGGTTCTTCTCAAGGATTCCGCTGTTGTGTGCGGGATCAACGAGGAAAGGCTGTCCCGGATCAAGCAGCATGCGGGGTTTCCGCACCGTTCCGTCGAGTGGGTGCTCCGCTACGCCGGCCTGACTTTGAATGATATCGATTGGATTGCCGTTGCGAAGGCGGACCCCTCCGTGAACCCTGAACTTTTTTACCGGGTCCGAGAGCGCTTGTCGACCTATGATTACTTTTCTAAGGCAGATCCTGCCAGCCTTTGGACCAAAACCCTCAACTGGATGGTTCAAAAATTCCGCAACGCTCCAAGATCTGTCCGCGTTGCCGGAAAAATGAGTGATGAAATACGCGATTGGGGGCAAAAAAACAGCTGTCTGGATAAAATGATCAGGGTGCCTCATCACTACGCTCATGCGGCATGCGCTTATTGGGCTGGCGGTTATGATAACGCCCTGGCGGTCACAATTGACGGCCAGGGGGAGGGCATTACCTCTCAGGTCTATTTGGTCACAAAGGGAGGGTTTGACCTTCTCAAGGAAATTTTTGTCCCGCACTCGCTAGGGGTTTTTTACGCCGCTGTCACAAAGGCTCTTGGTTTTCGACCCGCCAGACATGAAGGCAAGATTACCGGATTGGCGGCCTACGGAAAGCCGGATGAGAAGCTGCTGAGCGAAATCCGGAAGCTTGCGAGTTATGACGGCAAAGGCGGGTTTGTCGCGCCGTCGATCTATGGCAATTATCCGAAGATCTTGTACTTGGCCAAACAATACGGGCGAGAGAACATTTCAGCGGCATTTCAAACCGTGCTGGAAGAAGTAGCGACGCAGTATATTTCCTATTACGTCAAAACCTATAAAACGGAAAATATCGTATTGGCCGGCGGGGTCTTTGCCAACGTTAAGCTGAACCAGAGAACGCACGGTATCCCCGGGGTTAAAAATGTTTTTGTTTTTCCGCACATGGCTGACGGCGGCCTTGGCTATGGTGCGGCGCAAATCGTTTACCGGGACAAGACGCAGGATCTTAAGCCTTCGCCTATTCGGGATGTGTATTGGGGGCCAGAATACACCGAGCAGGAAATCGAACAATCCTTAAAAAAATACGGATTGGACTACAGCCGGATGGAAGATCCGGCCTCGACCATCGCGGAACTTTTGACGCAAAACAAGGTTGTGGCTCATTTTGACGGGAGAATGGAATTTGGGCCGAGAGCTCTGGGGAACCGTTCTATTCTTTATCCGGCGACGGACCCCAAGGTCAATGATTGGCTTAATCATCAGCTGAACCGGAGCGAGTTCATGCCGTTTGCGCCGGTGACTTTGGCGGAAGAGGCTCGTCGCTGTTACCCGGGGCTGGCCGGAGCCGAATACACGGCGCAATTCATGACCATTACCTTTGACTGCACGGATTCGATGAAAAAGCAGTCGCCTGCGGTGGTTCATGTGGATGGCACCGCAAGGCCCCAATTAATATCGGAATCGATCAACCCCCGCTACTACCGTATCTTGAAAGAGTACTTCAAGCGGACGGGTATTCCCTCCGTCGTCAATACGAGTTTTAATATGCATGAAGAGCCCATCGTGTGCTCTCCCGAAGATGCAATCCGGGCCTTTTTGCAGGGCGGTTTGGATTACCTTGCGATCGGCAATTTTCTTGTGGCGCGGGTAGAAGCCGGGAAACCGTCGAAGCAGTGCGCAACGGACAAAGCCTGTTGCGGTTCAGCCGGGAATTAGTTCGAGTTTCTGTAGGCTCGGATTAAGATGTCCTGAAAGGTTCCGGGGGCGGGCGGAGCAAGACGTGAGGCTGCGACCTGATAGCCGAATCCGTCGGCTTCCAAGAGTCGGAAAAAAGACGCGAGCTCATCTTTTCGCGGATCCAGATGATGGTGGTATTCGAGAAGGATTTCCCGGATCCACCCGAGTTTCTTTTGCGCGGCAAGATCTTCCAAAATCTTCATTTCGCTTCCTTCAACATCCATTTTAAGTAAATCGACTTCGCCGGTGATGTAGTCGGCCAACCTTTCGGCGCGGACGCGAATTTCTTTTGCCCCCGGGATATTGGCGGGAGAGGTGCTGGAAAGCAGAGAGTGTTTTCCCTCGACGTTTTTGTAAAAGCGAATGTCGCCCCGCGCATCCGCTACGGCCGCCTCCACGACCTCGACATCGGGCAAGGCGTTGCCGGCAATGTTTTTTCTGAGGATCGCGCAGGTATTCGGGTCGGGCTCAAAAGCGAGAATTCTGGCTTCGGGGCAGCTTTTTTTGAAGGCCAGAATCGACATGCCGATATTGGCGCCGCAATCAATGATCAAGGGGGACTTTTTAGAGCTTTGAAAGGAATAAATTTTCTTGCCGAAAATTTCGTCGATGAGCCGAATCAATTCATCAAAATTTTGAAAATAAACACAATATCCCAGCACGGAAGCTTTTTGGTGCGATGGGCCGCACAGGCTCCCTATCTCATGGCGGAGGATGAGCTTGTTGCGGAGCAGGAGGAAATTCCGGTGCTCCGGATCTTCCCGGTCCAGCCAAAGTCGGAGGATACGCGCGCAGATTTTAAGGCAAATACATAGTTTGGTAACAAACGCCATAATAGCCCGCCCGGCTTCCTGTTGCTTGATATAAACATTCATATTTATGCGATCCGTCGTTATAATGTAGCCTCTTATTTTACGCGAGTAAAGGACATATCAAGACGGGCTCTTGACGCAAGAGCGTTTCGGGTTCCCAGAAAATATCCCCAATAGGGCTCTATGCGACACAAATTGATTTTTCAACATCATAAAAAAATTTGGATAAAGTCTTTCATTTTCGGAAATGGTTTTTAATTCTTTCGTCTTCCTCATTTTTCTTTCGATTGTCTATCCGTTGTATCTTCTTTCCCAAAAATACCTAAAACTCCAAAATTGGATTCTTCTCATTGCAAGCTGCGTTTTTTACGGTTCATGGGACTGGCGTTTTCTGATTTTGATGTTTGTTTCGATTACAGCCGATTTCATTTGCGGGATCAAGATCGAAGAATCTGACAGTCTGGCAGGAAGAAAGCTGTTTTTGACCATCAGTTTGTTGATCAACCTGTTCATTCTCGGTTTTTTTAAGTACTTCAACTTTTTCACATCCAGCCTTGAACATTTTTTGGAATGGGGCGGAATCGGATTGCATTTTCGTTATTTGCATGTGATTTTGCCTATAGGCATATCCTTTTATACCTTTGAAGCGATGAGTTATGTTTTTGGTATTTACAAGAGGGAAGTCAAGGCCACCCGGAGTTTTTGTGATTATGCGCTTTTCGTGACTTATTTTCCTCATTTGGTTGCCGGCCCCATTATGCGTGCCAAAGACCTCCTTCCGCAAATTGAATCTCCGAGGCCCCTCAAGATTGCTAATTTTTATGAGGGCTGTCATCTGATTTTTTGGGGCTTGTTTCAAAAAGTGGCTGTG
>Ga0172379_10006009_pt1 | contig 16537 bp, 17 predicted proteins | sample GrowelOW334metaG_FD_119756 | JGI IMG/M metagenome (GOLD analysis project Ga0172379, IMG submission 119756) | Groundwater microbial communities from an aquifer near a municipal landfill in Southern Ontario, Canada - Groundwater well OW334 metaG | ecosystem: Environmental > Aquatic > Deep... | reverse complement strand
CGATCTTCATTGTTCACCTCGCTTGTCTTGGGGTTTCGCGGAAATTTTAATTCTAACTATTAGAAAATTTATTGTATTAAAATTATAGAAACCAAACCCTGACTTCTGGCCTAAAGTAGTCTGCGTATCAATCGCAATTTTCATTCTTTACCTTTCATTCTAATCCTTCTTTCTCTTTCTGAGGCCTTAATACGTCAATAAACATTTGTTTATTTATACCGCCAAGAAACCATAAAACCGATAAGTATATAATAGATGCAATAATCGTATTAACAATAAAATTAAATTGTCCCTCAAGCAAATACATTGAGACGCCAAATACTACACCTGCTAATCCAGCCTTCCAAAAAATTGCTAGTCTTAATTTGATTTCAAAGATCTGCCGCACAACCCACCAAGAGAAAAATGCCACTAAGATTTCTGTTATCACTGTTGTTATCGCTGCGCCGATATAAGAAAATTTCGGAATTATAAGGAGATTTAAACCAACATTTACAATTACCAAAATAATATTCGGTAAAACCATCTTTGATTGTTTGCCTAAAGCAATCACAAAATAGCCAAAGAGATGGGAAAAGAAAGAAATTCCAACCGCAATAATTAAGATCTGAAGAGTAAGGACCGAGGTTGCTGGCAGATTAAAAATCGGGGCAATTGTTTGAGCTATAGTAAACTCTTTTCCGGCAACGATTCTGATAATATCGGAAGCGGTAAAAATTACTCCTAAAACCACTGGAAAAGCCAATAAAACCATAAACTCAAAAGATTTCTGAAAGGCAGGGTAAACGCGGCTATCTTTGGTATGAATATAGCGGGTTAAAATTGGAAAAACGTTTCCCATAAAAATGGATGGCACAAACAATAAAATCTCTAAAACTTTATAAGGAGGACCATAAATACCAACATCAATCGGACCTTTCATCAAAGAAAGCATCAGGGTGTCAATTTTAAAATAAATCATATTGAGGATTAAGACGATCCCCATTGGCAAAGCCTGCAAAAAAATCTTTTTCCAATATTCAAAATCAAACGACGGCTTAAAGTGCACAAATTCTCTACCAAGATAATAGCTAGCAGCTAAATTAACAATATTACCAAGGGTATAAGCCCACAAAACCGCATTCAAGCCAAGATTGAGCTTAATAAAGTATAAGGTTAAAATAAGAATTATAACCCTTCCAATAATATCGGTAAGAGCGGCTCGTTCCATCTTAAGCTTATTCTGAAAAACGCCGACATAAGTAGAATTTAGAGCTAGAAACAGACTGGCTAGAGCGGTAATCCCAATCCCCCATCGCAAATCAGCATATTGAGGAATGAGAAAGCTAACCAAAAAGGCTAGGCCGTAGATAATTACGCCCAAAAAAGTCCGAAGCGTTAAAATATTAGAAGCGGCATAACTAACATCTGTTTTAGGATTGGCAATTTCTCGAACAAAAATCCAAAAAAAGCCGAAATCAGCAAAAACCGCAAAAAAGGCCACATAAGCAAAAGCGGTTGTATATTGGCCAAAGCCGGCGACACCCAAATAACGGGTTAGAGCAGCGATAAGGACTAAAGAAATACCGGTTGTAACAACCTTGCCAACTATCTGAATGATTGTGTTAAAAGCGACTTTGCGAGTTAAACTCATGGTTAGTTAAAAGTTAAAAGTATAAAGTTAAAAGTTAAAGACAATGATTAATATTATTTTATCAAGTTTTAGGTTAAGGGGCAAATAGGGATTCAAATAATCAATTAAAAGTATTAAGATTAAATGAATGAAGGATAACCAACACAGCAATCGAATCAAATGGGTCGACATGGCCAAGGGCTACGGCATCATCCTAGTGATTTTAGCCCATACCGCTATTCCAGATAAAATATTTTGGTTTATTTTTTCGTTTCATATGCCTTTATTTTTCTTCTTATCTGGCTATCTCCTCAACTTGGAAAAATATAAAAGCTGGATAGATTTCTTAAAATCAAGAGCCAAGAAGCTAATTATACCTTATATAATCTTCTTTATTATTCTATTTATCTATTGGACACTACTGGGTCATCGTTTCGGCGAAACCCATGATCTAAACGTAAAAAACTGGCAAATACTTTACCAATTCACCTATGCATCAACCGCTTTAATTATGCCTTTCGGCCCGATCTGGTTCCTGCTGAGCCTATTCTGGGTTGAAGTCATATTTTTCACTCTAATAAAAATCATCAAACAAAAAACACTTTTACTTATTAGCATATTTGGCATTGCAGCGATTGGTTACCTTTTAAGTCTAAAATTAACAGTTAGGCCACCTTGGGGACTCGATGTAGCTTTAATTGCTCTTCTTTTTTACGGCCTTGGATCTTTTATCCGTCAGTATAAGACGGGCTTATCAAAAATTGCCTCAATTCCTATTATTATTGCCTTAGTTCTAATTGGCTGGGAAGTTTCCCATTTGAATATGCGGGTCAGTCTAATGGAAAACCATTATGGCAATTTTTACTATTTTATAGTTGCCAGCCTAGCGGGAATTGCTGCAACAGTTCTTTTTGCAAGGCTTTTTCACCACCATTTTATAGACTGGATAGGAAAAAATTCTCTTATTATCTTTTCATTTCATATTGCTGTTTTGGCTTTAATTAAAGCGAGTACTAATTATTTTTGGCCACACTTGAATATTGCTTTAACAGGACAGAAGAACTTAGCTCTCGGTTTAGCTTTTACAATTATTGTTCTGGTCTTCTTTTGGATAACATTAAACTCGTATCCTAAAGTTAAATCTCTTATACTAAAAAAATCCGCTTAATAAAACGGAAATTTAATATGGTGCGCCCGACAGGATTTGAACCTGTGGCCTTGCGACCCATAAACAAACGCTCTATAATTTTTCTTAAAAATTTCAGCAGGACGAAGTCCTCATAATTTTTTGAAAAATTTCTGCGAGCGAAGATTGCGGTAAGCACCTACAAACCTATTTTTTAATTTCGTGCGCCCGACAGGATTTGAACCTGTGGCCTTCAGATCCGCAATCTGACGCTCTATGATTTGTTTCTTAAATAGTTATTGCTCGGCACAACCATGCGCCTAGCAGGATTTGAACCTGCGACCTACAGATCCGCAATCTGTCGCTCTATCCACTGAGCTATAGGCGCATAATGATATGCCTCGAAGCTTTGCTTATAGGCGCAAGGTTATAACGAGCAATTACAAATAAAAAAATATGAAACAAATCTCCGCGGGGCAACAGCCCCCATCCGCTGAGCTACGGGCGCATAAAAAAGTATTTTTTCAGTTACGCACGCGAAGCTTTGCTTAAAATTTTTTAGATAAAATTTCTAAGCTTTGCTTACGGGCGCATATAAATATATTCTACACCTTCTTCAGATCTTTTTCAACCCTTACTCATAACCATAACCCGGGTAAAACTTTTCTAGCCATTCTTTTCTCGGTAAAGGCATATAGATTTTGGCATAATCGCGGACTTTTTGAGTGTAACTGGCATCATCAACAAAGTAATAAAATCTTTTATCATTGATTAAACCGATTTTAAGTAGTTTTGCGTAATATTCTTTGATTGCTTTATCGTCTTTATCATTTTTATCGGTTGCCAATTTAACTAAATCGTAGTTCTCTTTCTGTTTAAGCGTATTTAATAACTCCCAAAAAGTCATTGTTTTACCGTTTTTTTGAGGTACCACATTATTGTCAACATCAACCACTTGCCACCGGTTATCCATTTTAATCTCTAACACCGTGTGGCCAGTGTCTGATTTACTAGCCAAAGCATCAATGTTTACACCTGTAGCGCTCCTTGATTCAATATTAGCCTCACCCAATAAAACGTCAGTAAAACTAGAAAGGTTACCGCAAGAGAGGTCAATATAGCCCCCCATTGCTTGGTCTTTTATTTCGGTAGACTTTGCTCTCCTCTTACTTTTAGCGCTAGGATTATCTAGCCAAGAAACGGCCGAAATTATTGCCCAAGGATCGTTTTTATAGACAATTCGGTTTTGAGTTTTACCGTCAATCACAAACTGATATAAACCCTCTCGTTCCAAGTTAAAAACCTTACCAAAAACCTCGTATTTTCCTGGCTCGATCAGTAACTTGCCTGGCAAAGCTTGCCCGGTATCTTTGATTGCTTTTAGCTTAACTGATTCCCTCTTATACCGAAATGTGGCTGGAGAATCCTGGTGCGATTCTTTCCATAAAAATGCAAAAATAGCTCCCAGTAGAACAAGGGTCAAAATAATTAAGGATATCTTTTTTAATCGTAAAATTTTGATTTGAACTCTTTCTGTTCAACTTTTTTACTATTTGGATAAAAAGATTTTATTTTTATCTCATCGAAACCATCATAATAGTAATATACATTGCCCTGTTCAACAAAAACCGTGCCAAAAATCCTCTTATACCATTCTTTAAGCAATGAATCATTCGCCAATTTTTGTTCTGTATAAAAACCAAAATCATAGCCGCTGGCTTTAAAATCAGTCGCATCAATCACCGGATCGTCAGCAATTTTTTCTAGCTCAAAGGAATTATTAGCAAATGCTTCTTTTAGTTCTATAAGGTTTAAATAGCGGCCCTGTTTTTTAAAAACATTATTATTATCTAAATCGTAAACCCGCCAGCCGTCAGAAAATTTAACTTCAATTAGGACATGGGAGTCATCAAAACCGTTAAGAGGATCGTTAGTCAAAGCCGAAACGATTCGAGATTCGATCTTTTTCTCGCTTAAAATGCTTTTTGCAAAACTTGTGATCTTGCCGCAGGTCGCCACCAATTTTTCCTGAGTCGCCTTTTGCATAAGCTTGCTATTCTTTTCGCCATTATCACGATCGCCATGAACAAAAAGCCAAGCTATGCCAGAAAGCAAAGCATGGGGATTATTTTTATAAACAATTCTTTGTTCATTGGCCTTATTAGGCAAAATAAACCTATAAACACCTTCTTTTTGCAAATTGTAAGAACTGCCAAAAACTTTGTAAATGCCAGGTTCAATAATAAGCTCTTGAGGCAAATCTTTAGCTATTTGCGATTCTGACGGCATTATTAGCTCTCGGCTTGTATCAATATTATAGAATACTTGCGGCTGACCAATTATTGTATTAGCTGATTTTTTTGTTTTAAAGATTGAGAAACCTAAAACCGCCAGCACAATTAAAAGCGCTACGCCAAATAACGTAATACTAATTCGTCCTTTTAAAAAGTTGGGGCTAAATTTTTCTGTCATTAATTAAACAATAGTGCTTTTTCATAAATTATTCAATGTGATAAATTACTAAACGCAAAACCCCGTGCTTTCACACGGGGGTTCGCTAGTTTAATAAATTTTTGTTCGTGCGTTTTCTATTCGCGCATTTTGTAAATAACCTCGATATAATTTGTCTGCCCGGACAGAATCTCTTCGATGTTCTGTCCCCGAGACGTAACAATATCGTCGCCAAGCTTCGAGACTACATCGCCAACGGTAGTAATACTCGTTTTACCATTGACGTAGGCAATCCCGGGCTTTACGGCTGGCCAAATGCCTTCGACATAGAAGATGCCTGTTGAGTATGTAATACCATCACAGGTAACTTTTGCCTCAAGGCCATTCGGTAAATGCTCGTAAAGGCGAACATTGACATCACGGGCCGGCAAGCCGGTGACATTCTGAATTTGGATCATGAGGTTTCGTGTGTGAACACTATTCTCATCGTTCCAATATGCACTGTTGCCTTTGACTTCGAGCAATGCCGGTACGCCGGCCGTTTTCTTGTCGCCGGCCGGACAGCCGGTTATCAGACCAGTAAAACAGATGGCTACCAGAGCCAGAATCACGAAATACACACGCATTTGAAGCATTCTCCTTGGTCAAAATTGACAACTTGCAGATAAACTGTTCGTCATCATCCAAGTAATATAACACAAAAAGGGCTAAAAGTCAATACCTTTAGCCCTCGAGAAACTTTTTATAAATGAACTAATCTTTTAATGACATTGTGGCTAAAATCTGGTTAAGAGTAGTTATCGTTAAATTTTTATCAACTCCATCGGCAACAAAATGGTTGATTTGAGTTTGATATTTTTCGCTTGGATAAGTAGGATTTAATAGACCTGCCCAAGCAGTGCCATCATCGTAAATCCTAATTACTAAATCACCCTTAACTATTGTTTCTTTTACGGTCTTTTGTTCGAGAGATTCTACCTGATGAGTTCTAGAAAGGCCGCCGCCGTACATTCGGTAAATTCCTATCACCTGACAATCAGATGATAAGCTAGATGGTACCGAACCATGATTATTCGCAATACTATCCAGACACATCTGTTTATTGGAAATATAGTGTTTAATAACACTAGCATCTTCATATTTAATATCTTTATCTACCCAGCTACCAGGAATTTGATAAGCTAATTTTTTTGAAACTCCACCAATATAAATCTGATTGTCGCTTCCACCTGAAGGATCTTTCCATGCCGGAGTCGGTTCAGGGGCCGGAGCTGGAGCCGGCGTTGGTTCTGGTGCTGGAGTTGGAGTTGGTGTGGGAGCAGGAGTATTCTTAGAAGTACTCGGTTGAGTTTGAACCGGCTGGTTAGTCTGCGGCGTCTGAGGGGTATTTTGAGTTATGTTTTTTCCCAAGTTACTCTGATTAACAGTGGGCTCGGAAATATTTTTACTATAATACCAAACCGCCAATCCCCCACCAATTACTAATATAGCAATCATTAACGCCAGCACCCACTTTGGAAAAGTTACTTGTCCGTTCATCTAACCTCCTAATCAGAAAATTTATTCATTTTTTAACTTCCATCTCAATTCTAACCAATAAAAAAGACAAAAACTAAATTCACGTTCCTTATGAAATTTTTGCTAATCCGGCTTTTGTTTCCAGCCGAATAATCCTTTTTTCGAGTTCATCAATTTTATCAAGACGGTTAATCACTGCATGGTTGATTGTCGATAAATCAGTAATTTCTCGACTTAAAATACTAATGACTCGATTTTGCGATTCTTGAATTTCTTCCCTCAATTCGCTTGTAACTCGATTCTCTGATTCTTGAATTTCTTCTCTTAGTTTAGTTTTAACCCGAGTTTCTGATTCTTGAACGGTTTCCTGAACAATTTCTTTAATTTGTGAGAGATCATTTTTAGTTAAAGGCATTTATGCTCCTTGTTTGAACATATTTTATCAAAAAGCTTAGAAAAAGTCCAAAAATTACTAAGCCTGTTTTTCTATCTCCTGCATCTAGCAGGACTAATCGGATAGACCAAAAAAGACCGCAAACGGTCTTTCTTGCTTTCTTCTTCAGGACAGGATAGTACGATTCGGCAAGCTCAGGGCAGGCCTTCTATCCTTTTCAGTATCTTCTCTAATTGCAGCGGATTCTAGGTTGAATGGCAAGATTTGAGACAGTTTTGGCGGTCTGTGTCTCATTTTTTGTGGTTTTACTCAAGAAAGTGAGACAAATGAGACAGTGGTTGCGCTTTCTGATCGCGTCTCAGGAAAATGGTACACGGTGGTACAGTATAAAAGGATTACTGGTATTTTTCGGCGCCTTCCCAAGCTAGGTCAAACAGAGCTTTGTGGGTTTGGGAAATTTGTTTTGATTCAATGATAATACCGACTAGTGGACTATTACGGTCAACTGTAGTAAAACAAATTTTATCACAATAAATCATACCATCAATTTTAAAAGGAAATTTCTCTTCAGGAACAAACCGAGTTTCTCTTAATTCCTCTGCATTAACAGGCATATGTTTTTTGGCGGCTTCATTAGCAGTTACAATAGATTGCGCTAAAATACCCTTTTTAACTCTTTGGGGAACATAATAACTATTAATCCAATCTAAAACCTGAGGGTGATATTGAGATACCCTGTCATAACTCTTGATTACTCTTTTGGCGGTCAAAGTGTCCATATAGACCTTTTTAATGCCTTCGACACCTTCATAAACCTCAATCTTCGGTTTTAAACCTTGAATTCTGAAAATAGAAGCTAATTCCCCAAGATATTCTCTTATTTCCTTCTGTTTTTCTTCAAATTCATCCAAAAGCTTATCTGGAGAAATGGCCTGAAATAAACGACGTTTACCCTGTTGGATTTCTTCAATAGCTCCTTTTTGCAGGAGCATCGGAAATACCTCATAAAGAGTAGTTCTTTTGATACCACTTCTACGAGCAATGTACTGAGGTAGCATTGGGCCATTTTCTAACAATGTTAAATAAACGGTAATTTCTCGCTCGTCAAAGCCTAAATTTCTTAACTTTTCCCCTTGCTTAAATTGTGTCGTATTATTCGTCATATTTTTATTATATACCTATTTTAACTATTTGTCAAGCATATTTATCCGCTTAAACCATATATAATAAGTGTCCCAATACTTGACATTTTGTTAGTTTTGTGCTATAATGGCTTATACAATGAAAAATGAAGTTACGGCTGATTGGCAGATAAGGAATACTTTAACAACTTAATTCAACCTTATGCCCATCTGTTCTACAGGTGTGCAGAAGAGTTGAAGAATAAACCTGTAAGCTACCTACCTATATGGAGGTTAAGGTTAACAGGTTGGAGAATTTCATGCTTTTCGAGGATACACCCGTATTAGTAGTTGAAGATCGTGAAGAGAATCGCCGCGCTGCGGCTGAATTCTTTACCTCGATCAATGTGCCGGTGGTTTTCGCCACCTGCTTCCAACAGGCCAAAAACCTGATGGAAAGTAAAACTATCTTCCGGGCTTGTATCTTTGATATCGAGATCCCGGAAAACGACGGCGATGAGCCGACTGTACACGGTAAAGAGCTGACCGATCTTACGAACACCACATACAATTCTATTTATATGTTCGCAAGCGGGGGTATTGGTATCGCTCATGGTAACGAACAGGTTTATCTTGGAACATTCTGGAGAACTTGTACTTCAGGAAAATCAAGTGATTGGCTGAACGATACAAACAAAACAATGGTCGAAGCATGGAAAGAAATCTGGCAGAAACTTTGGGAATACAACCCCGAAGAAACAGCCAGAAACCTATTCAATGTCAAAATCGAAGTTTGGTCTACCCCCGCTCAGGGATGAGCGGGGCAACCTGGAGCCCTGATAGTGATATCAAGGTTCCAGAGTTGGACACAAGGAGAATATAGATGGTTAAGTTTTTCCTGATTACCCTGTGGCTGCTGTATTTTACAGCATGCGCCACCTCCTACATCACCAAGGATTATATTAATAATCCTCACTGCGGTCTTATCTTGGCCGTAGTGGCTTTTATCCTTTTTGCCAAATCTGTTATCATTGCGATGGCAGTTGGCAATAGGGTGGGATAAAACCCACCCTCAACCTTGAGTTTTGATCGAAAGATAAAGATTAAAGAGTTGAATATTGTTTAGCCGTTCCGGTACGGTACTCTGTAAAATCCCATATTCAGTTAAGTCTATTATATGGAGACAGAGAAATACTGGCGCGAGATCCTCGAAGCGTTACATGAGGCCTGCGGGTGGAGTATCCGCCATTCTATTGAAAGGAGACTATCAACGTGCAGCTTTCTAACCGTTCTGTAGGCACTTCAATCAAGATTGAAGGCACAGAAGAGTGTTTTGTGGTCTATACATTAGACACTCCTGTTTATCACTCCAACCCCTCTCTAAAAAATTGTGGTCAAAGAATGGGTAATACTTACCGTTATGTGACTTTGATAAGTATTCAGGATAACGTCATTAAGGAAGCCGTCGATGTTTGCTATGCAAACGCTTTGGCTTGTTCCTATGAAGTAAAATCCGTCAAAGTCAACGAGCAAGACCAAATCGAAGTGATAGTCGAAGAGACAGAACTGATTTGGGCTCAAATCGACAAATATCATCACGAATTCCGACCAAATCGGAAAAGAACAATCAAAGCTTGTTATTGCTACCGGAAAGGACACGAGTTCTTTTATACTAGCAATGGAATCCAACGACAAGCGAGAGTTTGCGATGGTGGTTTTAGGCAGAAAAGTTGTGAAAAAAGTAACTTTATGCCTTAACCAACCAACAAACCATCAGCCCGACTATTCGTAGCCGGGTTTTTGGGTATTTTAAAAAAGGACTTGACTTCTTTCTCGGTTAACATCATCCTTATGCTTCTTATATCAAAAAAGACCAAAAAGGTCTTTCTTGCTTTCTTCTACAGAGCGGAGAGACAGGGATTCGAACCCTGGAGACCCTTGCGAGCCTACCTCGTTAGCAGTGAGGCGCTTTCGGCCACTCAGCCATCTCTCCATAAAAACAGTATCTAGTATTTAGTATTAAGAAACAAGTATAAAACATAAATATACTAAATACTTACTTCTAAATACTAAATACTGATATTGGCGGAAGGGGTGGGATTCGAACCCACGAGACCCTTGCAGGCCTGGCGGTTTTCAAGACCACTGCACTAAACCACTATGCGACCCTTCCGCAATAAACCATAAGATTAATTAAAATCTTTTATTAATATCTTTATGTCCGTCACTACTTTTAAGATACTTTTCTCTTCTTTGCGCCGTTTCTTTGTCTCGATATGCCTCATAAAATAAAATTTCCAACGGTAATCTATTTTGAGTTGATTTAACTTTACCGGCCTGATGTTCTGTAAATCTTCTTTTTAAATCGCTCGTACTACCGATGTATAACTTCTTATCTCTTAAACTCTTCAGTATATAAACATAATACATCATTGTATTGTAGTTGTGGGATTCGCCCCAGCATTCGCGGGGCGGCCTGCGTATGCGGGCCGAACCCACGAGACCCTTGCAGGCCTGGCGGTTTTCAAGACCACTGCACTAAACCACTATGCGACCTCTCCATAATCTAATCGTCAGATGAATAAAATTGTAAATGGTCGGACAACGTTCTGGCGCAACCAGGTTGTTATGCGACCTCTCCATAATAATAGTAAAAAGTTAAAAGTAGAAAGTAAAAAGTATTTAATACTAAATACTAGACGCTTATCCCTAATACTTGATACTATTTCTGCTTCTTCAGGTTACAACAAATATATCTTACCAGAAATATATTGGTTTTTCAACTAATATTGTCGGCGTTCAGATATAATGACCTTGTAAGTATTTGGCTAAATTTTCCTCTAAGTGTCTCTCATATCTTTTAAATTGTCATTCCGGAAAGGAGGGGCTCCTTGTTCGGAATCTCTAAGTTAACCTATCGAGATATTTGATTTTAATTTTTTATCTAGATCCTGAATATCGGATTGCTATCCGGTTTCAGGATGACATATAAGCATATTATTGAACACTTAATGGAACATTTGCTGACTTGCAACACTAATATGAAGTAAATTTGACTAATTCGTTAAAAAAAGATTTACTTATAATAAGTATGAAATTAGCAATTTTGATTCCGGCCTACAATGAAGAGAAGGCTTTGGGCCAAGTTATTAAAACTTTACCTAAAGAATTTCCAGGTATCACTCAAATAGAAGTGGTAGTTGTTAATGATGGCTCAACCGACAAAACAGCTGAAGTCGCCAGACAAAACAACGTAACAGTTCTTTCGCATGTGATCAATCGCGGTTTAGGCGGCGCGCTTGGAACAGGTTTCGAGTATATCAGAAATCACAATTTCGATGTTTTAGTCACTTTCGACGCAGACGGCCAGCATAATCCCGATGATATTTACCCTGTAATCAAGCCTTTGATTGAGAAAAATGCCGAAGTAGTCATTGGCACCCGCATGAAAGAACGCAAAGGTATGCCATGGTACAGACAGATCGGTAATTTTGGCCTCAATTTTATTACTTTTATGTTTTACTGGGTTTGGACAACTGATTCGCAATCAGGCCTAAGAGCCTTTGGCAAAAAAGCAATCGATCAAATTGAAATTGTTGCTAACCGCATGGAAGTTTCTTCCGATTTTTTCAATGAAATCGGCCGCTTGCAATTAAAAATGGCAGAAGTGCCTATCCAGCCAATTTATACTGAATATTCCTTGGCTAAAGGCCAAAAAAATATTAATGGATTCAGTATCTTGTTTAAAATTATTTACCGTAGATTATTTGCCAAATAGGAATTCAATACCATGATCGAAATCGCTTCAGTAAAAATTATTTTCACCTTATTTGCCCTTTTTGCCTGGTCCAGGGCAATTTTAAGGTTTCAAAAAAAATTAATGAACGCCAAAGAGCTTGTTTTCTGGTCGGTTCTTTGGATTGGGCTAACGATTTTTGTTTATATTCCAGGAAAATCCGATCTCTTGGCGAAAATTTTAGGGATGAACCGTGGCCTAGATGCGATGTTCTTTATTGGCATTGTCGCCCTTTTCTATTCTAATTACCGCCTTTACGCTAAAATTACCGAGCACGAAAAAGAAATGACTAATTTGGTCCGTCAACTTGCCTTAAAAGAAAATAACCAAAATTAATTGAACTCATGAAAATCTTAATCGTCTCTCAATATTATAAACCGGTTAAAGCTGCTGCCTCAAAAAGAATGGGGAAAGTTGCCCATTGGCTAAATGGCAAAGGTTTTGATGTAACCGTTCTGACTGGTATGGCTTCGTATCCAACAGGAATTGTCCCAGCACAATATCAGGGTAAACTAAGTTTTAAAGAAGAAATAGATGGAATAAAAATCCATCGAACCTATGAATATCCTGCTGCCAACAGCGGTTTTATTAAACGAATTCTTAATTACCTTTCTTTTACTTTTTCGGCTTCCTGGGCAATTTTGACCGGGCCCTACTACGATATTGTAATTGTCACCTCTCCCCCGATTTTTACCGGGATTGCCGGTTTAACGGCTCGGTGGTTTAGAAAAAGTAAATTTATTTTTGACGTTCGCGATCTTTGGCCTGATTCCGCACTTGAGGCCGGTATGATTAAACCGGGCTTAGTGGCAAATGTTATGGAAAAAATGGAAAAATCTTTTTACAAAAATGCCCAAAAAATTACTACTGCTACCGCCAATATAAAAGAACATCTCAAAAAAGAAGGCTGGCCTACCAATAAAGTCCAAGTTCTAATGAATACCGTTGATACCGATAAGTTTAAACCAAAAAAAATCGGACGGAAAAAATACGGCTTTACTCCAGACGATTTTATTCTTGCCTACACCGGGAATCATGGCATTGCTCAAGACTTGGACACTTTTATTAAGATTGCCAATGAATTAAAAGATAACCCCAGAATTAAATTTCTATTTGTCGGTGAAGGTGAGGTTAAACAGAAGTTACAAGCAATAACTGATGAGTTGAAGCTTAAAAGCGTTACCTTCTGGCCCGAACAGGAGCCGGAAAAAATTATCGAGATAATCAATTTGGCTGATATGGGAATAATTTCTCTTAATAAAGGTAAAATTTTCCAGCAAGCAATTCCCACAAAATCATCGGAATACTTTAGTTGCGGCAAGCCAGTTATTGCCACAGTCTCAGGCGAACTTAAAAAATACATTGATAAATATAATGTTGGTTTTGCTATTACCGGTAAAGATATAAAAAAAGGTGCTAGAGTTATTCTAAGGCTAGCAAAAAACAAAAAAATGCATCTCCAAATGAGCAAAAATGCTCGCCAACTTGCTCTTCAAACATTCTCCGATAAAGTTTTCTTCAGAAATATCGCCAGGTTAATTAATGAACTCTCCTAAACTTAAAAATCCTCTAGATAAACTGGAGGATTTTTTAAGCCGATTCTTATTTTTCGTCGGTTTTGGCAATGAGAAAGTAATAAATGATCTCCAAGATACCAAGTGTGTTTAGAATCAAAAGCGCTATAAACCAAGCACTTTCATTGCGTCTGGCGGCTCGCCAAAGCGCTAAACCCTTCCAAATAAGCGACCAAATGGCCAAGACGGTAAAAACCGCAAGCCACAATCCTCCGTCCAAAAAACCAAGAGGTAGGGTAGAATTATCCATTTTTTCTCCTTTATGGATTATTTGTTAATTATTTTTAATGTTTACCTTATAAATTGCCACGTTATTGTAATAGACTTGTTTAAAGTACTCAGGATGATTATCTAAATCAGACATACATTGTTTAGTCGGCGCTGACATTAAGATATACTCCGCTTTAAGATTAGTCAAGTATTTAATCTTATCTTCAAAACTAATGTCGCACCGATAAATCCTTAAGGCTTCTTTTTCTTGAGAAGTTCTTGGATAATAAGCCATATATTGATCCACAAACTCAGGAAAACTTGTTTGAACATTTTTATCAACTATAAAAACCGACTTAGCTGGAATATTCTCTTTAATGAAGTTAACGGTTGCCCAACCACCAATACCCTTAATACTAGTGGCTTTATTGGTTTGATCATATGATCTAAATGAAGTTTTATCTTGCTCAGTTTGCCATTTTAAAAAATTAGCAAAGTTTCGATAATTCGGGGTAAATATCATAAAAGCAATTGGCAAAAAGATAGCTAAAACTAGAGCTTTATTTTTAAAATCAGTTAAAGAAAAAAAATCTTGCAATTTTGGTGAGAATCTTTGCCAGACCAAGACTATTAGAGCAATTAATAATGAAATACCAATAATGTAAATCCATCGCTCATTTAACCAAACTGCCATTTGAATAGAATTAAAGTTTTTAAACGCTTTTTCTAATAAACGATTTGCGAATTCCCATTTAGCCAAATAGACGAAGCCAGCCAATAGAATAAGACTAATGATCTGACTAAAGAAGTTCATAAATTTTAATTTTAAAGAAAAAATTCGGTCGATTAGAACGAAAACAAATCCCGCTGCCAAACCCCAAACCGCATGATCCCAAACCACGTTAGCATAGAGTCTATTCATTGTAATTAAACCAAAAAGCCTAATCAGATAATCCCTAAAGATACCGATAGTCTGAGAATAAGCCAAAGGCATAACTATCATAATCGCCAAAAGGAAAAGGATTATCTTATTTTTTTTCCAGAAAGCTATAACTAATGGCAAGAAAAAGTAAGCATATTTGCCCATCATTTCCACGCCAACAAACGGTGCATAACTTAACTTCTTGCGGCTTGGATCAGTTGCCCAATATTGAGTCAGAGTATTAGAGACTACCTTCCCTTTTAGTTCAAGCGCGGCTGCCAATGGCAAAATTGCAACAAGGTTTGCCAAGATCGACCATAAAATACGCCTAAAAATCCACTTGGCGTCTTGATCGAAAAATTGAAAAACAAACATTACCAAGGCAAAAACTATCAAAATCAAGAAAAAATATACATATTGAGTTAAATGAATTGCCCCCATTAAAAGTGCTAGCAGAGAAAACAAAATAACCGTTTTATAATTAGTTTTTTTATCGGAAACGTATTTCAAAAATAAACCGATAACTAGAGGTAATAAGATAAATTGGCCTAAAGTGTCCGGCACAGGCAAGCGCCGGAACATATATCCATCTTTATAGAGATAAGTAAATAGAATGAAAAATATAGTTGCAACTAAGGCGAAATCGCGCGAACCAAAAATTCGGCGGTAAACCCAATACCAAATTACAATTGTTAACCCAGAAAGAGCTAAACAAATCCCGGACCAAACAGTAAAAATGTTTGATTTTAGACTAACAGTAATAAAACCTAAAAAGATATGCCAGATTGGAAATCCGTAAGCTGTATGAAGTTGACTTGTCTTAATAAAGTTTAAGTTTGCGGGATACAGTGACCCGTTTTCTACCACTTTCCGCAGAATTGCCAGATGAAAATAAGGATCGCCTCGAAAATCAGCCCCCTGCTGATCTATGGTGACCAGAATTAGCACTATAAAAGTAAAAATTACCAAGTAAAATAGATGGTTTAATTGAAAAATCTTTTTAAAATCGAGCTTAAAATTAAATTTTTCATCTTCCTCATAAGGTTTCTTAAAAACAAGGTATAATCCCCAAATATACAATAAAACGATTAAGCCCCATATCATCCAACTAAAAATCGTAATATTAAAGCCAAAAACCATGGCTATAAAGGCTAAAATTAAGTTAAAGGCCAAGCCAAGCGCAAACCAAAGAATAATTTGTCCAACCCTGTCCTGAATAAATTGGAATCGGAAGCCCTTAGCTAAAAAATAGCCCGGCACAATAGTATAAAATAAAAAGGCAGTACTCAAATACCAAGAAAGAAGACTAAACTTTTCGCGAAATACAAAAATGAATAGTCCCCATAAAAACAATAAGAAATAAACTGCTAAGCTTTTTCTTTTTTTGAATATTTCCATAAGTCTACTATAGCACGAATTAAAAATATTTAGATCAAGCCGAAAGGATTATTGCCAGCCAAAAGCGAAGAGATTAATGAAAAGGCATAGATTGCTACATTCAAGAAAATACCGTAGATTAAAACTTTTATTGCCAAATAAAGATAAAATTTTCTAGGAATATTAGAGTAAGCCGTTAAATTGTAAGTCTCGTTAATATAAGTATCAAAAATCCGATTCTCGTCGCGCATTGTGGTGTAAACTTCTTCACGGAATTTTTCAATCTCCTTAGACCCGATATGATGATGATAAAACAAACTTTCAGCTTGTCCCTTCTTTGTAATCATCCGCGGTGGCTTTAAGGCTAAAATGGCGCAAAAAAGCGAGATCACAACCGTGCCTAAGGCCAGAAGTAAAGTGTATCCGTTTATAAGAT
>Ga0172379_10006008_pt1 | contig 16539 bp, 11 predicted proteins | sample GrowelOW334metaG_FD_119756 | JGI IMG/M metagenome (GOLD analysis project Ga0172379, IMG submission 119756) | Groundwater microbial communities from an aquifer near a municipal landfill in Southern Ontario, Canada - Groundwater well OW334 metaG | ecosystem: Environmental > Aquatic > Deep... | reverse complement strand
GCTGTCGTCAAAGTCCACCAAGAAATCAGCGAAACAAACAGCAAAGGCGAAGAAAAAAAACGTATCCAGGTTTTTGAAGGAATTGTCATCGCCCGCAAGCATGGCAAGGGAATCAATGCCACAATCACGGTACGCAAAGTTTCCGAGGGTATCGGCGTAGAAAAAATCATCCCTCTCAATGCGCCAAGCATCAAAAAAATCGAATTTGTCAAAAAATTTCAAGTTCGCCAAGCCAAACCAAACTTCTTACGCAAAAACCACAAAAACATCAAGGAAATAAAATAATACCAAAAAATCCGCCACGACTGGCGGATTTTTTGTTTCTTTGTCTACAAAACTTTTTTCAAATGTTGTCCGGTCAAAGAATTTTTATTTTCAACCACTTTTTCCGGTAAGCCTTCGGCCACTAAAAATCCACCACGGCTCCCCCCTTCGGGACCAAGATCAATGAGCCAATCACAATTTTTGATCACATCAAGATTATGTTCAATAATCAAAACGGAATTTCCTTTGTCAACCAAACGATTCAAAATCACCAATAATTTTTTGATATCGTCAAAATGCAAACCTGTCGTTGGCTCATCAAGAATATACAATGTTTTGCCCGTGGCATAACGTGAAAGCTCAGACGCCAATTTAATTCTTTGAGCCTCCCCACCGGACAACGTCGTGGCCGGTTGACCAAGAGTCAAATAGCCAAGACCAACCTCATCCAAAATATTTAATTTTTCAAAAATTATCGAAGTATCCCCAAAAAAAGTTTTGGCTTCCGTCACCGTCATGTTTAAAATATCAGAGATATTCTTGCCCCGATAATGAATTTCCAAAGTCTTTTTGTCATACCGACGCCCCTTACATTCGGCACATTCAATATAAACATCCGGCAAAAATTGCATCTCAATTTTTATCAAACCATCTCCACCACACGATTCGCACCGTCCACCTTTGACATTAAAACTAAACTGCCCAGCGTTATAGCCCTTGATTTTTGATTCCGGTACTTCGGTAAATAAATCTCTAATATAAGTAAAAACTCCGGTATATGTCGCCGGATTGGAACGTGGAGTTCTACCAATCGGCGATTGATCAATGGTAATTACTTTGTCAATATTTTCCATGCCAAGAATCGCCTTGTGTTCACCGGGCAAATCTTTTGAACGATAAAAATGTCGAGATAATGATTTGGCCAAAATATCAGTTACCAAAGTGGATTTGCCAGAACCGGAAACTCCGGTAATGGCCACCAATTGGCCCAAAGGGATCTTTACATTAATATTTTTTAAATTAAACGCTTTGGCTCCTTTTATTTCCAAATATTTGCCATTACCTCTGTTTTTTTTGTTGATTTTTTCAATTTTTTCCTGTCCGGAAAGATATCTGCCGGTCAAAGAACCTGATTTTTTTATTTGCTCCAATGTCCCCTGCGCCACAACCTGTCCGCCATAAATACCCGCACCGGGGCCAATATCAATAATATAATCAGCGGATCTCATCATCTCCGCATCATGCTCCACAACAATCACCGAGTTTCCCTTATCACGCAAATTTTTCAAAGTATCAATCAACTTTGAATTATCCGCCGGATGCAACCCAATAGAAGGTTCATCAAGAACATAAATAACCTCAGAAAGCGCTGACCCCAACTGCGTGGCCAAACGAATTCTTTGCGCTTCACCACCGGACAATGTCGTCGCACTGCGATCCAAAGTCAAATAATCAAGCCCAACATTTTTTAAAAAACCGACTCGTCGTTCTATTTCTTTGATAATCGCTCCGGCAACCTTAAATTCATTGATCGATAAACCTTGTAAAATATGTCGAAAATATTTTTTGTTTAATTTTGATCCAGCCAATTTTACGCTTTTAATCAGTTCTTGAAAAATATATTGCAAATCCGCTACCGGCACTTCCGTATAATTGACAATGGAAAGCCCTCCAACGGTAACGGCCAAACTTTCTTTTTTTAATCTTTTGCCTTGGCAAGAATGACAAGTATGTTGTCGCATATACTTCTCAATCTCTTTGCGCACATAATCACTGTCCGTTTCTTTGTATTTTTTTTCCAAACTAGGCAAGACACCATCAAAAATCATTTTGCGCCCAGCGATTTCATATTCAATCTCTCCGGTTCCACGCAAAACAACATCTTTGGCTTTGGCGCTTAATTTTTCCACAGGCATATCAATGGAAAAATGATACCTCTTTGCCACAGCCGAAAGTAACTGCCAAATAGCCGGTTGATTGGCAAAAATTTTTGTCCATGGTTTGATTGCGCCTTGCGCCAGAGTTAATCGCGGATTATTGATCACCAACTCAGGATCAACCTCTTGTCGGACACCCAAACCGGAACAAGCGGGACAAGCACCAAAAGGAGAATTGAAAGAAAAACTGCGCAATTCAATTTCCGGCAAATCAATCTGACATTTTGGACAAGTATAATATTGACTAAAAACAGTATCCTCATCACGATCCGAACGCAAAACCACCACCAATCCGTTACCCAAATCAGAAGCCACTTTGATTGACTCCTTTAACTGCACTTTTGTTTCTTTGTCGCCATCAAGTAAAACTCTATCCACGACAATCTCTACCGTATGTTTTTTTTCTTTGTCAATATTTATTTTTTCCAATTCTTCAATCCCATACAAATTACCATCAAAACGAACCTGAAAATATTTGGCTTTGCGAATTTCATCCAAAACTTTTTTTTGACTACCCTTTTGTTCTCGCACCACCGGAGCCAGAATCGTTAGATTTATTTTTTTTCCCAAAACCCAAATTTTTTCTACAATCTCTTCGGTTGTTTGACGAATAACAACTTGACCGCATTTTGGACAATGAGGAATCCCAATCCGACTGAACATCAAACGAAGTAAATCATAAATTTCCGTAATCGTTCCCACTGTTGAACGAGGATTCTGAGCGCTATATCGTTGATCAATGGCAATCGCCGGAGACAAGCCGGTAATCTGGTCAACATCAGGCTTCTCTTTTACTTCAAGAAACTGTCGCGCATAGGAAGACAAGCTTTCCACATAACGTCTTTGTCCTTCGGCATAAATCGTATCAAAAGCCAAACTGGACTTTCCGGAACCGGACAAACCGGTAATTACCACCAATTTGTTGCGCGGAATATCCACGTCAATGTTTTTTAAATTATTAACCTTGGCGCCCTTGATCGAAATTTTGTTATCCATATTTTTTATAAAATAAACATAAATAATGAGTAATGCCAGTTGCGAGATATCATATCAAAAAAAGATTCAACTGTAAAGAGCTTCATTTTCTCCCTCGAAAACAAAAAATCGACGCCCGCACGACCTCGATTTTTTTATTTAAATACCTACGCTTTCATTACAGACATCGACTGTTTGACTGTTAAAAATTTTTTCCTAGCCAAAAGATCAACTAGCCGAGCATCTCTTTTGTATCCACGTTGTTTTTCTTTTGTTATCTCACTAATCTTTTTGTTAAAATGCTTTTTGGTAACCATGTTGTTTTCGACAACACCAAGACGATTCTCGACAGCATCAAGACGTTTCTCGACAGCATCAAGACGTTTCTCAACTGCACCAAGCCGTTTCTCAACAACATCAAGACGTTTCTCGACAGCATCAAGACGTTTCTCAACTGCATCAAGACGCTTCTCGACAGCATCAAGACGAAATTCAATTCTATCAAGACGCAACTCAATAGAATCCAATCTTTGGTCAATTTTTGTAAATCGTTGTTCCAAATGATTAAAAGCTTCATTCATTGCTTTTAACAATTCACTATTAGTTGGCTCACACATAAAATTGTCTTTTATTTTTCTTTTCAAAATCATTTTAACATGTCTAAAAAAAGAGACGAAATCGTGGGGGGAATTTTCAACTGACCAACCGACCAACTGATCAACTAATCAACTTAAATTTAGCAACAAAAAACACACGAACAAAAAAAACAAAATAACAAAAAAATCGCTGATTTGGCAACGATTTTTTTTATTTATCCACAGCTTATCTTTTGATAAACTACAGTCCAAACTTTTCAACATTTTTGTCAGCCAAATCCTGAATTTTTTTTATTTCCTCTTCATTCCCGGAATTAAATAAATGCTTGAACCTTCCCTGTAATTTTAAATATTCCTCCACTCGCGGACGAGGATTCGGACATCGCGCCACTCCAACCAATTGACCATCAACATATTCAACCACAGGAAAAACTCCGGTTTTTTGCGCCAGGCTAGCCACTTTGACCGTATCTTTTGATTCCGTATACCAACCCGGCACGCAGGTGACTAAAATTTGCAAAAATTTTGGACCGGAAAAAGTCAAAGCTTTGCGCACCTTGTTCTGAATATCCAAAACATTACCCACTGTGGCTGTAGCCACATATTGTAAATTATGCGCCAAAGCGATTTTGACCATGTCTTTTTTTAATAAATTATTGCCCGAAGATCTTTTGCCCGGTGGCGTGGTGGTGGTATTGCTATTAATCGGAGTAGAACCACTGGCCTGAACACCGGTATTCATATAAGCTTCATTATCAAAACAAACATAAAGAAAATTTTCTCCACGCTCCCAAGCACCGGAAAGCATTCCTAAACCAATATCAAAAGTCGCTCCATCTCCGCCCCAAGCAATCAAGTTTGGCGCCTTTTCTCCACGAAAATCATATGAAGCTAAAATTCCAGAAATCAATGGCGCGGAATTTTCAAAATTAGCGTGAATCCACGGGACCTTGAACGATGATGTTGGATATTTGCTGGTAGTCACTTCGCTACATCCGGTCGCACCGGCAACAAGTGTATTCGAGCCGGAGGCTTCGAGAACATGGCGCATAGCCAACAACTCACCACAACCGGCGCAAGCCGTGTGACCTGGATTCAGTAAATATTTAAATGGCATTTGGTATGGCATATTTTAATCATTCATTATAAATTCCACAAACATAAAATCATAAAAACTTTGTTCCTGTCCGTTTACTTATAAACATTATTGACCGCCTGACTCAACATACGGCCCACAAGCACGACAATCATTTGCTCCCCAATTTGCCTGACATGAGGCGCTTGCTCCTGATTCTGTACCTGTACAATCAGTATCTTTTCCACACAAACCCCAACCCTGCCGGTATAGAAGATCAGTGATAGTAAACTCACTTGATGAATTATACTCTGCATCAACTTGCGCAACAAAGAGATTAAAAGGCATACAATAATTCCAACCACAGTCATCTTCTACATCAACGCAATAATGATCCTTCGGACAAGTCTCAGATTGCACATTAAAATTCGACTGTTTACATTCACATCTATAAGACGGATTCGAGCCTGAAGACTTATACCAATTAGACAAAACACAATCACTTCCGTTTTGACTGTAATAACATTCTTCTTTCTTCGTACAAAAATCTCCAATATCTCTAGATTTTTCCCAAAATCCTGAATCATTACAGAAACCATCACCATATGCTTTTGGAGTATTACTGTTACAGATACAGTATCCCTGCGAAGTATTACATGTTGTACCACCACAACAATCAGCATCATTAATACAGACATTATAACTAGCCGGTTTTGTTGCATTTTCTCCAGCTCCATGATCCGCCCAATCCACCGGGTCAGCAGGGACACACACAGTACACGATGTACTGTTCTCCTCTGTACACTTTGCTTGGAACTTATCCTTATAAGCAATGTTAAGATGCGACGGAAAAACAACAGTCGGCGCCATCATCTTACAATCAGAATCGTCATCACAAACACAAATAGAGTTTTTACATGCTTTTGAATGACATTCCTGATCATCTGTACAAGCATGCCCAAGCGGAAACTCTTGTGCACACTGATTCTCATGTGCCCAAGAAGAATTACAATATGACCCCGCCGGACAATGTGAATCTTCATTGCATTCACATTTTTGTATTCCTCTTTCTGTCTCACAATCACCTGAGATACAATCTTCCTTACGAGTACAGCTCTCTCCAACCTTCATCTTTCCTTTGTTTTTTTCATTATTGGTTTTTTCCACACCACTACAATCCAAATCACCGTCCTCCAAAAAGTCCTGCGTATCAATGTCCATTCTCACTCCACCTTGGCCGGCGGCGGTATAAAATGGATCAATAAAAGTACATTTACCTTTAAATGGCGGATCTTCATATGCGCCAAAAGCAAAATTCCACGACTCCGGTCCCTTAAAATCGCCAACAACACAATTTCCACCTTTGCAGGGCAGGAACCACATCGTATCAGTATAAGAAGCATATTTTATCATCTGCTTAGTTCCACTGGCGTTCACAGCCTCGTATTCTGAAAGATTTTTGCCAGTATCAACCGGCATAACATAAAAAGTATCATCACTGGAAGGCGTCAACTGAGGCAACGTGCTCTTGCCAATAGCTTTTAGAAACGTACCTCCAAGACCTGTCGGACGATAAGCCTTGTCCATATTTACCACATTCGTATCATTTATTTCCACTTGCATCAAAAAGCTTTTTGTTTTGTTTGGACCTGGCCAATTTGGAGTTTTACTTGTCCAAAAAATATAGGCCGTAGCCGGATTATCATTTTCATCAGGCAAATCGATCGAGCCATCCGCAAAGGTACTCGTCGTGACCGACAAAGGATCAATCCCCCAAATTTTCATATAATCAATGTTCCGACCATCACCATGATTTTTTATCATTCCCCAAGCTTTTGCTTCTCCACACCCCATTGTCTTTTCATTTATTTCTCCTTGACAATAACCTTTTTTGTCAAGATCTTTGCACGGAAGACATATTTGCGCAAACCCTGTACATTTTTGTCCAAAACATTTTCCCTTGTGCACAGTCTCTTTGACATTTGATTCATAAATATATTCTTTGCCACAAATAAACTCCTTGGCAATAGTCTTACCATTGGCCTCATAAATATTATAAGCAGATAATCCTTTTTTTGGGTCAAGCGCCGCCAACTCATGACAAAAAGCAACATCTATAACTAATTGCTCTTTGATAATCTCCACTTCCAGAATTTCCAAATTCAACAAAGCAGGATTGACAAAATACATAACCAGATACGAACCAATCAACAAAACCAACCCGGTAACACTTCCCACCATCATGCTTTTTGCTTTGTCCACCAACCCGACATTAAACCCGGAAACCATATACATAATTCCCCCAATCATAATCATCAAAACAGCAATCACCGAACCCAGCGCGACCGCATATTTGTAGGCTGCTCCCATATACATGGCAATCCACGGAATTTGTAAACATGTAGCCTTGTTCCTAACTTCACACGCTTTGTCTCCCGGCTTGCAAATTTCTCTATTTTTGGTACATTCGCCCTCCACAACTCCAGTCAATTTGGCCGGCAAACTGGAAAAAGGCACCTTTATCTCCATTTCTCTCAACCCATTGGTAAAATCACTCCCCAATACCGAAGGAACAACAACAAAATATGCCAAATTACAAACTTGCATTAGCACAATCGCCAAACTGACGAGGATAAAAAGTTTGTGAAATCTCATAAATATTACAAAAATATTGAATCGTGAGTATTTTTGTTGGTGGCTTTAATTATTTTTTCAATCATTTTGACCGTAATATCCCGGCCACCCAATCCGCCAACAAAAGAATTTATTTTTTTGTTTTCACCAAAAAGCGCATTCCTGACCTCTCCAGCCAAAATCCCTCCGCTTCCAAGCGAAACACATTTTTCAAATACAGAAATATCTTTGGCAAACTTTAATTTTTGTCTAATTTCTTGTACCGGAAAAGGTCGATAACTTTTTATACGCAACAAACCAACTCCGCGAGTATTGTCAATCACCTCTTTGATCGTTCCGCAAATCGAACCGCGAGATAGCAAAACTTTTTTGGCCCGCGGATCACCGTAATATTCAACAAGCTCACTCGAACCTCGACCAAATATTTTTTTAAAATTTTTCATTTCAGATAATAAAACTTTTTGCGAAGAAAGCAAATCTTGATGCAAATCCTCTCTAATCGACTGGTAATGCTCCGGCGTCGCCAACGCCCCCAAACTCACCGGATTTCTAATTTCCAAAAATTCTCCGGCTTTGGGCGAATAACTCGGTAAATATTGATCAACAATTTTTTGTTCGGGAATATCCACAGGCTCCGTAGTATGAGTAAGAACAAAACCATCCATATTTACCATAACGGGAATATTTAATTGCTCCGCCACCTTGAAAGCAATGGCGTGCAAATCAACAGCTTCTTGGTTATTCTCAGCATAAAGCATAATCCAACCACTATCTCGAACGGTCATACTGTCCTGCTCATCATTCCAAATATTAATCGGCGCAGAAATCGCTCTATTGGCACAAGTCATTACCACAGGCAAACGCATTCCGGCAATGGTAAAAACAACTTCCGCCATATAAAGAAGTCCTTGGGAACTGGTTGCCGTATAAGCGCGCACACCGGACGCACTCGCGCCAAGAACAATCGAGGCTGCGGAAAATTCGCTTTCCGCTCGCACAAACTCATAATCACCAAAACCTTCAGCCTTTAGTTTGGCCAATTCTTCGACAATGTGTGTTTGCGGAGTAATCGGATAAGCGGATACAACCGCCGGTCGACATAATTTGACCATCTCCGCCACCGCAATAGAACCTTCTAATATTTTGCGCATAATTTATTTTTGAGTAGTAACAACCCTGTCGTATGACGGGGTAAGTAATAAGTAGCGAAAGCCCTGTCGTATGACGGGGTAAGTAATTCTTAATTCTTTTGCATGGAAATACATTTTACCGGACATTCTTCCGCACAAAGCCCACAACCCTTGCAATAATCCAAGTCATTTTCGTAAAAAATTTTTCCTTGCAAAGCTTTGTCGCCAACCGGAAAAACACACCCTTCGGGACAAACACGCATACACATACCGCAAGCGATACAACGATTGTGATCAACTACTGGTCTTGAAGTTCGCCAACTGCCAGTTTTATTTTCTTTTGTCGTACCAGGAGCAACGGCTAATTTTATTTTCATATTTTATTTTTTGCAAAATTATAAGCTTCTTCCATCGCTCTTAAATTCAAATCAACAACTTCTCTTTTTATTTTTTCTGTTATCGCTTTTTGCATTGACTCCAAGCTCAACAAACCGGAAGCTGAACCAAAAGCACCCAACAGAATCGTATTAACAAACGGTTTGCCGATAATACGCAAAGCCATTTCCGTCGCGGGAATATTAATAACCTTTAAATTTTTAAAAATAGCAGAATCATTATTCTCCATATTAACTATAACCATTTTTGTTTTGGACAAGCCTTTTTCGATTGAACTATCTACCCCTAATAAGGTTTTGTCCTGAATAATCAAAAAATCCGGTTCATAAATTTGTTCACGCAAGCGAATTGGTTGATCAAAGATTCTAGCAAAAGCCAAAACCGGCGCGCCCCGCCTTTCTACTCCAAAACTGGGAAAAGATTGTGTTTCATAACCCATATAAAAACCGGCCAAAGCCACCAGCTCGGCCAAAGTGACTGTTCCCTGACCGCCTCTTCCGTGAAATCTAATTTGGATTAACTTTTTTGTCATAAACATTAACCAATTTTTTTATTAACTGCTCCCAATAAATTAAAGGCACATGACCTTGCAAACGATAACCGTTGACAAAAAAAGTCGGCGTTCCAGAAATCTCCAAATCTCTGGCCACAAAATAATCTTTTTTTATTTCCGCTTCAGTAAGCACATTATTCAAACAAACATCAAGCTTTTTTTTGTTTAAACCCAAATTTAACAACAAATCCCAAATCGTAATTTGGTCGTTCAAGGTGCCTTGTTTGTCCCAAAAAGCTTCATAAGCTAACAAAAACTGATCCTGCCGACCAGCGCAAACTCCGGCCATTGCCAACTCATACGAAGATTGACTCAAAATCGGCAAATTCCGCCAATAAATTTTTAAAATATCTTGATTTCTCGCCAACAATTCTCGTAATATCCATGCCGTTTCTTTTGATTTGGAACAATTAAAATCACCAAAAACAACAATCTCCACTTTGGGATTTGGCGCACCCCAAGAAGCTGAGGTCGCACTAACAACCTCCTTCATGTCATATGGCGGTTCGACCGTCAAATCCGCTTCGGCCACATAAGTTCCATTTTTTACCTCTCTGTAAATTTTGAAAGTTTGAAAAAGAAACAAAGGCAAAAAAGCAAAAATCATTATCAAAAAAACAAATAAAATAAACGCCCACCAACGGGTATACCATTTTTTCTTTTGTTCCTGACCTTCAAAAGAATTTTCTTTCATAACAATATTCAGTATAGCACAAAATCATTAACCGACAAAAACTACCGTTCGAATTTTGGGGATAAATAAAGACTATTTTTATTTAAAATTATTTGTTTTTACAAAAAGCGCTATTGACATCGGCAAACTCCTCTGCTATACTTCTTGATGATCGATTCACTCATTATTTTTACCAATTATTTTTTATGATTAAGGCAATAACCATTTTGCAAATAATTTTTGCAATCATTCTGACGACCTTGATCCTCATCCAGAACAAAGAAGGCGGACTTTCCGGTGTTTTTGGTGGAGCCCAAAGTGGCAATGTCTATCGCACCAAAAGAGGGATGGAAAAGACCATTGCCATTCTTACGATAATCTTTGCCATAATTTTTCTTGGCATCTCTTTTGTCAACATTTGGTTGCAAGCTTAATGCTCGAACCAACACAATTTTGCTGACAAAAAACTTCAACTTGTGTCAATAATATCAAAAATCAAAAAAAATTTTTCTGATTGGTTTCATCGACTGCAAAAAAAAAGCCGACCCGGGCAAAAATACAATTTTGCAAAACATGATGAAATTTTGGTTCAAAAACTCAATGCAAAAAAACGATTACCATCGCGCGAGCAGTTGGCTTATTCATACAAATACCTATCCCCTCGCGAGCGAATAATTATCAGAATACTTTTTGGATTCATAATTATTTGTTTAATCGGGCTTGGTCTGAATATTTATTGGACCAACTCTTCTTTGCTACCAAAAAAAGGCGGAATCTATTCCGAAGGTTTGATCGGTTCACCACGTTATATCAATCCGCTTTTTGCCGTCGGCAATGATGTTGATCTTGACCTTACCACCCTTATTTATTCCGGACTTTTTAAATTCACCAAAGATGGCATTGTACCGGACTTGGCCGAATCTTTTGAAGTTAACCCCGAACAAAAAATCTACACCATAAAATTACGCCCGAATGTTTTTTTTCATGACAATGAAAGTTTAAACGCCGATGATGTAATATTCACCTTTGGTCGAATCCAAAATCAAAGAAGCAAATCTCCCCTTTATTTTACTTTCCAAAGTATCACGATTGAAAAGATTGATGATTTGACTATCAAATTCACCTTGCCTGAACCATTTGCCCCCTTTTTGGAAAGTTTAACGATTGGAATCTTGCCAGAACATGTTTGGAAAAATATTGAGCCTGACAACATGCTTCTAGCCGAATACAATTTAAAACCAATCGGCTCCGGACCGTTTTCTTTTTTATCCCTGACAAAAAGCTCAACCGGAAAAGTAAAAAATATCAAACTCAAGGGATTTACCAAATTTTATATCCAAGAACCGTTTATCGACGAAATCGATGTAAAATTTTATGAATCTTTTGACTCCGCAGTCGAAGCTTTGAACAACAAAAAAATCGATGGTTTAAGTTACTTGCCAAAAGAACTCCGAGCAAGAATCATTAATAATCGCAACATCAATTTCAACCTTTTGCACTTGCCCCAATATACAGCGATTTTTTTTAATTACGAAAAAAATCCGATTTTAAAAGACTTAAAAATTCGTCAAAATCTATCCAAAGGAATCGATAAACAAAAAATAATCAATGAAGTCCTCAACGCCGAAGCGGAAATAATCGACGGACCTATTTTGCCCGGCTTTCTCGGCTATACGTCGGAAACAAAAAAATACTCCTATGATGTTTTATCCGCCAGACAAGAATTAGAAAATGCCGGATGGAAACTATCTGAATACTCAGCTACGAATACAAACAGCGAAACAACCCAAATTGAAAATTCAGAGGTTTATCCTTACTTGGTGCGCAAAAACAACAACCAATACATGGAATTCACTTTGACCACTGTTAATCAACCAGAGATAACCAAAGTAGCCAAAGAAGTACAAAAATCTTGGCGAGAACTTGGCATCAAAGTCAATTTGCGTTTAGTTAATTCCGAAGAAATGAACACCGTTATTTCCACGCGCGATTATGAAGCCTTGCTTTATGGTCAAATACTCGGCTTTGACCCAGATCCATATCCTTTTTGGCACAGCAGTCAAAAAACAATTTATGGTTTGAATTTGTCTTCATTCAGCAGTCCGGAAAGTGACAAACTTTTAGAAGATGCCCGAAAAACGGTCAACGAAACCGAACGTGGCAAAAAATATGAGAGTTTCCAAAAAATAATTGCCGATAACCTCCCCGCTATTTTCCTTTACAATCCGACCTATACTTATCCGCAAAATAAAATTTTAAAAGGCTTCAATAACACCAAAATTATCGCTCCGGCCAATCGTTTGCTTGATTCTGCTTCTTGGTATATCAAAACAAAACGCGTTTGGAACAAATAAATGAGTTCATAAAGTTATTATTAATACGAAACTACGAAAAGCTACGAAACTACGAACAACAACGGGCTTCATACATTCTATTTTCGTAGTTTCGTAGCTTTTCGCAGTTTCGTCGTGTCATAAAGCTACAAAAAACAATCTTCTCCTATATTTTTTCTGCAAAAAAACTTCTTGGTAAAATTTTTGCCAAAACTTCTTTGACATTTTATTTTATTTGCATTTAATCCTTAATTCTTAATTCTTAATTCTTAATTAAAAAAATATGTTACAAAAAACAAAACACTTCAACTCGCGCCAATCCCGCTCGCAAGGCGGACCACGCACCCTCGGAAGATCACCCTCACCGGTTGTCGCCGACAAAATAAGATCTTTGCAAACAACTCGAATAAATCCAACTCCACCAAGAATTCCCGATTTTACCAAAACCGGTGGATTCTTCTTTCGCTCACCGGACAACCAAAAAACTCCTTTACGCATCTTGGCTCTCGGCGGGCTCGAAGAAGTCGGCCGAAATATGTCAGTTTTCGAATATGGAGAAGATATCATTATTGTTGATATGGGGTTACAATTTCCGGAAGAAAATATGCCCGGTATTGATTACATCATTCCTGACATAACCTATCTAAAAAATAAATTAAAAAAAATCCGTGGAGTTATCATCACGCACGGACATTACGACCATATTGGTGCTATTTCTCACTTGATGCCCGATCTTGGCAATCCCCCACTATACACCGCCAAATTAACCGCCGGCTTGATCAAAAAAAGACACGAGGAATACCACAAACCGGCTCTCGATATTCGTGTTGTTGATCCTGATACGGACAAAATTCAACTTGGTCAATTTGAAGTTGAATTCTTCCGCGTTAATCACAACATTCCGGACAGTTTTGGTGTGGTTATTCATACGCCAATCGGAACGATTGTGCATACCGGCGACTTTAAAGTAGACTTAAGCCCAATTAACGACAAACCGATTGATCTCAATCGAATCGCCTTATTTGGCGCAAAAGGGATTCTCGCGCTTATGGCCGACAGTACTGACGCCGAACATCGCGGACACCAAATTTCCGAAGGAGAAATAACCACATCACTCGAAACAATCTTTCAAGAAGCCAAGGGCCGAATTATTGTCGGCACTTTCGCTTCGCTCATTAATCGTATTCAACAACTGCTTACTCTAGCGGAAAAATATAATCGCCGAGTTTATCTTGATGGAAGAAGCATGAATTCAAATATCGAAATCGCTTATGATCTTGGTTATTTAAAATTCAATCGTCATAATCTAGTTGATGAAAATGCGGCCAAAAAAACGCCGGATCACCAACTGATTATTATCGGTACTGGCGCCCAAGGAGAAAAAAATGCTGTTTTGAACAGAATCGCCAATCATGACCACAAATTCTTGCATGTCAAACAAGATGACTCCATTCTTTTTTCTTCATCTGTTATTCCAGGAAATGAAAGAACCATTCAAAGCCTAAAAGATAGCTTTTACAAACAAGGCGCCAAGGTCTATCACTATCAACTGATGGACGTTCACGCCGGTGGTCATGCCAAACAAGAAGATCTAAAATTGATTATCCGATTGTTCAATCCAAAATATTTCATTCCCATTGAAGCCAATCACTACATGTTGCGCATTCACGGCCAAATCGCCGAAAGCGTTGGCATGAAAAAAGAGGATATTTTTATTGCAGCCAACGGTCAAGTTATGGAATTTGTCCAAAATCCGCAAACAAAAATAACCGCCGGTCGATTGACTGATGAAAAGGTTCCAACAGAATATGTCATGGTTGACGGTCTCGGCGTCGGCGATGTTTCCAGCATCGTTCTACGCGATCGCCAAATGATGAGCGAAGACGGAATGTTTGTCGTTATCGCCATGGTAAAAAAATCCAATGGCGAACTTGTCGGCAGTCCGGATATTATTTCTCGCGGCTTTGTGCACATGAAAGAAAACAAAAAATTGATTGAAGATGCCAGAATTTTCAGCAAAAAAATAATCGCCGGCAAACCCGGAGCGACCTTTGATCCAATGTTTTTAAAAAACAAACTGCGCGATGAAATCGGCGAATTCCTTTACAAAAAAACCAAACGCCGACCGATGATTTTACCGGTCGTTATCGAGGTTTAATTTTCAATGTAAGTAGTAAGTAGTAAGTTTAAAACAAAAAACCGCTGGTTTTCACCAACGGTTTTTTGTTTTAGAAAAAAAATCGCCAATATATAAAAAATAATCCCCGCAAAAATTTCAATTGATTTTTTTCCCCATTTTGATATAATTCAAATATCATAAATAAAATTCATATGAAACGACTATTCAGCGGCATGCAACCAACCGGCATTATTCATCTTGGCAACTATTTTGGTGCCTTGCATAATTGGCTGGAATTACAAAAAAAATACGATTCTTTCTTTTCCATCGTTGATTTGCATGCGCTCACAATTTACCAAGAACCGGCAAAACTAAATCGCCAAATTTTTGATTTAACAAAAATTTATTTGGCCAGCGGTCTTGATCCAGAAAAATGTGTTATTTTCCGTCAATCCGAGGTTCCAGAACATTTGGAACTGGCCTGGATTTTAACTTGCATGATGCCAATGGGTGAACTGAACCGGATGACGCAATTCAAAGACAAATCCGCTCAACACGAAGACAACATCAACGCCGGATTATTCACCTATCCATGTCTAATGGCTGCGGATATTTTACTCTACGACACGCAAATTGTTCCTGTTGGCGAAGACCAAGTTCAACACGTGGAACTGACCAGAATGATTGCCAAAAAATTTAATAATCTTTATGGCGACAATTTTGTTGTGCCGGAAGTTTCTCTGAACAAAATTTCTGCTCGGCTAAAAGGTCTTGATGATGCCACTCGAAAAATGAGCAAATCCGCTAGCTCCGAATATAATTATATCGCCTTGACCGATTCTCCTGATTTAATCAGAAAAAAAATAAAAAAAGCGGTTACCGATTCCGGCACAGAAGTTGTTTCTGTCCCCGACAAACCGGCCATGACCAATTTACTTGCCATTTATTCTCTTGTTACCGGTGAATTGGTCAGAGATATCGAAAAAAAATTCAACGGCCAAGGTTATGGCGCTTTCAAAAATGATTTAGCCGAAAAAGTTGTTGAATTTTTAGAGCCAATCCAAAAAAAATATAATGCCATTTCCGATGCTGAAGTAAAAGAAATTCTGGCCAAAGGAAAAGAAAAAGCCCGCGCCGTGGCGAACAAAAAATTGATTCAGATAAAAAAGGTTATTGGGTTATAAAAACAATATCAACTGATCCACCGACCAACCGACCAACTAAATAACAGAATAATTATAAAATACTTTTGTTGAAATAAAATAAAAAACAAAAATGCCGCCGTCTACGCGGCGTTTTTTTTTGCAAAAAAAAACCGAAGTTCGGATTTGATCCGCCTTCGGCATAAATTACTGTTAACTCACAATATCCGTTTAAAATTCAGCAGTTTTTACCTTTTCTCTTTCCTCTTGATACTGCTGAAAACTCATAGCATCCGTAATCATAAAAATCTTTAATCGGAATTCTTCAATAGTCTGCCAACCATGATCTTTTTTGAGCAGACAATTTATCGAGCCTATATTTTCACGCGTCCGAACAACAAGCAACTGTTCTCTTTTATCCCCTTGTTTATCCCTTTGCGTGACAAAAAAAGAACAAGCCACCTTAAAAGATTCCACCGTATCCACTCGAAAATTCTTTCCCTGTAAAAATACTTCCTTCCCATCAAAGGAACACCAAAAACAACAATTAAACACCTTGTTCTCGCCAGATAGAAGTTCCAGCCATGATTCATAATCACCAACCACCCCCTGAATTTGTATGGAATTGGGAAATTTTTCAACAAGCCTTCTGATAAGAATTGCGACATGACTTCCTTCGGGAAAGAATTCAAACGGCTTTTTTTCTTCACTC
>Ga0172379_10006007_pt1 | contig 16540 bp, 13 predicted proteins | sample GrowelOW334metaG_FD_119756 | JGI IMG/M metagenome (GOLD analysis project Ga0172379, IMG submission 119756) | Groundwater microbial communities from an aquifer near a municipal landfill in Southern Ontario, Canada - Groundwater well OW334 metaG | ecosystem: Environmental > Aquatic > Deep... | reverse complement strand
GGCGTAACAAGTATAATCTGTACTTGGTTTCCGGAGAACCCATCGATATCATTTGGACGGCGACTTGGTTCGGTTACGCCCAGCGGGCGGCCAGCGGGGCCTTCCTTCCCATCGATCACCTTGTCGATGCCTACGCGCCGAAACTCAAACAAGCCATTCCCGAGATGGACTGGAAAGTATCGAAAGTAGGAAACAAATCCTACTGCGTACCAGATATGAATCAGACGAACTCGTCCTGGGGAGTCGTCTGGCGCGAAGATCTGCGGAAAAAATATAAATGTCCGGAGATCAAGGATCTTGCGTCCCTGGAAGCGTATTACGACGCTATCATCAAAAATGAACCGGATATGATTCCAACGGTCGATGCTTCGTACGGCGGCTTGTGGCATACGTACACTTACATGTTCGGCATCTATTCAGGACTCGGCGCCGGAGAATTCCGCTACGGTTTCGCCGCCGACATGCGCAATCCGCGCAATCTATTCGTGCACACGGAGACCGACTATTTCAAGAAGTACGCGCAAATCGCCCGCAGATGGGTAGAGAAGAAATACTTCGAAGCGGACTATGCCTCGCGTAATGTAAACACGGGGGATGGGGTGCTTTCCGGACGCTATGCGAGCGCGGTACGCCAGATCACTCCGCAAAGCGCCAATTCCACAATCATCGTTCCGGGAAAGAAATTGCATCCCGATTGGGATTTCGGCTTCATGACCTGGGCTGAAATGTTCAAGATCGCGTACGCTAACTGCCCTAGTTTCCTGTCAGTCGCTTTGTCTAAAGCCTGTCCGAATCCGGAACGAGCGATGATGTTTTTAGAGCTGCTGTTGACGGACAAGGACTTGAGCCGTCTAGTCGCTTACGGTATCGAAGGTACTCACTACAAGATAGACGAAAAAGGCAAGTACGTTTCCCTGAACGATCCGAAAAATCCGGGGTTCCTATCAAACGCGCTGGGGCTCAATACGCTCATGAATCCGGCACTTGCGGTATATCCTGAGTCGTACGACTTTGAGTTGAAACAGGAGAATATCCAGAAAGCGCTGGCTGTTCCCAACTACTACCAGGGCTTCCCCGAAGATCCCAGCTCCTACAGCGCGGAATCCGCCGCGATCATGCAGACCTGGGAACAGTACGGTGTTCCGCTCATGAACGGCTATGTGCCGAACGTGGAGGAAGGCATCGCCACGTTGAACAAGAAAATGGCCGCGGCTGGACGAGAGATCGTTTTCGCGGCGTACAAAAAACAGTGGGACGCATGGTTGGATAGTTTAGGGATAAAGAAATAAAGTTAAGGGGATCGGCGGAGAAAAGCCGTTGATCCCCTTGTGGGAGAAAATACATGGCTAGCGCCCCATCGTACACGTCGGAAAAAATCGATGCCTCGGTAACCCGAATAAACGGGCGCGGCAACGTGTGCTGTTTTCTCATTGAGGGAAAGGCGCGGGCTTTACTCATCGATACCACGGCCGGAATCGGCGATATCCGATCGTTCTGTGAAAGCCTCACCTCTTTGCCGATCATCGTCGTCATTACCCATGGTCACATGGATCACGGCGGCGGAGCGTTCGTTTTCGATGAAGTGTTCATTCACCCCGCGGACGCGGATTTGCTGTACGAACATGGCGCGGTGGATCGGCGGATCGGCTTCATCAAACGAGACCCTAACGCGGTAATCAGGGACGGGGAAGATATCGCCCCGCCGCGGAAAATCGTCACCCATCCGATAGAGGAAGGATATTGCTTCGATCTCGGCGACAGGACTTTTGAGGTAATTCATACGCCGGGGCACACGCGCGGCACTATCTGTTTGTTGGATAGAAAAAACCGGCTCTTGTTTTCCGGAGATGCGTGTAACCAGTTTACTTTGGTTTTTTTTGAACATTCGACCAGCATCGAAGAATTCAGAATATCCGTTCTGAAGCTCAAAAAATTGCAAAGCGAATACGATTACTACTTCACTTTCCACGGGCCGAGCCCGATTCCCTTGAGTTGCGTCGACGATGTTCTCGAGATATGCGATGAGATTCTTGCGGGAAAAAATACCGGGGTGGAAATAGATCGCTTCGGAACGAAGGTTTTGCTTGCGAAACCGATGGATGGATCCTTCAGGCGCTTGGACGGGAAAATAGGGAACGTCGTGTATTTGAAAGAAAAAGTATGGAAGAAATGCCGGACCAGCGATTTACGGCACGACGGGCAGACGCAAGCGAATTTCAACATGGGCTGATTCTTCCGGGATTATCTTGCAGGTGCCGGAATACGAAGCAACTATGCGCATCAGCATGCGGTATCCCATTGAAAGAGGTTTTTCCGGGGTGAAATCCGAAGGAAATCCGGGACCGTCATCGGCAAAGTTTAGGATCAGTTCGTTGCCTTCATGTATGACATCGATCCGAATTTGACCTATTCCACGTGGCAGTATCGCGAACTTAAAGGAATTGGAAATAAGCTCAGTCAGAATCAGACCAAAATCAACGCATACTTTCGCGGGAACATACACGGAGTGAATATCGATTTTCAAATCGCAATCGTATTCCTTACCGTAGCAGGTGATCAGAACATCCAGCAGCTCATGAACAAAAGAGCGCAACTCAAGTCTATCGGTGGACCCTGATTGGTATAGCTGATCATGAACCAGACTGATCGACTGAATACGGGTTTTGATGGTCGCGTATCTTTCAACTTGAAGCGAATCTTTGGTTCGGTTCGCTTCAAGTGAAATGAGGCTTGATACCATTTGTAGACTGTTCCGTACCCAATGGTGGACATTTTTCAGCAGGTCGTTTTTTTCAATCAGCGAATCTTCAAGTTCACTCTGAATGACTTTTCGGTGTTCTATCTCCGTTTCCAAGTCTTTGTTGGCGTGTGAAATTTTCTCCGCCAACTCTTCAACCATATCAAAAGCCTGGGTGAATCGCCGGGAAAGCACCGTGGCCTGAACCATGACCATCGCGGCCAACCCATACGGCAAAAAATAGCCGGTGTTGATCACGAATGACGCGTATAAAACGTCATTGATGCCCGTAAGTATTATTACCGCGCCACTGAGCGAAAATGCCAAGGCGCCCGGCCGCTTCAATACGACGGCGCGGATGAGAACGCCGAAATACAATCCGGCAAAGGACAGAAACGCGACCCCATAAAAAACAAAAATGATACGTGTCAAAATGGGGAGAGGCGCGACGATCGCGAATGGTATGAACGGTACCGTGGGCAGGACTAACCAACGTTTCAGCTTCAGGGAGAGTAGATCGGGAAATAAGTGAGAAGCAAATAATAACGCTAAAGGAATCGGCAAAAAGGAAGTCAAATAGACCAACCTGATCAGAGCGGTGAACGGTAATTGCGGCAACGCTTCCACTAACGGATAATCGCCGGTAACCAAAGGCCTGAGCGCCAGGATCAGCGTAAAAAAGGCAAAATAGAGCTGGCTGCGTTCTTTTTTTCGGAATAGGTACACGGTAGCTGAGTTGAAAGCGATCGCGGTGAAAAAAGCGAACAGGATGATCGATATGACGGTATCCTTCATTTTCGCGTTTTCAATTTCCTGCCGTTCACCAAGCTGGAAGGCCCGCCACATCCCGCCGTTTCGATACTCATGATTGGAAATACGGACGACCAGAGTCAATTCATCGCTTTGATCATATACGATTATGACGCCGGGGCGGCAGCCGGGAAGGGCTTGGCCGGGATCAACGGCCGGTTTCCCCGCATTCGCCAGCTGAATCCCATTGATGTCCATTTCGAAGGCGGTTGAGGCGGTAGTATACCGAATATCCAGTTTCGGGCGGGTATGGGGGAGGAGTATCCGCAATCGGTAGGTCCCGGACCCTTGTCCGTCTTTCCCCGCGGCATCGGCGCCCTCCCAGAAGTCGGGAACCGTTCGGATCTTTCCGGGTCCGGCGGCCGCTATTGACGTTTCCCTAAGCAAAACTCCCGGATAGAAAATCCATTCACCGGATAGTTCAATAGTTTTGTGTTGCGAGAAATCCCAATGTCGGAGGTCGAACAGACCGGCAACCGACCGCGGTTGGTCCGTAGGCCGAGAGGAACAAGCCATCAAACTAATGCACGCAATACAGGCGAAAATGAATGGCATTATTTTGCCGTACAGCCCGGAATAACTTGATTTAGATAGACCGATCCACCGCATTTGGTTTTTAGTATAACATGGAGTGTATACTATGTACTCATGGCGATCGATGTTCGAAAATCCCGTATCCTTAGAGGCTCTCTTTGGGCGTTGGCCGTTGCCGCGGCTTCGCTTCTGCCCTTCCTCCTGACTTTTATCAGCTACGATTCCGCTTCGTATCTCGCGCCGGTTGCCGTAAACGGTATGATCGACCTCAGTTCCTGGAGCCTACGGACCGACGGACTTGTCCCGTTGATTGGCGAGTGGACTTTTTTCCCTGGGGAACTGCTCGATACCGCGACCGCCGCCGGGCGGACGGATGGCGCGCTTCGTCGGGTTCCGGACCAATGGAGGGAGTCGGATGCCGGGGGGAACTCGGGGCGGGGCGCGGGAACGTACCGGCTTCGGGTCCGTTTGCGTCCCGGAACTGAACGATTGGCCTTGCGCTGGACCACGGTATCCACTTCATTTGAGGCTTCAATCAACGGAACGCCCGTCGCTTCCGCAGGAAGCCCGTCAACCGATCCCGCCGTCGCGGTCGCCGCGTACCGTCCCGGCGTCGCGGCCATTCCCGACCAATTGATTTCGGACGGCGAGGCGATCGTCGTGATCCGGGTATCGAACCACGAATACCGCGTGGGCGGAATATGGCGCCCGTTCTTGATAGGCGACGCCGAGGCGCTGCAGGCGTCCAAGCGCGCCTCGGATCTTTCGACGCTGCTTTTTTTGGGAATACTCCTTGGGATCTCTCTCCAACATCTGGTCGTCTTCCTTTACCGGAGAGAGGCGCTTTCCTCCTGGTTCTTTTTCGTATTCATCTTGTCGATCGCTTTGCGCTCCCTGGTCACCGGCGAATACTTGTTGACCGGCTTTTTCCCCCGCATCTCCTTTGACGCGCTCATTCGTCTGGAATACGTCAGCGCGTACCTCCCCATTCCGCTCGCGGCGCATTTCTTCAATGTGGAGTTCCACCATAAACCGCCGTACCCCGTGCTGTTCGCCCTGACTCCTTTTATATTGCTCATTCCGTTCGCTCCGCTGCCGCTACTGACCAGGAGCATCCTCGTCTACTATCCGTTCGCTTTCGCCTCAATAGCTTACGTGGCCGTTATGATGATTACGAACGCCTTTCGCCAGAAACAAAACGGGATGATGCCTATCTTCATAGGGGGCGTCTGCTGTATATCGGCAGCGATTAACGACATTCTTTTCGCTTCCTTTAAAGTGCATACCGGAAATCTGCTTCCCGGAGCGCTCGTAATATTCACGGTACTGATGACGCTCTCCCTTTCGCGTCGGTACGTATCGTCCTTCGCCCAGATTGAACTCCTGCTCTCCGAGAAGGACACGTACCTGAAGGAAATGCACCATCGGGTGAAGAACAGTCTGCAGATCGTCGCGAGCGTCATGTCGCTTCAGGCAAACCGGGTGAAGGACTCGGCGACGAAGGCTCTGTTCGCCATGATGCGGGAACGCGTCCGCTCGGTAGCTCTGGTCCATGAAAAACTGCATGCCTCCTTGACCGGAAACGACGTCGATTTGGTGGAATACGTGCGCGATCTGGTTCGGCAGGTCGGGGCCTCATATGGTCCTCATGACGTTTCGGAAAATCCGACAGTCGATTTTGACGAGGGAATCGGTTCCGCTCCGATTGAATTTTGCGTCGATCTCGGTTTATCTTTGACAGAGTTGCTCATCAATGCATACAAATACGCCGGGAGGCCGACATTGGTGTCGTTGCGACGTCTGAATGGGACTTTTTCGGTTTCCGTTCGAGACGCGGGGGCTGGATTCCCGAGCGGCTTCGACGCATACGCATGCGCTTCTTTGGGATTCAAAATCGTGACGAGTGTTGTTCGCCGCCGCGGCGGAGAGGTGCGGATCCGGTCTGAAAACGGCGGTCTAGTCGAACTCATTATTCCCTTTAAACAAAATAGCAAGGAGGTTTACAGTGGCGAATGAAACAATTCTCGTCGTTGAAGACGAGGTTCTGGTCGGAGAGGAAATACGCGAGGAACTGGAAAGGTTCGGGTATCGGGTCCCGGAGATTGTCGAGACGGGTGAAGCCGTTTCGTCGGCGATAGCCCGGATTCACCCGTCGCTAATATTGATGGATATCCGTATCGGCGGGCAGATGGACGGCATCGAAGCGGCCGCGCAGGTCAAGGCGACCGAAGATATCCCCATCATCTACCTGACCGCGTATTCCGACCAGGAAACGCTCGCCCGCGCGGCCGATACCGAACCCGAGGCTTACCTGCTCAAGCCGTTCAGCCAGAGGGAGTTGATGGCGAACGTATCGATGTGTCTATCCAAGCCGAGGGCCGCCGACTCTGAATTGAGAAGATCGGAGCCGTTTCTATCGGTTCTCAATCTTCCCGGCTTTCTGCTTAACGCAGAGGGGCGAATCCATTTCGCGAATACTCGCGCGCTTTCTCTCCTCGGAATAAATAATTTTGCGCTAATAAGCGGCACTCCATTTTCCCAGGTCGCGCGCTTGACGCGAGCCGGCGGTGACCGGCGCATGCTCGTTGCATCTGACGGGGGTGAAAAAGAAGTCGTCGTGCGCATTGAGCCGATTGAGTCGGTGGGCGGACGGATACTCGGTTCGTTGGTGATCATCGACAGCATGGACATAAAGGAACGCCTCCACCTGGAAAGTTCCGTCGTCGCGGCGAACGAGGCTCTTCATTCTCGGTTGCCGGAATTCGACGCGGCCGGGGAGGGGTATTCCGTCTCGGGCTTTCTGCTCTCCAGTCCCACCGGAAGCGGGGATTTGTACGACGTTTTCCCTCTGGACGACGATCACTTTGCTTTTTACGCTCTTGACGTTATGGGCCACGGCATATTGCCGTCTTTATTCGCTTTTTCTCTGCACGACGTCGTGCGTCTGCTTGCATTGAAGCAGTCCGATGGTCGGCTGCCGAGCCCCGCCGAACTTGTTGAAACCGTCAACCGCCGGTACGCGGCGAACACTGTCTCGTCTCTCTTTTTTTCAATGGTGTACGGAGACGTCGACCGGAGGAGCGGAGCCTATCGATACGTTCGCGCCGGGCATCCGCCTTTGATCCATGTGCCGAGAACAGGCTTTGTCCACGCCGAAATGGCCGGAGGCCCGGCTCTCGGCGTGTTTTCCGACGCGGCTTTCCGGGAAGGGACGGGCATTTTGCAGCCCGGCGATCGGATCGTCATCTGTTCGGACGGTTTGCTCGAAGGAGAGCGTCGGGATGTTGAAAGTGGAATCGACGCCTTCATCCAAGTCGCACAGAATGGTCGGACGCTTGAATCCCGTGTTTTCGTCGCTTCCGTCAAGGCCGCGGCGTTAAGGACCGTCGGCCCCGAGGTCATACTCGACGACGCGAGCATGCTGATGATAGAGCGTCTCTCCGATGAGACTCTTGAGGAATTGGCGCCGTGATTATCCGAAAGGGTACACGACTCGGCGCTTGGAAGATTTTTTCGCGAAGCGCGCCGGGAAGCGACCGGCCTCAGGCGTCGTCTTTTTCCGCGCTGCGCGATTCCTCGTAGGTTTCCAGTTCGATGATGGCGTCCATCGCCTGATCGGCGTCTTCCGCCGCGAGTATACGTTCGCGGAATTTCGGGTTGCGGGCAAGCCGGGCGATGCCGGCCAGGGTCCGGACGTGGTGCTGGAAAGCGTCTTTCGGGATGAGCAATAGAACGATCAGGCGCGCGTCTTTCCCGTCCAGGGAATCGAAGGGGATACCCTTTTTCGATATGCCGATGCAGCCGAGGATGTCGGAAACGAAGTCGCCCGCTCCGTGGGGCACGGCGAGGGAATGCTCCAGCCCCGTGCTCAGGGACCTCTCGCGTTCGAACACGGCGTCGATCACGTCCTGGCGGTCGCCTATCCTGAGTTCGTGGACGGCGATGAGATGGTCGACGAGCTCCTCTATGGCGGCCCATTTGTCGACGGCTTCCAGGTCGCACTTTATCATATCGCGCTGGATGAGTTCCGATAGAAGCATGCGTCCTCCCGCGGTCGGGGCCTTAGCTGCCGCCGCTCAGTTTTCGTTTGATGCGCTTGAGGCGGAAAACGTCCTCCCGTTCGCGCTGATCGAGGATCGACCGTATATAAGAAACCTGCGCCGAGAGCGAAGGAAGAAGCCGTTGCTCCAGGGCGTTGACGCGGCGCGACGTGGACCTGATCTCCTCGGCGAGTCGTCCGAGCTTGTGGAGCCTGGGGGCGACGCTGACGACGCTCTCCACCGTACGCTCGAAACGCGCCGTCGTCTCATCTATGCGGGCGCTGGAGGCAAAGGGCGAATAGGAGGGTTCGTCGCTTTGCGGCGCATGGTAGCCGCTTTGGACGTCGACGACTTCCAGCCCCCAGATGTTGTGCTCGGTCAACTCGATATCGACTCCTTTCCGACTCGCGAGAGCTACCGACCTGATCGCCTGCGGACCGTCGATCGACAGCGAGAGGAGAAGGGATTGCAGGGCTTCGCCGAGGTTCCGCATCATTCCTTCCCGGTCCGCCCCGAGTTTGCGAATTTCCAGGATGAACTCGCGCACCAGCGCTTCACGCTTCCCCTTCAGGAGTTTCGCGCCCGTCTGGGCCAGCCTTATCTGGGCTTTGCGGGCGAGCAGTTCGGTCCGGGTCGGGCTGACTTGTTCCATATCAGGCGTACGGCGACTTGACGCCGTCCTCCATGAATACCGTGTAGTAGCGGGTCACGAGGTCCTTGTTCAGGCGGCGGAGTTCGGATTTCGGGATAAGTCCGAGCAGCCGCCATCCTTCATCGAGCGTCTCTTCGATAGACCGTTCCGTGTATCCCTGGTTGAGCAGCTCCAGCTCGAACAGCTCCGCGAAGCGGAGGTAGCGCCGGTCGAGGTCGCTCAAGGCGTCCTCGCCGACGATGGCGGTCAAGCGCCTGATGTCCTGTCCTTCGGCGTAGCAGGCGTACAGCTGGTTGGCGACGCCGCGATGGTCTTCCCGCGTAACGCCCGCCCCGATGCCGTTGTTCATGAGCCGGGAAAGGGATTTGAGGACGTCGATCGGAGGAAAGACTCCTCTCCGATGGAGTTGGCGGGATAGGAAAATCTGTCCTTCGGTAATATAGCCGGTCAGGTCGGGTATGGGGTGCGCTATGTCGTCGTCCGGCATCGTGAGGATGGGGAGGAGCGTCACCGATCCGGGCCTACCGCGTAAGCGCCCGGCGCGTTCGTAGAGGCTCGCTAGGTCGGTGTACATATAGCCGGGGTAGCCGCGCCGTCCCGGGATTTCTTCGCGGGCCGTGCCTATTTCCCGCAAGGCTTCGCAGTAGTTCGTCATGTCCGTTATCAGGACCAGCACGTCCCGCCCCTTTTCGAAGGCGAGGTACTCCGCCGCGGCTAGGGCGTAGCGCGGCGTCATGATGCGCTCAATCGTAGGATCGTCTGCCGTGTTCACGAACATGAGCGTCCTGCTCCGCGATCCGCTGCGCTCGAATTCCCCGATGAAGAAAGAACGCTCGCGGTTGGTGATGCCGATGGCGGCGAACACGACGACGAATTGCGAACCGTCTCCGGGAACCCGCGCCTTCTTTAGGATCTGGGCCGCGATTTCGTTGCCGGGCAAGCCCGCTCCCGAGAATATCGGAAGCTTCTGCCCGCGCAGCAGGGTGTTGAAGCCGTCGATTGCCGAAATTCCCGTCTGGATGAAATCGTCGGGCCTCGCCCGGGAGATGGGGTTGATCGGGAGGCCGGAGATCGGGACGTACGCGTCCGGGATGATGGGCGGAAGGCCGTCCATGGGTCTTCCCGCCCCGTCGAACGCGCGTCCGATGAGGTCCTCGGAAACCGGCAGGCGCGCTTCGCGGTCCTCCAGGGAGATTTTGGCGCTTACGATATCCAGGCCTATCGTTTCCTCAAGGATCTGGACGACGGCGCGGTCGTCGGAAACGTCGATCACCTGGCCTGTCCGGGAAGTCCCGTCTTCCGACGATATGGCTACGATCGCGCCGAAGGGCAGGTCTTTCGCCCGCTCCACGACGAGCAGGGGACCGGCGATTCTGTGCGCGCCGAGGTATTCGCGCTTCATCAGCGGGTCGAAGCGTGCCGTTCCCTCGCTCATCGTCTACCCCCTTCATCGCTCAGAGCGGCAAAGCCGGCTTCCATCCGGGACCGCAGTTCGGCGGCTTTCGCCCCGAAATCCTTTTCCGGAATTTCACCCAGCCTGAGCAGGTCTTCGCGTTCGCCCATCGCGAGGATGCGGTCGAAGCGCGCCTTCGCGGCCAGCGCGCGGGATCCCAGTTCGTGGAACAGGAGGAGCAGGGACAGCATGCCCGCCTGTTTGGGCAGCGAACAGCTGGCGTCGTTCGCCGACATCGCGTTCTGCTGGAGGAAGCCGTCGCGGATAAGCCTGCTGGATTCCAGGATAAGGCGATCGGAATCTTGGAGCGCGTCGGGTCCCACCAGCTGGACGACTTCCTGAAGCTCCGCTTCCTTGGCAAGCAGTTCCGCCGCGCGTCGGCGCATTTCAGGCCAATCCGCGCGGATGTTCTCCTGCTGCCACCCGACTAGCGCGTCCTGGTAGAGGGAATAGCTGCGGTGCCAATTCAGCGAAGGGTAATGGCGGCGTTGGGCTAGGGATGAGTCGAGGGCCCACAAGGCCCCGGTGACGCGCATCGTGCTCTGCGTCACGGGTTCGGAAAAATCGCCGCCGGGTGGAGATACCGCCCCGACTATCGTGACCGAGCCGCTGCGGGGCGGGGAGCCGGAGGCTTGGGCGATGCCCGCCCGTTCGTAGAAGGAAGCGAGCCTGGAGGCGAGGTAGGTGGGATAGCCCTCTTCGCCGGGCATCTCCTCCAGGCGGGAGGAGATTTCCCGAAGGGCTTCGGCCCAGCGGCTCGTCGAATCCACCATCACCGCAACCGCCTTGCCCATATCGCGGAAATACTCGGCTATCGTCGCGCCGACGTAGATGGAAGCCTCGCGCGCGGCGACGGGCATGTTGGACGTATTCACGACGAGCACGGTTCGGTCCATAAGGCTTCCGCCCGTGCGCGGATCGGAAAGCTCGGGGAATTCGGTGAGGACGTCGGTCATCTCGTTGCCGCGTTCACCGCAGCCTACGTACACGATGACGTCGGCCGCCGAATACTTGGCCAGCGATTGCTCAAGCACCGTTTTGCCCGTTCCGAAGCCTCCCGGCAGACAGGCGGCGCCTCCCAAGGCAATAGGGAAAAGGCAGTCGAGTATGCGCTGTCCAGTCACGAAAGGGACAGACGAATCCAGCTTCTTCCCGTACGGCCGGGGGACCTTCGCCGGCCAGCGCTGCGAGAGCCGGAGCGCCCTGCCGTCGTCCAGCTCGCCGATGTTTTCATGGACGGTGAACTTACCGGATTCCAGGCGCGCGATCCTGCCCGCCGTCCCCGGCGGAACCATGATCAGGTGTTCGAAACCGGAGCCTTCGCTTACGGAGCCGATCACGTCCCCGCTTTCCGCCGTTTCGCCCGCTTTCCGCGATGCGGTGAAATCCCACTTGCGATCGCCGTCCAGCGTGGGCGCGCGAAGCCCCTTTCCGATGAAGGGGCCGGCGGAAGCCTCAAGGACACGGAGCGGTCTTTGTACGCCGTCGAAAATGCCTCCGAGAAGCCCCGGCCCGAGTTCTATCGTAAGCGGTTGGCCGCTGCGCTGTACGCTCTCGCCGACGGTGAGGCCGGACGTGTCCTCGTAGGCCTGGATGAAGGCCTCCTCCCCGTCCAGCCTGATGACTTCGCCCAAGAGGCCAGCGTCTCCGACCCGGACGACTTCGTACATGCGTGCGCCCCGCATCCCTCGGGCGATAACGGTGGGACCGGCGATTCGGTGAATGCGACCGCTTGCGGCCTGTGTCATCTATGTCCTCCGTTTCAGAGCTTGATATTGAGACGATAACCGACGGCCTGCCGGACAAGCCGCGCGACCAGATCATCGCTCGGCCTCTCTTCCGTATCCTTCCATATGAGCGCGCCCGGCAACGGCACGATCAAAGGCCTCGCGCGCTTCAGGAATTCCCGGCGAAGGTGCGGATCCGTCCCCTCAAGGAGCTCTTCCTCTACGATCACGATTCCGGTATCGCTTGAGGCTATCGCGTTCCCGATCGCCTCAAGCGCGCCGTCGCGGTTGACGCAGGGAACGCATTCCACTCCCGCAAGAGAGAAGCCCAGGCAAAGATCGCTGTGCGCGACGGCGATTACTTTAGGCAAGGATCAGCTCCTCCCGCACGGCGTTCGCGGGCATTCGGTAGCGTTTCCCCCGCAAGAGGATGCGGAGGTTCAGGTATTCCGAGACTTTCTTCCAGAGGTAGCCGAGCGGCACGCCGGCGGACAGCGGATCCCGCCTGAAGAGCCGTATCCCCGCCTCTATCACCACAGCCTCAAGGAAGCGCTCGATGACGCCCAGGCGCTTGTCCCGTCCGTACGACAGAACGCCGCGCTCGACGGCGGGAGCGAAGGAGGTCAGGTCGAGCAGTTCGAGCGCCCGCTCCACGTCGGGAGCTTTCCCCAGGTTTTCAAGCGCTAGATTGCCGAGCGAGCCTCCGGGAATCATGGCGGAAGGCGCCGCCCGTACGCCGCGCGATCGATTGTCCGCTCCCTTGAGCAGGACAAGGATATTCGCAAGGTCGATCTGCATAGCCAGGTGGCCGCGCAGGATCGCTTCGTCGCTTTCGCGCGGGTCAAGGACGGACAAGGCCCACGCGAAGTATTCGCCGTAGAGGCAGCGTTCGAGCGCGGCAAGGGAAGGATCCGAAACCGAAGCGCGGATCGCCTGGCGCAGCACGGACGCGAATTGGTAGCCCCAGGTAGCCAGGGCGTCGGCGACCGCGATCTCGTCCGTTTCCGCGGCCAGGCTTGCCAGCTGTTTAGGGTGGAATTGGCCGGCCGGGACTAAGGCGCTGATGATGTCTTCGGCGGAGGCCGAACGGCGCTTGCCTCTGATTATCGTGATGATGTTCGCCAGGTCCCAGCGGTTCAGCTGGATGTCGATAAGCCGGAGCGGTCCGGGGGGAGCGATGCTGCGGAGTTTATCCAGGCACGAAAAAAGATTCCGCCTGAGCGCGGATTCGGCCGCGTCGCTTTCATGCGACGATTCAAGGACTTCGGTCAAGGCTTGCGCGTACGCGCTGTCCATCAGCAGGTCGATGAAGATATCCTCGCCTTCGGCGCGGGAAATCTGGTCCAGCAGCTCGTTGGAGATGAGGCTGCCGGCCATCGCCCTGACCCGCGCGTTCAGGTAGTCGTAATCGCTCAATCGGATTTCCCGCCGAAAAGGATAGCGGCGATCGTCGAAGCCAGGCGTTCGCGCGAACGCTCCAGCCGCGTCGCGAAACCGTTGTCCACGTGTAGACGCCCTTCCGGTCCAAAGGCCGCGACGCTCCCGGGAGGCAGGTCTGGACCGCCTGATCCGGCGTCGACGGATATCCGGCCATCCAGTCCCGCCCGTTTCAGCGCGGCTCGGACCAGCTCTTGATCCGCTTTCCGCACGCGGATCTCACCGGCGGGTCCCGCAGCCGTTTCCAGAGAAGATGAAGCGCGCAAAAGGACCTCCGCCGCTTCAACGGCTAGACGGGAGATCGTTTCGCCGTAGCGCGCGTCGGCGGAAGAAAGGTCGATGCGCGCTTTCGCGGCCGCGTAAACCTCATCGATCAAAACGCGTTTGGCGGAAAGCAGCGCGGACCGTTCGGCCAGCGCCGCGTCGCCCAAAGTTCTCGCTTCCTCTTCCGCAAGCTCCCGCTCAAGGAGCGCCAGGGCCTTCGTCCGCAGAGCTGCCGCCTCGGCTTCGGCGCGCGCCAAAAGCGCGGCGGCTTTCGCGTCCGCTTCCCGCGCGACCAGGTTCCGCTCGGCGGCGGCCGTCGCGGAAAGGGAATCGCGCAAGGCGTTCCCGGAATCGTTCATAAGGTAAAGAGCACTATCACGGAGACGATGAAGCCCAGGATGACCATGGTCTCCGGTATCGCGAGCATGACGATGATGGTGCCGCTCGTTTCGGGCCGCTCGGCGATCGATCCGGCTCCAGCCGCGCCGATCCGGCTCTGCGCGATGCCCGTGGCTATCGCGGTGATGCCGATGGCCAGGGCCGCAGCGATCGCGATGAGTCCCGTCGCCAAGCCGCTCCGCTCGGGTTTCGCGGCCGTCTCTGCCTCCGCGGCGAAGAGCGCGGCTGTGGCTAGAAGCATAAACATGAAAACGAAGGCGGCTAGACGGAATTTTCGGGTCATGGACGTCCTCCTAACTTACGGAACGGCGTATAGGGAGAGCCCCCGCCCAGGAAAAATTTGGACGAGAACTCGACATAATGAAGGCGCAAGCCCTGGATCGTCGGGTCGATGATGCCGAGGGCGAGGTTCAAGACGTGGATGAGCAGCGAAACGATGACGGCGAGCGCGACGTTGTCGATCATTTCGCCGAAAAGGTTGGCGAGGAAGGCTAGAACCACGGAGACGAGGCCGACCGCCATGATGCGGACGTAGGAGAGGATGTTGCCGACCGTCCCCAGGACTTCCAAGGGCAAGAGGAGCCCGTGGGCCGGATTGTGTAAAGTCTGGTACAGCATGAGCGCGGCGAAGGCGACGAGCGAGGCCGCTCCTATCGTGGTGAATACGGGCGGCAGGAGACTTGTCATCCGGCCGACGGCGAAGAGCATGACGAATACCCCGGCGATCTTGGCCAAGCTGTCCACCGTCTTTCCGCGGTCTCCCGTGCGCCGCGAATTGATGAAGGCGAGCACCAGGCCTAAAAGGACGTGGACGATGCCGATGATGAGGGTGATCGCCATATATCCGATCAAGGTTTTCACCCGATTCTCTCCGGTGAAGGCGAAGCGTTCCTGCCAGAGCGGTTCAAGCCCGAACGCGTGCTTGCCCAACTCGCCGAAGAACTCACCGAACACGGCGCCGAAGAGGATAGAGAAGAAGGCGCAGGCTCCCGCGATGAACGAAAGCTTCTTCAACAGCGTGCGTTTGCGGGAAAATATCGCGGCGGCGGCCGCGCCCAAGCCGAGGATGAGTCCGTACCCGATGTCGGCCAGCATAAGGCCGAATATCGGAGGAAACACCGAGGCGAGGTAGATGGTCGGGTCGATGGTGCCGTAGCGCGGCAGGGGGAAAAGCTTGAGCAAGGGTTCGAACTGACTCACCGCGCGGGAATTGTCCAGCATGACCGGCGGTGTTTCCTCGCCGCTTGAGCGCAAAGCGCGTACGACCGCGACGCCGCCCGTCGCGGCTTGCGCGCTTGAGCGCAGCGACTCGAAGTCGCGCTCGGGGACCCAGCCGCGGAGCACGAAGCCGTGGTCGGTCGCCGCGATAGCCTGCAGCGCTTCGGCCCGGGCGCGGCGGTCCAGGCAGACGTCCAGGAGGGCGGCCAGCTCGGCGCCTTTTTTCGAATAGAAAGTCTCGGCCTGTTCCGCCAGGGCATCGCGCTTTTTCCGGAGGGCGAGAATATCCTCTTTCATCCGCGAGATCGCTTCCCGGAAAGGCTTGTCGCGCAGGTAGCGGGGCACCGACATCCTGCCGACCCCTTTGTCCAGGATCAGGCCGAGGACGGAATGGGAGCAGCGCGTGTCGTAGCCGATAAGGGCAGCTACCCGCTTTCCCGAAAGAGGCGCTTCTTTATACAGAAATTCCCCGTTCGTCAACTTTTCAAGTTCCTGCTTAAGCAAATCTATAGGAAGCCTGGACTTGGTTTCCAGGATCAAACCGGTAAATTCATAATCCTCAGGAAGATCGCGGCCGGCCGCCAGCGGAGCCAGGCTTTCCACCGCTTCCTCGTAGGCCGCGATTGCCTGGATATCATCCGAAAGATTGTTTTTTCGCCTTGCCAGAGAACGCGCAGTAGCGTGCATGCTCCGCGCCGTTACCCCGATCGCGCCGATGTCGGCGTTCTTCCAGTTTTCGTAGTGGGCGATATAGGCTTCCGACCCCGCGGCCGCCGCGCGCGCGCTTTCCGGAATGAAGGCGACCGCTTCGGTCAGCGCATCGATCAGATCGCTCACCGCGGTTTTTTCCTGCAGCTGTTCTTCACTTAGCCGCACACGGTGCAGAACCGTCGCGCCGGAGCTGTCGGATAAAGGTATTTCGACGATGTGGAGCGTGCCTTGGGCCTGCACGGTATCCAGGAGCGGCGTAAGGAGCGGGATCGGCCCGACGATCTCCACCCGCTGCATCGCGCTGATCAATACTGATCCCTTCCATCGAAAACTAGTCCGATCAGCGTATCGACCGCTTTCGGCAGGCGTGTCCGAGCCTCAAGCACGAGCTGCCGCGCGCCGGAACGATCTTGGTCCGTTCGGGCGAGTTTCGCGTCCGATACGGCATCCGAACGTTTCCGTTTCGCGTCCGCTATTTCAATCGATAGGGATTCCCGCGCGTCGGCGAGCAGTTTTTCCGCCGCCCTTTCCGCCTCCAGCACCTTTCCCGCGGCATCG
>Ga0172379_10006006_pt1 | contig 16546 bp, 14 predicted proteins | sample GrowelOW334metaG_FD_119756 | JGI IMG/M metagenome (GOLD analysis project Ga0172379, IMG submission 119756) | Groundwater microbial communities from an aquifer near a municipal landfill in Southern Ontario, Canada - Groundwater well OW334 metaG | ecosystem: Environmental > Aquatic > Deep... | reverse complement strand
TAAATTCAGCGGCAGCTTAGTTGTAGTCAACGACGACCTGATGGGAAGGGATTTTTCTAAACTCAAATGCTTTATCGATTTGAAAAATCAGGAAAATGTCAGTGTCTGGAAAAAAGAAGTGCCGCTGAACGACTGCTCTTATTATGGCAAATCCATAACTCAATTCAATTTTGTTCTTCCCGATAATATCACCTCGACAAGAGCGGAGTTCACGTTGGAGTTATGTTTGAAACACGATTCAGAAACGCTTGGCACAAACGACTACAAGCTTTTAATTGCCTCTAAGGAATGGGCAAAAGAAAGCCTGCCTATTCAAAAAGGTATTTTCCTGACTACGCAAAATAAAAACATTATCGATTATCTGAAAATGGGCAACATCAAATTGACAAATCAGGGCGACGCAAACAATGGTTCATCACTTATCATCGCCTGCCAAAAAGCTCCGAAATACGGAACGCCAAGAGCCGCCGCTCTGCTGAAAAATGTTTTCGATGGCGGAAAACTTGTTTTACTCGAAACAGGAAACGCGAATGAATTTTTGCCTCCGTGCCCAAAGAATACAGACTCAAATGATAAAAGCATAAAACCTTTTAGTACGAATGTTGAGTTTGCAAACATCGAAAAGCCCGACCATCTCTTGTTTGATGGCCTGCAGAGACAGGATATGAGATGGTGGAATGGAAACGGTTCAAGTCCGGAACTGTGCAAAAGCAGTTATGAAATAGATGGTATCTGCCGTTTTGATGTGCTTTTAGAACATATCCCTATTCACGGATATGAATGGAAACCGTCTACATATCCTATGTTTATTGTGAATTACGGGAAAGGCCAAATACTCGTCTCGGAAGTGAAAGCGTCTTCCTGCAATACCGACCCGTTAGCAGGCAGATTTTTGAGAAATATAATCAAATGGCTCGAAAATTAAACTGGTGTCTGGGCAATATTTCCTGTCAGGACACATAACTTTATATCAGGAAAATGAAAAATTATGAATGACAATGCAAGAACAAGCCAAGTAACGAAATCACATTTTAATCGGACGTAAACCTTGACTGGCGATAAAAAATCTCGCAACAAAGAATATAATGCTGATGAGCAACCTTGCCCAACAAAAATTAACGCTTCTTCAGGCTTTCAACATCGTTCATATTATTTAAATTTCGGTTCACATTTGTTAAATAACTGGAACGTCAACATGTTCTTTCCAGACGGCCCAAATCAATGGAGCGTAGCCGATTGGACCAAGTTCTTAAAAATGATTAAGGCGTTTGGATTTACCTGCTTTGAATACTGGATTGAGCCTACAACTTTCGGCACCGCCGCTTCAGAAAACGATATGCATTTTGATAGTTTTGTATCGATAATGCGACAAGTAACTGAAATCGCTCATAGTCTCGGTTTGCATACTCGATGGACAGCAATTCCCAACTGCATTGGACATGACTGGTATTTTGCGTGTCCGAACAATCGCGAAGATAAAGAGCTTATCCTGAAACTCTGGCGTCGTTGGACTCAAGCTCTTTCGAGTACCGATTTTATTGCTGTTTTTCCGGGTGACCCAGGCGGCTGTAATCGAAATGGCTGTGATTATTCTACATTCATAGAACTCGCACTCAAGCTGACAGAGATTACGGTTAATACAAATCCCAAAGCTACCGTAATTTTGGATACCTGGGGAACGCCTTTCAGCGGTTGGGGAGAGGATATGCATCATGTTCCCAACTGGGATGGCACATGGAAACGTTTGCTTGAAGGCGTTCGGGAAATTAATGTAGATCACTGTCATATATGGAATGGATCTCCCGAAAGAGCACATAGCGCAATGGAATATCTGACAAAAAGATTGCCTGGTTTTCCAGATGATACAATTGTCGGCATCAATCTTGGATTCAGCTCTGAGGCCGATGCCACTGTTGGAGGTGATGCGAGGTCGTATGTCAGAGAGATAGCCAAAACACATCGAATCAGCAGCTGGGACTATTCCGTTGTCGAAGGCGAATTAATCGTATACCCACATTGGCGGTTGCCTCGCATTTTCAGCAGAAGGCGGGAAGAAAAATATGTCGCAGACTATTTTGGCGCCATGAGCTATACAATGTCGCCGAAACTGAGTCATCTTTCAATGTATGCTGCTGCTCAGGCATCTATCAATCCTGACCGTAATCCTGATGAAGTGTCAAAAGAATTCTGCCGTAAAGTTTTTGGAGCAGAGCACGAAGAACTTGGAGAGCTTTTTGAAGCTTTTGAAGTTGTTGTGGGATGGGGCTCTTATCCTCGTCGTAAGTGGTCTCGGCAAGAAGCGCATCGTGTATATCTCAAGATGATTGAACACCTTGAATCCGCAACAATGGACAAATGTGAATTACCATTGTTTCCATCGGCCATGCAATATCGTGATGACCTTCTTTGGTTCGCAAAACTATTTGCCCAACTCTCTGGTGACATTGTTGATCGTTCTCAGATTAAGAAAGATTATTGGGCCAGATGCCTGTCTATCTATGACCATGTTCCTATGTCCGCTGATGCCAGAGCAGAACTGGCCGCCAACAGATTTTCATCTCTTTTTAAAGAATAGAAGACAACCTCGGTTGGCTGGAGAATGCTGTTGGCAAAAGATTTTTAATTATGCAAATCAAGAAAACGATAAGGAAAAAGTAAATGAATTGCAAAAATTACTTATTAGCCGTAGTGACTTTAGCCTTGGCATGTTGTGTTCCGGCATTCGGAGATGTACGATTGCCTGCCTTAATAAGCGATAACATGGTTTTACAACAAAATATGAACGTTCCGATATGGGGTTTTGCCGAACCTGGCGAAAAAGTTTCGATTAAGGCTGATTGGCAGACATTTGCCACTTCGGTAAAAACTGATCGAAATGGCAATTGGAAAATTAGATTACATACCCCTAAATATGGCGGACCTTATGAAATAATAATTAATGGTAAAAACAAAGTGATACTTAAAAACGTTTTAATTGGTGAGGTATGGGTTTGCAGCGGGCAGTCGAATATGTATATGCCCGTGAATTATACAGATAAATATAATCGGGGAGTTCTTAATTACGAAAATGAAATTAAAGCAGCCAATTATCCCAATATTCGATTATTTACAGTTGGAAATACCGTTGCTGCGACTCCACAAGTGAATTGTCCAGGCAATTGGTCCCAATGCGATTCTAATACGGTTGCAAATTTCAGTGCCGTTGCGTACTTTTTTGGACGTTATCTGCATAAGGAGCTAAAAACTCCTATTGGACTAATTCATACCTCGTGGGGCGGTACCCCAGCCGAATCATGGACAAGTATCGATACTCTTGAATCACAATTCCCAGAATTACTTAAGCGTCAACGCAAAGATATGCCGAAACTCAACGATACATATCAAAAGCAGTTAGAGAAATGGGAACTTGACAAACTGAAAGCCGGATCTGACGCGAATATTCCTCCTAAGCCAAATCAACCCTACTGGTTGTCGGACTGTTGGCAGCCGAGTTGGTTATATAATTCTATGATACACCCCATAATGCCCTTTGGTATTAGAGGTGCAATATGGTATCAGGGTGAATCAAACGGAGATCGTGCATATCAGTATCGCACACTTTTCCCAGCAATGATTAAAGATTGGAGAGACAACTGGAAACAAGGCAAATTCCCCTTCTATTTTGTGCAATTAGCTAATTTTCAAGAACCTCAAAACCAGCCAGTTGAGAATCATTGGGCTGAACTTAGAGAAGCCCAACTTATGACAATGAAAAATGTCAATAATACGGGAATGGCAGTAACAGTTGATATAGGAGAAGCAGACTGGATTCATCCAAGAAATAAACAGGATGTAGGAAAACGGCTGGCTTTATGGGCTTTAGCCAAAACGTATGGATGTAAAGAGAATGTCTTTTCTGGGCCTATTTATAAGTCAATGCGAATTGACGATGGTAAAATACGATTGTTTTTTGACTATGTTGACGGCGGACTTGTAGCCAAAGACGGCCCGCTTAAACGATTCGCAATTGCCGGCATTGACCGCAAATTCGTCTGGGCAAACGCAGACATTGAAGGTGATTCTGTGGTGGTTTATTCTGAACATATTCTCAACCCAGTGGCTGTCAGATATGCATGGGAAATAAATCCCTATGGTTGTAATCTTTACAATAAAGCCGGCTTGCCCACATCGCCCTTCCGCACCGATGACTGGCCAGGCATAACCTACGATAAAAATTAATGGGTGTCCGCTATCTGTTCTGCACCTCACTTCGTGGCAAAATCTTTTGCCTTTTTCCGTATAACTGTTTTAAAATAAACGACTTATCGGACTAATAAGCTCTACGCTACCAAATCTATATTAATTAAATGCAATACTTTTTGGAGTCGGTGGTATTAGATTGCTTTGGGGGATATTATTGATATAATCTCTATTTCGTATGAATTCTTCACGATCAGGGTAAATATTGAGGTTGAAATAGTGAAATTTCAGGTATTCAAAGATGGTAAGGTCGCCAAAGATTTTGTGCCAACGGGCGTAACACTGTTCGGCTCAGATAAAATACCTTTCCGCAGCACCAAATATATAACATTCAACGCCGGCATAATAGACTGCAAAACAAGAGGGTCGGAGCCAGCGGGGCTTTGTCTGCTGTGGCCAGTTGAAAATTTCGGCAATGTGATGCTCTATACAACCCGCCTGCCTGACAGGGAGCAACCTTATATTCTAAACGTCGAGCTTGCTCGCGCCAAACTTATGGAGATAACCATTAAGCGTGAAGACTGGTCTATCTTCGAACAGAAAAACGAACTGGGCAACCAGATAGCTGACATTCAAAAGCTGTTTATTCAGACACTTGAAAATATCAGTGAACCTGAGAAGGCATCCGCATCCGCGGATAAGTGTCTTGCCAAGGCGATGAAATTTTCGGAACTTTTGGCGACGAAATACGCAGACCTGCTGTTTGACACAAGGCTGAAGGGACGGGGTTTTGCACGTTCCAGTCTCGGGTGCAAAATCGAGCCTGATAAACTTAATAATGAAAATTATCTCAAAGGAGCGTTTGAACTTTTCGCGCATATAAGTATTCCAATAAACTGGGCAAAAATCGAAATCGTCAAGGGGCAATACGATTTTACAGAACTTGATGCAACAATCGAGACTCTGGGCAAAAAGAGGATTCTGCTCTGCGCAGGGCCGTTGCTGTGCTTCGATGAGAAGTGTTTGCCTGGGTGGTTGGTGAACGGTAAAACAGATTTTGAAACTATTCGTGAAGCAAGTTATGAATTTGTTTCGAGAGTTGTAACCCGATACACAAAGTATGTTCATATCTGGCAGGTGATAAGCGGGCTTAACGCGTACAATTGCTTTAAATTTAGTTTTGAACGTGTTCTGGAAATTACGCGAACGGCGTGCCTGGCGGCCAGAGAGGCAGATAACCGCAGTCTGAAAATGATTGAAATTGTTTATCCGTGGGGCGAATATTATGCGTACAACTCCGATACGATACCGCCTTTGGTTTATATAGATATGGTAACGCAGGCTGGAATCAATTATGACGCTCTTGGGCTCCAAATGGTATTCGGCAAAGATGTTCCCGGAATGCACATACGCGATATGATGCAGATTTCTGCAATGTTAGATAAATTTTCGCCTCTGCCAAAGCCGCTGCATATAACGGCTTTCGGCGTGCCAGATACGAATAAGGCGGAAAATCAGCAGGCTGAAACAGCGGGATTGTGGTATAAGCCCTGGGACCAGACTCTTCAGGCGAAATGGATTGAAGACTTTTCCAAAATCGCATTGAGCAAGTCTTATGTCAATACGATTACTTACGCGGCTTTGGCTGATAACGGCAGTAACGCAGTCGTCGGAAGCGGATTGCTTACGGAAAATTTTCAGCCTAAAAAGGCTTTTATGTCGCTGGCAAAATTGCAGCGTAAACTTTTACAGAAAAATGGATGATTCTGAGAAAATAAACCAGCAGTTGTCATCGTCGCTAAAATGGGCGTTTTATGCGGGCATTTTTCTTGTCGGCTGTTTTGCAATACCGGTTTTTTACAGCGGAAAACAGGCTGAACTTTATATCTATGCGAAAATCAATCCAAATACCGCCTCTGTGAGCGAACTTGCCCAGATGCCATCGATAGGCCCAAAAAGGGCTCAGGCGATAATAGACTACCGTAACGGGCAATTGGCTCTCGGTATAGAAAAAGCGTTTAAAACTACTGATGATTTGAAAAAAATCAAAGGCATTGGCGAAAAAACAGTCGAAAAACTGAAACAATTTTTTGAATTTAATGATTTTGAAGAAAAATAATGGCTGACTGGGAAATAAAAAGACCGCTTGGAGTTTGCGGGGGGACGGAAAAAGCAATCGCACCCGGCGAAGAATATATCGCTACATTAGTTGAAACCGAACAGGGTTTGCAGCGGCGTGATTACTGTTTGGAGTACTGGGGCAGCAATAAGCCAGCGGTGTATTGCTACTGGAAAAGTACGATGCCTGTCGGTGAACAGAAAAAGAAACTGTTCATCGATGATGATATGCTTATGGCATTTTTTGAACGGCTCGCAGATGAGACAGATGAAGAGAAATTGAATTTTCGCTTTGTGCTTATGCTGATTCTGATGCGAAAGAGGATTCTAAAATATGATTCTTCGGCCGCTGTTGAAGGCAAAGAAGTATGGACTCTGCGAATCACAGGTCGAGGCGGCGAAATGGCAAAAGTCGTAAATCCGCATCTTGCCGAGGATAAAATCGAACAACTATCCGGCCAACTCGGCCAGATTCTGCAGGTGGAACTTGGAAAATAAAAATCAAAAATCAAAAATCAAATATCAAATATATGGAGCCCACCTTCGGTGGACGACTTTTCTATTTCTTGTTTTCTTTTCCGGTTGCATATCGCAGCAGAAGGCTGACAAGCAGATTTGTCCGCCAATTACGTCAGTGGAACAGGCCTCGACGGGTATGAGTAACTATTATGCCGGCATCAGGCCTATTAAGGCTGTCGGCAGTTGTGTACTGAAGTATAGAGGTCAGGGCAATAAGCCCGCAGTGATGTCTTTTCCGGTGAGGCTGTGGTTTGAGAACAGCGAGAAGTTTTGCGTTTACGGCGATGTGCTTTTTGACCCGAAAGGCGTTGGATTCGCGGTGAACGGCGAAGATTTCTGGGCATACGCAAGACCGATGGGGTTTTATGTCGAGGGCAACAAGGATAAACCTGTCGATGAAAAAATCGGCGGAGCGTTTTTCTATCCGACTGTAATTTTTAATTTTCTAAATCCGCTTGATGCCGCCAGCGTTAATGTCCTGCTGATTAGTTCGAGCAATGTGATAAGATGCACTGACAGCGAAAACGGCAAAGTTAAAAAGATTTATTTAGGCCAATGCGATAAATTTGTGAGGAAAGTTGAGTATCTCGACCGCATAGGTAGAGCGTCGGTTGCCGCGGAATTGGACGATTATAAAAAAGTCGCCGATGGGGATTTTTATTTCCCGCACAGACTGACTTATAAACACTGCAAAGGCCGGAAGGTCATCGATTCGATGGCTATTAAACTTGATTCGGTTAAGCTGTGGCAGCCGAACGATAAACAAATCGAGGCGTTATTCAGCAAGCCGGATACTAACAGCTTTAACAAGAATGATGAACAGAATAAGGTGAAATGATGGCAAAGAAAAGTCTTGAAAATAAACTGCGTGAAGGTCTTTTGTTTCTCGACGGCGCGATGGGAACACAGTTGATGGCTCGCAATGTTGTCGCTGAAAAAGGCAACGACTGGCTGAATGTCGAACAGCCCCAGGTTATACTCGATATTCATAATGCTTATTTTAAGGCAGGTTGCGACGCGGTTCTGGCAAATACACTCGGCGCAAATGAAATTTCTCTTGCTCGGCACGGACTGGGTGATGAAGTTGAAAAATTAAATAAGGCAGGCGTGAAAATCGCCCGACAGGCTGCGGATGCTGCCAGTGGCGACAAGTATGTCCTTGGCGATATAAGTTCGTGCGGCGAATTTTTGCAGCCGCTGGGAACGCTTGAGCCTGCACGGTTAAAAGAGGTTTTCGCAAAACAGGCGAAGGCACTCTGTGATGCAGGCGTTGACGGATTCGCGATTGAGACATTTATGGCTGTCGATGAGGCGAAAGTTGCCGCTGAGGCGGTGTTGTCTGTTTGCAATTTGCCGGTTTTTGTGTCGCTGGCGTTTGACCCTGCGGGAAATGATTTCAGAACGATGATGGGAGCCAGTGCCGAGACTATCGCGGCGGAATTCTCATCGCTGGGCATAAGAGGGCTTGGTTTTAACTGCGGCAATTTGAATATGGAACAGTATCTTGCTTTGGCGGAGAAATTTGTAAAACTACTGAAAGGCACGAACATCGCCCTGCTGGCTGAGCCAAATGCGGGCAAGCCTGAATTGATTGATGGCAAGGCGGTGTATAAGCTTTCCGCTGATGATTTCGCGAACTGGCTTGAGAAAATTTACAGTGCCGGCGCGACGATTTTAGGCGGCTGCTGCGGAACAAGCCCTGCTCACATCGCGGCTATGACAAAAAAAATAAGAAGTTAATTTTTATAAGAGAATAAAAAAATGAAAACGATAAAGATTGGTTTGATGTGTTTTTTTGCTTTCGCATTGATAGTTTGCGGATGTGCCGTTACGCCGAAAAAGTCAAAGGAAAAGGTGATTTTATCCATTGATTCGAACGAGGCCGTTACTGTTATGAAAGAAAAGGATTCGAGTCTTCAGAAATTCTTTGATAAATCCTATGGATATGCAGTGCTGCCGAAGGTTTTTAAAGGTGCTTTTATAGCGGGCGGAGCTTACGGCAAAGGCGAAGTCTATGAGCAAAACAAAATGGTCGGCTACTGCGATATGAAACAGGCTACGCTTGGCTTTTCGTTCGGAGGGGAATTTTTCCGCGAGATAGTATTTTTCCGCGACAAGGAAGATTTAGATAAGTTCAAATCAGGCGAATTCACCTTCTCGGCACAGGTAACAGGCGTTGCTCTTACTGCAGGCGCAGCAGCGAAAGCTGATTACAAGGCCGGTATGGCTGTGTTTATCGCAACTGATTCCGGGCTGATGGTTGACGCTTCTCTTGGGGGGCAAAAGTTTAACTACGAATCGAAACCTATCTTAAAGAAGGTTCAGTAGGATATTTAAAGCAGTTTTAAAATTTCATCGACCGATTTTACCGTAGCGCCCTGATTTTCGACGATGACGCTTCGGCCATTGGCGGCAATTTGTTTTGCGTATTGCGGGTCAGTAAGGCATTTTTTTACCATGGTAAAAAGCTCGTTGCCGGTGCTTACTTCAATCGCTCCATTTTTGGCAAGCAGAGCATCGACGGTTTGTTTGAAATTGAATGTATATTTGCCGAAGATTGTTGTTTTGCCCATTGCGGAAGATTCCATCATATCCGAGCCGCCCATTGGAACAAGGCTCCTGCCGACAAAGACAACTGTCGAGAGCGAATAGAATTTTCTCAAATCGCCCATTGTATCGCCGAGAATGACGGAATCTTTTGAATCGGCGTTTTTCAATTCGCCCGATTTTATTTTGCTGTATCGAGTAATCGAAAAGCCTGTCTGCTCTATCAATGATGCGACTTCGTCAAAGCGTTCTGGTTTGCGAGGTACGACGGCAAGCCGAACATCGGCACTGCCCTGCTCGGCTTTTAATTTTTTAAATATATCAAGAATAATGGCCTCTTCATCAATACCTGTTCCGCCGGCAACGAATAACCGCTGACCTTTGAGGTTAAGCTGCTCGGCGAGTGTGTCCGCACCGTGGATGTTTTCTGCTGTGTCGGCGGTATCATATTTGAGGCTGCCTGTAATAATCGCTGATTTTTTTTTACCGCCCAGAGCAACAAAACGCTCTGCATATTCTGCGCTCTGTGCGAGGAACAACGCAACTTTGCTAAAAACAGGTTTTACGAGCGATTTTATGAGTTTGTATTTCGGGAATGAGCGATCACTTATTCTGCCGTTGATGACAACAACTGGGATGTTATGCTTGTTTGCGTAGAAAGTGAAATTCGGCCAGACTTCAAGTTCCATCAGCAGACATATATCGGGCTTTAAATTTTTAAACGCCCGGCGAATAACGCAGGTAAAATCAAACGGATAGAAAAAAACGCTTAATTCGCCGCCATATAATTTTTCTGCGCGTTCAAAGCCTGTGTCTGTTGTCGCGCTCAGCACGACCTCGTAATTAGGTAGACGTTTTTTCAGTTCGGCGATGATGGTTTTGGTTGCGTTGACTTCGCCAACGCTGACAGCGTGAACCCAGATGCACTTTTTGTCCGGCTGTTTTCGGGTGATTCTGCCGAATCTCTGCGCCCAGCCTTTGCGATACCGCTGCTGTTTTATTGCGCGATATATGATTTTCGGGCTGTATGCGATAAGAGCGAAAAAATATACAATATCAATAATATATTTCATTTATATTCAGTTCAATTATAGGAAAGAAGATTGTAATGTTAAGCGTGGATAACAGGCCTGTCAAGGGCAAAAAATACTTAGCAGAAGCAAATCAGTCCTTTATCTGTGTTTCCATCATAGAAACAGCATTAATACTTTCCTGGATGGTTTCCTTTTTAAGGTAAATCGGCTCGATAAGCCGCCGAATTTCCGGGAGCTGCCTTAAAAACATAAGCATAGTAGCGATACTCAAAATGCCGCTTATCAGGAGCGTTTTCGGAGCGCCAATATGTTCCGCAACGAAGCCCGCCAGAAGATTGCCGAACGGCACTATGCCAATAAACGACATCGTGTGCAGGCTCAGAACTCTGCCGCGTTTGTCATCGTCAACGATTGTTTGCAGGATTATGTTGATTGAAGCCATTTGCACCATAACGCCGAAACCCGGCAGAACTATCAAACAGAAAGAGAGCCAGAGATTTTTTGAAAAAGAAAAGCCGATTATTCCAGCAGCAAAAATAATCGATGCGATGATTATTACATTTTCCAGGCCTCGCACGGATTTTCGCTTTGCCAGAATAACAGCGCCGATAAACGCGCCTGTGCCGATGGCAGCCATAAGAAAGCCGAGTGTTCTTGAATCGCCGTGGAGGATAACCTTTGCAAAAACCGGCATAAGCACCAAATACGGCGTTGCGAAAAAGCTTGTAATTGCGGTGTAAATCAGGATGGTGCGTATGGGTGTAAAATTAAAAGAATATTTCAGGCCTGCTTTTATTCCACCGAGGATTGAGCCGCTCTGTCGAATCGCGGGCGGACAGACGATTTTCATTGCGTATAGGGCGAAAATAACAGCGAGAAAACTTATGCCATTTATGAAAAAGCACGCAGCTTCGCCGGTGTAAGCAATGACAAACCCAGCTATTGAAGGCCCGACGAATCTTGCCATATTGAACAGCATAGAGTTGAGGGCGATGGCATTGGGAAGGTCATTTTTATCATCAACCATTTCAAAAACAAACGCCTGACGAGTAGGCATATCGAATGTATTAATCAGTCCCCTCATCAGACTTAGGATAATCAGCAGCGGAATCGTTGCCAAATGAAAAAACACAATAGCGGCCAGAATGAAAGCCTGGAGCATAGCAAATATCTGAGTGAGTATTACGATATTTTTTCTCGGCCAGCGGTCTGCCAGAACGCCGGCAATCGGAGCGCCGAAGAGTATCGGAGCGCTGTCACAGAACGAAATAACACCAAGATAAAATGCCGAACCGGTAAGTCTGTACACTAACCAGCTTGTGGCAACCATTTGCATCCAGGTTCCGATGAGTGAAACGCCCTGACCTGCAAAGAAAAGCCGATAGTTTTTATGTTTTAATGCCCGCAGAAAGCTGCCGAAGCCTGTTTTCTGCGATTGGCCGATATTTTGCGTCATTTTTCTGTTACCGCTGAATCAAGAGGGTATTTTAATAGCGAATCGGCTATTTTGCAATAGGATAAAACGGTAGTCGATAGTCAATAATCAGTGGAAAATATAAAAAAATCGTGAAAATCGTATAATCTGCTGTTAGAATAATCCGCTGTGAATATATGCAAAAAAAATAAATTACGAGTATGCGGATTGATGAGCGGCACATCGGCTGATGGAATTGACGCGGCGATTGTGGATATTCAGAAAAATAAAATTCAAACCGTAGCTTTCGATATGTTCGCATATCCGCCGGCGATTCGTAAAAAGGTTCTCGAAATCGGCGAACAGAAAACCTGTACCGCAGGCGACATAAGCACTATGAATTTTCTGCTGGGAAAACTTTTCGCAGATGCTGTAATTAAACTCTGCAAAAAAAATAAAATTTCGTTAAGAACAATCGACCTAATCGGCTCACACGGGCAGACAATTTATCACAATCCAGGAGGGAAAGTTCCATCAACGCTGCAGATCGGCGAGCCCTCAATAATCGCTCATCAGACAGGAATTACGACAGTCGCTGATTTTCGACCAAAAGATATTGCGGCAGGCGGACAGGGTGCGCCGTTAGTGCCATTCGCCGATTATATTCTTTTCTCACACAAGATAAAAAATAGGATTTTGCAGAATATCGGCGGAATAGCGAATTTGACTTTTTTGCCTGCGGACGGCAAAATCTGCAATATTATTGCATTCGATACTGGCCCGGGGAATATGATTATTGACCTGTTAGTTTGCAGGGCAACGGGCGGAAAACTAACTTTTGACAAAGGCGGTAAAATCGCCGCAAGCGGCAATGTGAATCAGAAAATTCTCGGCCAGATGCTCAAACATCCCTACTTACGCAGACAGCCGCCAAAGACCACAGGCAGAGAAATGTTCGGAAAAATTTTCTGCGATAAATTCCGCAGTAAATCCATAACAACCGAAGACCTGATTGCAACCGCAACGGCGTTCACAGCGATTAGTATCGCAGATGCGTACAGGAAATTTCTGCCAAGTAAGCCTGATGAAATAATTTTGTGCGGAGGCGGAGCGAAAAACAAAACGCTTGTCAAAATGCTGGGACAATATACGCAAAGCAAAATTTTAACTACGGACGACTTCGGCATAAACAGCGATGCCAAAGAGGCAATTTCGTTTGCGATTCTTGCCTGGGCAACTATAAAAGGAATAAAAAATAATGCGCCCAGCGCAACCGGCGCAAAAACCGCTGAAATTTTAGGAAAAATTATACTCACATGACAACAAAATTACCGACAACTGAAAAACGCAATAAGAAAAGTGAAAATATTGACAAGCTCTCTACGACTGGGATTGTAAAACTGCTCAACAGCGAAGACAGATTGGTCGCACCGGCTGTCGGGAAGGAATATAAAAATATCGCCAAAGCTGTTGATGTAATTGTCGAGCGGTTTAAACGCGGCGGCAGGCTTTTTTATGTTGGAGCGGGTACAAGCGGCAGGCTGGGAGTTTTAGACGCTTCAGAATGTCCGCCGACATTCGGCGTAAGCCCCCTGCTGGTTCAGGGAATCATCGCGGGCGGAGAGCGGGCATTGACCACTGCTGTCGAAGGAGCCGAAGACAGAATTGATGAAGGTATAGCGGCGATAAAAAAACGTAAAATCACAAAAAATGATGTCGTCGTCGGAATAGCTGCGTGCGGACTTACACCTTTTGTTCGGGCGGCATTGAAGCAGGCACAAAAAACAGGGACAGCCGCTATTTTTATTACCTGCTCACCAGAGAACATCAAAGGCATACCCGCCCAAATAATTATCAATCCGGTTGTAGGGGCTGAGGTTATTACAGGCTCGACACGAATGAAGGCTGGCACGGCGACCAAACTTGTCTTGAATACGCTCACAACGGCAGCAATGATAAAAATGGGTAAGGTCTTCGGCAATCTTATGGTTGACCTCAAGGCGACAAATAATAAATTAAAAAAACGTTCGGTAAGAATTATCTGCCAGACGACGGGACTATCTGAAATCAAAGCCGCTGCCCTGCTGAAAAGAGCAGACGGCAAGGTTAAGGTCGGTATTGTAATGCACCACCGGAAAGTCAACCTGAAACGTGCGATGGAAATTCTGGAAGAAAACTGTCAATCTCTGAGAAAATCAATAAAATGAATGAAACTGCCGCTGTACAAAATTTAGCCGGGCATCTCGGTTCTTTGGATTTAATAATTGCCGGCGTGGCGGTTTTGCTGCTGTTTGTTATATCATATATATTTGGGCGAAAAGAAAATGACACAAGGGATTTTTTTCTCGGAGGCAGAAAAATGCCTTCAATCATCGCCTGCCTGTCATTCGTCGCCACCGAAGTAAGCGCACTTACCATTATCGGCGTGCCTGCGACGGCTTACAGCGAAAACTGGCAATACCTGCAATTTTTCATAGGCTCGGCGGCAGCGAGAATTTTTGTGGCGTTTCTTTTCATTCCGGCGTTTTACAAATACGACTGCACGAGTATTTATGAATTTCTCAAACACAGGTTCGGCGGCCAGACGCAATACGCCGGAGCGTTTTTCTTCTTTATCACAAGGCTCATCGCATCTGGCGTGAGATTATACGCAGCGTGTATGGGTATTGGAATTATTCTTGGATGGCAACTGCCGGTAACGCTTTTAGTTTTCACGGCTGTGAGCATTATTTTTATCGCGTTCGGCGGAATCAAGGCGGTTGTCTGGGCCGGAGCTTATCAGACAATAGTGTTTTTTACCGCTGGTATCGCCCTGCTGGTTTATCTTTATCTGCATATTACAGGTGGGCTGGAGACGATTTGGCAAATCGCAAATGATGCCGGTCGGCTGAGCATTTTTAATTTTAAATTTAATCTTAATGAGCCTGCGACATTTTGGGCGGGAACGGCAAATGCATTTTTTATAGGTCTTGCAGTATTCGGCACTGACCAGGAACTTATGCAGCGGGTGCTTACGGTTGAGACAAGAAGAAAAAGCCAAAATACTGTGCTTATGACAATAGCCGCTGCTCTGCCGGTTTTATGCATTTATCTGGCAATCGGCACACTGCTTTATGTTTTTTACCAACAGCATACTGATGTTGCCGCTCCTGCAAAAGCCAAGGAAATTATTGCGTATTTCACTGCGAATTCTCTGCCAATCGGATTGAAGGGGCTGATTCTGTCAGCGATTATTCTGGCCAGTATCGATTCGCCGCTGAGTTCGCTCAGCACTTCGTTTGTGACGGATATTTACAGGCCGCTGATTATAAAAAACGCCACGGAAAAACATTATCTGTTGGTTTCAAGGTCAGCGATAGTTATCTTTGGAGTTATTTTAGCTTTAATCGCGATAGCCTGTGAGCCGGTGAAAAATATCCTGTGGTTCGCATTTGAGATTATTTCCGTTACAGGAGGAGCGACACTGGGCGTTTTCCTGCTTGGGCTGCTCACTAAGGCAAAAATCAATCGCGGCAATGTGCTGGCGATGATTATCAGCGTTTTGACGATGACAACGCTGCTGATTCTGTCGCATTTGGGAATAATCGCTCTGGCGTGGAGCTGGCTGATTGTTTTCGGAACGGTGGAAACATTCCTGCTGGGCTGGCTGATTTCCGCAATCAAACCCGACAGGCCTTTACAATGACAGATTGGCTGATATACTAATGGCCAATCAGGAAAGCGATATATGGCAGAAAACAACGAACATAAATTCAGAGAAATGTCTCTGGGCGACCACCTCGAAGAACTGCGAATCCGGATAATATTCGCTATCATCGGCATCGTGGTTTCTCTGGCTGTATGTATGTTCTTCTCAAAGTTCTTTCTTGCCCTGCTGGCCAAACCGTTTTTCGTCGCTGTCGGCAAAACAGGAGCAGCACATCTCCAGGCAATAACACTGTCAGAAAAGTTTATGGTCTATTTAAAGACCACAATTTTGTTCAGTATCATATTTTCCAGCCCGTGGATATTTTATCAGCTTTGGCAATTTGTTTCGGCGGGCCTGTACCAAAATGAAAAAAAATATGTTTATGTTATTGTTCCGGCCTGTGCCATGCTGTTTATCTCCGGAGCGGCGTTTTACCTGCTTGGTGTCGCACCGACAATGATAAAGTTCTTTGTCTTTTTCGACACGGGTATAGATTCTTTAACAACACAGATAACGCTGGAAAATTATGTTAATTTTATGATAATAATGACGATGGTTTTTGGCTTGTGTTTTCAATTGCCGATAGCAATTATTGCTTTGAATAGGATAGGAATTGTTTCGCTGGAGCAACTCAAAAAGGCAAGAAAATACGCCATATTAATCATTGTCATAGTCGCCGGAGTTATCACTCCTTCGCCTGATATGATAAGTCAGGTTGCTCTTGCCGTGCCGATGTATATTTTATATGAACTTGGGATATTGTTTTGCCGCAAACCGCTGCCGCAACTGCAGGACTAAACCTAATCCTTTTTTTTATCTTTATCATCCGGCTCAATAGTCTTGTCAACCTGGTCTTTGGTTTCCTGCATTCCCTTTTTGAACTCGTTTAAGCTTTTGCCCATTGACCTTGCGATTTCGGGCAATCGGCGGCCAAAAATGAGAAGCGCGATAACCAAAATAACAATTATTTCCGGTGTACCCAAACCGAACAAGCCAAGAAGAACATTATGTGCTGATTCAATCATTTTACACTCCATTAAAATACCG
>Ga0172379_10006005_pt1 | contig 16546 bp, 12 predicted proteins | sample GrowelOW334metaG_FD_119756 | JGI IMG/M metagenome (GOLD analysis project Ga0172379, IMG submission 119756) | Groundwater microbial communities from an aquifer near a municipal landfill in Southern Ontario, Canada - Groundwater well OW334 metaG | ecosystem: Environmental > Aquatic > Deep... | reverse complement strand
GCGCTGATCCCCCGCTTCGGGCGCGCCCTGCCGTTCGAGTTCCGCCTCACCACCGTGACGGCGCTCGAGCGCGTCGAGTGCGAATTCTCGGCCGACGGCACCAGCTTCGTGCTCGTCCGCCCGCCCCACCTGGACGAGGGCGGGTTCGAGTGGATCACGCAGGAGGAGGCCGACCGCCGCCTGGCCGCCGTGCGCGCCTGAAGGCCTGCCCCGCCGCCTGGCCGCGTTTTGAACCCGTCGATACGGGGTAAACGCGATGCGCGGAGGAGGAACCGGGTCGGTGTTTAAGCCGATCTACACGGGCGGCGGCGGACGGTAGGGTCGCGCCTGACAGCCGGGTTTGACCCCGCCGATACGAGGTAAACGCGATGCGCGGAGGAGGAACCGGGCCGGTGTTTAAGCCGATCTCCACGGGCGGCGGCGGACGGTAGGGTCGCGCCTGACAGCCGGATTTGAATCCGTCGACACATTCGCGATGCGCGGAGGAGGAACCGGGCCGGTGACGAAGCCGATCCGCACGGGCACCGGAGGAGGATATGGGCCGTCGACACCGATCCGCACAGGTGGCGACGGGCGATAAGAACACAGCCCGCTCGTTTTGTTCTGCTGTGCCGGCCGCCCTCAGCACGGTATCTTCGGCGTTTGAATCTGGCCGACCAGTATCTCGATGGCGGACAGCATTACGCCCGCCGAACCCGCGCCGCTGCCCCCCGCCCCGCCGCCCACCGTCACCGCGGCCGCCCCGGCCGGCCCTCCGCAGTGGCACTACGCGCAGGACGGGCCGGGCATTCCCGCCCCCCGCCCCCTGTCGCGCTGGCGCCTGGGGCTGGCGATCGCAATGTTAACGGCAGGCGAGATGATATTCTTCCTGCCCATGACCGTCTGGGCCGCGGTGAACGAGGCGGCCTGGCTCTTCGCCCTCCTCGTGATCATGGACACTATGCTCCCGGTGATGATGGCAGTCCTCGTCAGCGACGTGGTCGGCGCGGAGCGGTTCGTCCGGTCGTGCTGCCCGGCCTACGCGGCCCGAGTTGATGTCCGGCGCGCGACGGCCCGGGCCGCGATTCCTGCGGGGGGTGCGACAGGCGCGGCAAGCGTTGCGTGACGCGCCGCGGCTTGTTTTGTCCAGACGCGTCCCACGTTGGCGTCTGGTGCGTTCGCTTGAGCGCCCAAAATGGACGCGCCGGGGTGGCGCCGGGGTGGCGCCGGGGTGGCGCCGGGGTGGCGCCAGGGTGGCGCCATCGGGCGTCATCAGGCGCCATCAGGCGTTATCCGGCTGGCGCTTGGCATCGCCGGTGGCGCGGCGCTTGCCGGACGGGGCCTCGGCGGCGTCCCATTCGGTCGAGCTGGCCGTGCTCTCGGCCTCCGGCTCCGCGCGCTCCTCGAACGACACGAGCAGGCCGGGGCGGGCCTGGACGAGCAGGCGCCCGGGCGCCAGCCCCTCCAGTCCGGCCGCAGCTCCGGGCTCCGCACAGACGCCTGCGGCGGCCTGGGGGGGAGGGAGATGGACGGGGGGAGGGGCCGCCCCCACCCCTCCCCCCGTCTGGGCGGAGCCCAGGGCGAGGCGGGCGAGGCCCTCCCACGAGTCGATCAGCAGGGCGGCCCGCGCCCGGCCGTCCGCCGACGGGGCCGCGAGGTCGAGCCGGGCCCCGCCCGGGGCGAGGCAGAGGCGCAGGTAGCGCCGGCGGTCCGGGTCGGCCGGGCGCGACGGGTCGGCCCGCCCGCCGTACGCGACGAGCAGCGGGGCCGGGGGGGCGTCGGGCGGGGCGCGGGCCGCCGTCACCGCGAGGCGCAGCGCCGGGATCTCGGCCCGGCCCCCGGCCGGGCGGACCACCGCGAACGTCGCCGCGAGCGCCTCCGCGGCACCGACGACCCCCGGGCTGCGCGGGGCGTCCGGGACGATCGAGCCGTCCGCCCGCAGGCGGAACAGCACGACCGAGCGGGCGTCGGCGGTGCCCGGGATCGAATCCGGTTCCGGCGGGGCGACGCCGGGCGCCGCGGCCGCGGCTCCGGGTACGGCCGTGGCGCCGGGAAGGACCAGGCGCTGGTGGGGGAAGTAGTCGACCGCGACCGGCTCGTCGCAGGCGAGCCGGATGCCGGCCGGGCGCGGGCCGGCCGCGCTGGCCGCGCCGGTCGCGACGGCCGCGGCGTCCTGGCTCCGCAGCAGGAAGCGCGCCCCGCCGGGGCGCAGGTCCCCGATCCCCACCTCGCGGCGCCGGCAGTCGACGGCCGCGTCGCCGAGCAGCGCGCGGACCTTGTGGACGAGGCCGCGGGAGCGGGCGCAGACGAACGCGCGGCCGGCCATGTAGACGTCGGCCGCCTCGTCCCAGCGCACGGCCGGGGAGCGGAGCAGGGGGGTGGGCGCGCCCGGGCCGCAGGGGGGGCGCGTGGCCGGCAGCAGCGGGCAGCAGATCCCGTGCCCCCGGCACACCCCGAGGAAGCGGAACGTCTCGTCCTGCGTCTCGAACGTCACGGCGCCCCCGAGCTCGTGGGACCGGGCGGGCGCGCCGTCGAAGTCCGACTGGTAGTTGTAGCGGATGAACGCCGGGCTCTCGACGAGCACGGTGTCGACCAGGGGGGGCCAGTCCCGGGGCCTCGCGGGGAGCTCGGCGAGCAGGTCCCCGTACGCCGCGACCCCGACCGAGTCGAGCCCGACCCGCGCCCCGATCCGCGCCCCGGCCGGGCGGAGGACGAGGTGCGGCTCGTACCGCTGGAGGGTCACCTCGCCGCGCCCCACGACGCGGCCCGGGTAGACCTCCCCGTACTCCTGGCCGCCCTGCTTGACCAGGAACCCCGCTTCGCCCAGTCCGGGCACCGCCGGCCCGGGCTCCGCCCGAGCCGGGACGAGCTCTACCCGGGCCCCGGGCTCCGCCCGGACGGGGGGAGGGGATTGACCCGGGCGGGGGGCAGAGTCGGCCGCCGTGGCGCCACCCTTGCCGCCGTCCTTGCCGCCGCTCTTGTCGCCCTTGCCGCTATCGCGGGCGGTGCCGAGGGGAATGCCGGTACCGCCGTTGACGAGGTCGAGGAGCATGCTGTCGGTCATCGGGCCGCCGACGCGGATCGACCTGCCGCCGATCCGCGTGCCGTCGAGCGCGGCGCTCAGGGCCGCCGCCAGGTCGGCGCCCGGGCGCCAGCCGGATCGACGGCGGCCGGGGCGGCTCCCGCCGTCGGAATCGGAGCCGCTCCCGTCGCTCGGGGCGCCGTCGGGCCCGTCGCTCGGGGCGTCGTCGCCCGCGTCCCGGGCCCCGCCCGGGCGGGGGATCTCGGCCAGCCCCCCGCGGGCGGTGCGGGTGAGGACCGGCATCCGGCCGGCCAGCGCGCCGACCGGGCGGACGAGGGCGGGGTCCCAGCCCGGCGGCAGGCGCCGGCAGTTCCGGACGAGGACGGTCGCCGCGGGGCGCCCGGGGCGCGGGGCGATGTGGACGGCGCAGTTGGCCGGCTGCCCGAGCGCGAGCAGCGCGACGAGCGCGCTGCTCGCGAAGAGCGCGGCGACCCGCACGCCGCCGCGCAGCTCCCCGACCACCTCGAGCGCGCCGCTGGCCGCGTCCAGCACGGCCTCGCCCTCCGGGACGATCCGCAGGTATTCGAGCCGGCCGCCCCCCGCGCCGGCGTCGTGCTCGAGCGTCACCGCGAGCGCGACGGACGCCGGCCCGGACCGCAGCGCGATCCGGGTCGAGCGCGGCCCGCTCGACACGTGCGAGGCGAGCTCGGCCGGCGGGCCGCAGAGCTGGCGGCAGACGTGGCGCCGCTCGCCGTCCCGGTCGCGGACGAGCCGCACCTCGAACACCGCGGGCCCGGCGGCGCCGACGTAGACGCGGGCGTGGACCAGCTTCTGGAGGCAGATCGGCATCGTGATTCCCGGCCGGCCCCATTCAAAACTGGACGCCGACCGCAACTGCGGTCTAGCCGCGGCGCACGCGGCGCACGCGGCGCACGTGGTCAGCGGGGCTGCGGCCGCCGGCCGCGCCGCTGCCTGGTTTCGCCTGCGACCGCCCGTATGCGCTGCTGGTCGGCTCGGGCGGCCAGACTGGCGCGGGCGCCGTCGACGCAGCGTCCAGGGCGGCGGGAGTGGCGGGCACCATCGACGCAGCGTCCAGGGCGGCGGGAGTGGCGGGCACCGTCGGCCAGACTGGCGCGGGCACCGTCGGCCGCTCCGCTGGCGCGCTGGGCTGCGGTCCAGACCGGCCCGGCTTGAGCGCGTCGATCGCGGAGGCGCTGAAGAGGGCGGTCACGCGCATGCCATCGCGCGGCTCCCCGCCCACCTCGACCCTGCCGCCTGTCGTGGCCGTCAGAGTGCCCCCGGGAACGGGCCGGAAGCACACGTTCCGCTGGCCATCCGAATCCGGCTCGCAGAAATCCAGAGAGAGCGCGACGGACGCCGGTCCAACCTGCGCCTCGAAGCGGGCCGCGCGCGGCCCGCTGGACGCGTGCGCGACGAGCTCGAGCGGCGGGCCGTAAACCAGGCGGACCGGGCGGCTGGGGCAGCGCAGCACGCCGTCCCGGTCGCGGACGATCTCCACTTCGAAGACGGACGGGCCCTCATCGGGGCTGGCGGGCGCCCAGTCGATACCCCGGTTGACACCCCGGTCGACACAGACGTGGACGATGTTTTGACGGCAATCCGACATCGTGATACCTGGCCGGCCCCATTCAAAAGCGGACGGCGCGGGTCGCGTTATCCGCGCTGATCAGGGCAGCGCAACGGGCTGGTCGACCTCGAACGAGACCTCATCGGCCGGATCGATCTCGACGACAATGCCCCGCATGCCCCAGCCGTCCCAGGCGGCGAGTCGAGCCGGGTCGGCAACACGAAACAGCCCGTCCTGCGCGCGCGGCCCGTCCACGCAGCACCCGAAGTTGGTGCCGTTCTGATCGAACTGGATTTTCATCGGGCGGGCGTGGCGCCGGACGGTAACCATCCCGTCGAACGCGGCCCCCGCCTTAATAACAAGGTGGCGCTTCTGTCCGCACGAGCACCAAGCCGACAGCTGCGACATTGCCGTTTTCAGCAGGAATCCCCGCAGTAATACCCGACCGGCCCCATTCAAAAGCGAGCGCAGGGGCCCGACGGGCCGCAGCCGAGCCAGTGGGCTAGGCTGCGAGCAGCCCACCGCGACTAGTCGCATTGGGCTGCGACTAGTCGCATTGGGCTGCGACTAGTCCGCTGCCGGAGTTGAACGCGCTCGCCGCCACGCAGTTGCCGCGGCGGTCCCGCACGACCGCGGGCCGCCAGCCGCGCGGGTTCGCGGGGCACCAAGAGCGCACCGGGCTCCACCGCTTGTCCTGGGGATCTTTTCGCGTGAGCAGCCGGGCGGGGCACGGCCACCCCGCCGACGCCGGCGAGAACAGCTCGTGTTCTCGCCAGCCGGAGCGCGGCACACCCCGGCGGGCGCGCACCCGCTCGCTCTTCAGCAGCTGCGCCCGGGCGAAGTGCGGGCCGGGGATGAAGACCAGCCCGCCCGCCAGCCGGCGGGCCGAATCACCGGCCGGCAGATCGGCCTGGTGGCCCAGGATGCGCGCGACGCGCAGCGGGGGGAGCAGGAGATCGGCGAGGGAGCCGATCGCGTCCTGGTATCCGGCGTCCTGGAGCCGGAACTCGAGGAGACTGCCGGGCCACTGCGTCAATTGCCGCCCCTCGACAATCCGGAGGGCATCCGCGCCGCGCTCCGGTATGCGCGGGCGGCCGCCGGAATCCCAGTGGCCGTCCGGGAAGCAGCAGTCGGGGAACAGCAGCGGCGCTTCGTCTTCGAAGAGGACCTCATCCCTCCGGTCGATCGCGACGGTGACAACGCGGCGCCCCCACCCTATCATGGCGTCACCGGGTTGGCCGTCGGCCAGGAACATGCGGAGCCTATCTTGTCCCCCGTCCAGTCCGCCGCAGGCCAGTCCTTCCCTCCCCCCGTCCAGTCCGCCGCAGGCCAGTCCTCCCCTCCCCCCGTCCGGGCTCCGCCCGGAGCGCGGCCCGTCGATCCAACGCCCCAGCGGGTTCCCATTCTGCGTCAGCGAGATGACCATCGGCCGGGCGTGCGGCCGGACCAGCACCGTCCCGTCGAAGTGGACACGCTCGGGGAGTTCATACTCCCGGCACTGCCCCCCGTGCCCCGCATACTGCGGGATCTCGCGCCACATGCGCTAATCCCGACAAGCCGCGGTTCAAAACCAACGGCACGGCGGACGGTCTACGGCATAAGATCGAGATCGGCCCAAACACCGATGTCGATGCCGTCGACGGCGTTGGCCAGCGCGATAACCTGGCGCCTGCCGCGCACAACAACGGGCCGTCGGCCGCGATCTGCGCCGCGCCAGGAATCCAGGCCCCACTTGTGCGAGACGGCAGGCACTGATCCGGGCGAATAGCGCGCCACGCGCTCTGCCCGGCGCGCACACGGACAGAGCGCATGGCGCGCACATGGGCACCCCGTCGGCAGCATCCGGATGAGCGGGGGCGGCCCGCCCGACATATTCACGGCCAAGTTGGCGAATGGGCTGTCCTGATCGAGCATTACGCCATCGCCGTGTGGGACCCACGCGCGCCTCGCGAGCGACCGCAGGCGCGCCCGCCACAGCGAGTGGGCCCGGCTCGCGTGCCGGCCGAGCTCGGCCGGCCAGCGCAGGGCGCGCTGGCCGACGAACCGGATCGGGGTGCCGCGGCGCGGTTTGAACGAGTCCGGCCGGTCGGGATGATACCCGGCATCAGCCAGTCGCGCCTCGTCGGCGAACCAGCACGCGCTGGTGTCGGAGCGGGCCCCGGGCACCGCCAGGCGCGGGACGCCGCGGTAGTCCCAGCGCCCGTCGAGGAAGCACTCCTCCGGCAAAGCCAGCGGCTCCGTCCCCTCGAACAGGTGCTCGTCGTCGGGGGCGATCTCCACGCGGATGGTCCGCTGGCCCATCCATCCATCGATCACGTTCCCGGGCGCGTCGCCGGACTGGAACATGCGGAGCAGCCCGGGCCCTTCCCGCCCCCCGTCCGGCCCCCACCACCCCGCGGTGCCTGCGAGCCCAGGGCGTGGGGCATCGACCCACCGCCCCAGTGAGTTCCCGTTCTGCTTCAACGAAAGCTTCAACGGCGCGGCGTGCGGCAGGATCAGCACCGAGCCATAGAAATGTATCCTGCTGCTGAGCTGGTATTCTCGGCGCTGCCCCCAGCCCGAAGTGGACTGGATGGCGCGCCACATTAGCCGTCCATCAGCCGTCCATCAGCCGTCCATCAGCCGTCTATCAGCCGTCTATCAGCAGGGGCGCGGTTCAAAAACGAACCGGCCTCGTCGGCCGTTCTCAGGCGGAAGCTCCTCCCGCGTTGCCACCGGACTGCTCGCCGTCCTCGCCCGCGGCGTCTTCGTCCGCGGCGTCCTCGTCCGCGGCGTCGTCCGCGGCGCCCTCGGGCTGGATGTCGTCGCCATCATCGCCATCCCCGCCCGCCGGAGGCGGGGGCGGGGGCGGGGCGGCAGCCGGGGCCGCGGCCGGGGCGTGCTCGCCCTCGCGGCGGCGCTGGATGATGCAGCCGGGGCAGTGCGCCGGGTCCGGGATCGGGCCCATTCCATACGGGTCGGGGTCCTCCGGCCGGAGGAACCAGCAGCCCTGGTCGAGGCGGTTCATGCGCGGGAAGTCGTCCGCGTGGAGGCAGTTCCAGTGGTACCATGCCGGGGTCGCCGGGCGCAGCGCGATGCGGGCCCGGGCGGCGTCGGCCAGGTCCTTCTTGAGCTGGTCCAGGTCGCCCGGGGCGGCGGCCGCCTCGAACTCCGCGGCGGCCGACGCGCGGATCGCGGGGGGGGCGGTCGCGTCCGGGTCGCGGAGGGCGGCCTCGGCCCAGTCGCACACGGCCCTGGCGGCCGACGCGTCCCGGGCCGTGCCCGAGCGGGCTGGACCGCCACCCGACGTGGCGGCAGGGGCGGCAGGGGCGGCGGGGGCGGGGACGGGGGGCGAGACGCGCCCGAGGCGGGCGCGCTGCGCGGCGATCCGCGAGAGGACGCCGGCGGCCCAGGCGCGGGCGGCCTGCGCCGCCTCGGCGTCGAGCGTCGGGCGCTCGCGGCCGACCTCGACGGCCCACTCGAACAGGACGCCGCCGTCGGCGCGGGGCGTCGAGCAGACGCGCTCGAGCGCGCGGACGACCGTCTCGCGCAGGACGTCGGGGGCGAGCGGGACGAGCGGGTCGGTCGGGGTGACCCCGGGGCCCGGCTCCGGCTCGTTCCACGGGGGGATCAGGCCCTCCGAGATCTCCGAGTGGAGCAGCGACGCGAAGGCCGCGGCGTTCAGCGGGTCCGGCGGCACCCCGCGCGGCCGGAACGCGGCCGCCTGGGCGTCAACCGAGGCCGCCGGGGCACGGCCGGCCCCAGCGCCGGCCCCTGCGCCGGCCCCTGCGCCGGCTCCTGCGCCAGCTCCGGCCCCTCCCCCCGTCCGGGCGGAGCCCGGGGCGCAGTAGGCGAGGAGCGCGGCGCGGCAGCCCGGGTCGACGTGGGCGAGGGGCGGGGCGTCGGCCGGCGGCTTGCGCTGGCCGTCCTCGGCCCCGACCGCGCACAGCTCGCGCATCGCGGCCTGGTCGAGCTCGACCTCGCCGCTGGCCCAGCGCTTGATCTCGAACGGGACCGCGACCTGGGGGTCGAGCGTCATGACCATCCGCACCCACTCGCGGGCGTTGAGGCGCTCGGCCGCCGGCGTCCCGCAGATCTCCCAGGTGTCGTAGGGCGGGCGCCCCATGCAGGCGACGCGGTACATCGCCCAGGTCAGCGCGGCGAGCGCGACCTCGTCGTCGAGCCACGACGCGAACAGCGCGGCCGCGCGCAGGCGGGCGTAGAGCGGGCGGGCCGTGTCGAGCGGCAGGGGCGCGGAGGTCGCGGGCTCCGTCTCGCCGGGCGCGCGGGCCTTCGTGATGACGGCGAGCGGGCCGAAGCCGCCCTCCAGATCGCCCGCAGCGCCACCCACACCCGCCGCCTGGACTCCGGGCTCCGCCCGGGCGGGGGGAGGGGGCTGGCCCAGGCGGTGGAGCGCGAGGGCCTCGACCTGGCCGAGGACGGGCATCGCGATGTGCGCGCGGAGCGGGTCGCCCGCGCCGGGGGCCGGGCGGGCGCCGGCGCTCACGTCGAGGCGGGCCGCGCGGTCGGCCGGGAGGTCGATCCAGCGGGGCTTCGGTGGCGGCTCGCGCTCGGGGTCGTCGAACGTCGGGAGCTGCGTCGGCTTGATACCGATGTCCTCCAGCGCCGTCTGGACCTCGCTGGGCATCTGGTCGAGCCCGTGGGCCAGCGTGCGCCAGCGGCGCGACGGCAGCTGGTCGGCCAGCTCGAGCGGCCGGTCCACGAACTGGCGCAGGTCGATCGGCTCGGCGCAGCGCCCGGCCGCCTGCGCGTCGGCGCGGTCGATGTCCCAGCGGACCCAGGCCGCGATCATCGCCTCGCGGAACGTGTGCTCGAGCGCGTCGTGTGCCGCCTCGCGGCGGGCCAGGTCGCAGATCGCGGCCGTCCGCAGGTAGGCCTCCATGCCGGCGGCGGTCAGGTCCCCGAGCTCGCCCGCGTTGAGGACGAGCGCCTGCTCGTCCACCTGCGTCATCAGCATGCGGACCATGCCCATGCCGTACGCCTGCTCGAGCGGGACGTCGCGGCTCAGATCGCCGATGTGGAGCCGGACCTGGCGCCCCTCGGCGAGCCGGGCCGCATACCACTCCTGGCGGTCGGCCTCGAACCGCAGGGGGGCGAGCCCGCCCTGGACCCCGTCCAGCGCGTAGCACCGGAGCGCCGGCACCAGCGGGGAGACGCCCGGGGGGGCGCTGGCGCCGAGCGGCTCGAGCCGGTCGGCCGCGCCGTAGGCGCCCGCCGCCTTCTTCACGTCCTCGCGGACCGTCCGCTCGTACGAGAGGTAGCCGATGTCCAGCGCGAACGCCGGATCCGGGCCGTCCGCCGCTCGGCCCTCCGGGCCAAGCGGATGGGCTCCGGCGGCCGCTCCGGCTCCGGCGTCGATCTCCATTCTCCCGTCCGGGCCGTGCTGGCACAGGCCCAGCACCGCCTGGTACATCGGCATGTGGACCGAGTGCCCGCCGGCCGAGCCGAACTCGTCGACGGGGACGTAGAGGTGGCGGCGGCGCAGGTCGGCCGGAGGGCCCGGCTGGAACTTCGGGATCGCCGGCATCGGGTCGCCGAGCTCGGGGCGCTCGGGGTTGGGGCGGAGCTCCGCCGGGATCGCCTCCTTGGGGATCTCCGGCGGGGCGAGCTCCTCGTCCGGGCCGACGGCCGCGAGGATCGCCTTGTGCTCCCGGCCGAAGATCTGGACGCGCGTGCCGGTGCGCATCGCGGCCAGCGCGGCGGCCGGCTGGGCGCGCGGGTCGTTCGGGAAGCGCTCGGTGCCGACGGCCCGGTTGAGCCGGACCGCGGCCTCCGTGAACTCGGCGGGCGGGATGACCGTCTCGTAGGCGGGCTTGGCGTCGGGTCGGGCAGCCATGCTGTTTCTGCGGGAATCCAACGGGAATGAGGCCTCCGGGCCATTCAATTTTGCGAGGCCCTGCGGGCCTCGCTGCTCGCCTCGCTCGCTCGGCCCTACGGGCCTCGCGTCGCGTCGGCTCGCCCGGTCCACGCCCCGGCGGGGGGCCGCCCGGCCTTCCGAGCCCTAGCCCCCCGGTATTCCGAGCCCCAGCTGCGCGACTCGTGCGGTAAAGGACCGAGGCCCGACAAGTCACGAGCCAAAAGGGAGCCTCGTCCGTGCGGAACCCTGAGCGGAGCCTAGGGCGAGCCGACGCGAGTGAGGCCCGAAGGGCCGAACGAGCAAGGCGAGAGGCCGCCGTAGGCGGCCGTGCTACATCATGCGGACGGTGGCGGGCGGCGTGGGCGCGGGCTTGCGCTTGAACAGCTTCGGGAGCTCGGCGCCGATGAGCCACATGAGCAGGATGACGAGCAGGATCAGGATGGCGGACATGATGGCCACGCCGGCGTAGATGCCGGCGCCCCACTCGAACCCCTTGGTGAATGCGCCTGACTGCTCCATGGCTGCGGGTATACCCGGGCGGAAACCGGCCGGCCAGCTCGGCCCTTCGGGTCTCGCCCCGGCTCGCTCCTCCCTCCCCCCGTCCGGGCGGAGCCCGGAGGGTTAATCGTCGGGCCGGGCGCGCGTCGCGAACGTCCGCGTGCCGCGGGGCTGGCCGGCGTACGGCGCCCCGGCGATCGTCGCGACGAGGTCGGCGAGCAGCGCGGCCGGCGTCGGCCACGGGCTGCCCGCGAGGCGGTGGGCGCGGCCGGCCACGACCCGGCGGGCGAGCGCCCGGGCCGCGTGGCAGTCGGCGCACGCGTCCATCCCGTCGACGCGCTCCCCCTCGGGCACGCCGGCGCCCCGCTCGGACACGCCGGCGCCCCGCTCGGACACGCCGGCGCCCCGCTCGGGCACGCCTCGATCGGCGTCTCCGGCAGCATAGCCGCCGCCGCGAACGAAGACGTTGTAGCGGAACATCCGCGCCTCGTGGAGGGGATAGTTGTAGCCCGCGGTGGGATACTGGGCGTCGGGCGTGGGGGGTGGCTCAAGGACGAGGCGGCACTCGGTCGAGTGCTGGCCGGCGAAGCACTGGGCCATCACGCGCCCGGCCAGGTATTCGTACGGCCTCGCCGCCAGCGTCGCCGGGTCCGCCAGCCCGAGGCGGACGAGCGGGTCGAGGTTCTCGCGCATGGCGATTATCGAGCCGCGGCAGATGCCAGGATGATCGCCTGCTGCCCGAATGTGCGCGTCGGCCGGAGCGGTCATCGAGCAGCCGCGCGGCGGGTCGGAGCCCATCCGCTCGGCCAGCACCTCGGGGAACGCGGCCGCCGGGAAGTCGTCGACCAGGGGCGCGAGCGACTCGTAGAGGAACGGCAGGCGGAACTTCAGCGAGGCGCACGCGCGCATCGCGACGGTCCAGCGCCGCTGGGACTCCATGTTGTCGTGGATCTCGGCCGGGGTCGTGCCCGCCCGGATGTCCGACATGAACAGCCGGGCCGACGCGCCGCCCTCCGCGAACGCGGCCGCCAGCGCGGCGGCGACGCGGTCCGTGAAGTAGCAGTTCGCCACGACGAGCCGGCCGCGCGCGGCCGGCGGGGCCGCCAGCGCCGCCCGCACCGCGGCCGCCAGCGCCTCGGCCGCCGCGCCGTCGTCCTCGACGACCGACGGCGCGAACGGCTGCCCGGCCGCCTCCCCGCCCGCCTCGCCGCCCGCCATACTGTCAGCATGGGCACCCGCGGCGTCGTCGGAGCCGTCAGGGCCATCGGGGCCATCGTCGGCAGCCCCTCCCCCCGCCCGGGCCCCGCCCGGGCCGCGGCGCCGCCAGCGGCCCGCGCCTCGGCCGGGCGGAGCCGGACCGCCGGGGATCCGTTGGCGGATCTCGCGCGGGTAGCTGCCGGCGCGGTCGCGCAGGAGCTGGGCCGGGCACGCGACGACCCGGTCCGCGTCGAGGTAGTGGCGCAGCGCGAACGGGGCGGGGTCCACGACGACGACGGTCGCCCCCCGGAGGAGCCGGCGGAGCGCGCCGAGCCACATACACGGGGCCGCTCCGGCGTAGACGAGGGCGACGCGGGCGAATGGCTCCCCGGGCTCCGTCCTGGCGGGGAGGCGGGATGAGGGGCGGGCGGGGGGCTCGGCCCGGAGCGCGCCGGCCTCGTCCCACACGGCGACGGCCTCGAGCGCGGCGAGCGCCAGCTTCATCTGGCCCCAGTGGTTGATGCGGGACGTGCCCCGCTCGGCGACGACGGCGCGCGGGGCGAACAGCGCGGCCCGCCGGAACGCCGCCGCGTCGCGCCCCTCGCACTCCCCGAGCTCCTCGGCCGTGAGCGGGCGCGCCCCCGGGGCGATGTGCGGCCCGGCGCGGCCCGGAGGGCCGCGCTGCTCGCCTTGGCTCGCCCCAGTTCCTACGGAGGTCGCGTCGCGTCGGCTCGCTGCTCGAAGTGCGCCACCGTCTGTCGCGCCGGCCGTCTCTCCCCTGGCCTGGAGGACAGCGTCGCGGTGGAGGAGGCTGCGCCAGACGTGGACATCGCCCCGGTCGCCCGCGCCGCCGGCAATCGTGTCCATCTATCTGGCGGGCGAAGCGTTCAAACGCGGCCCGGGCGAAGCTAGGCGACGCGTGGGTAAAGTTCGGGCGAATCTCTGACGGGGGCCAAAATGATCTCCGGGGCGAAGCCCGACCGGGGTGCGTCTAGAGCGACTCGAACTGCGCCATCCGCCGGATCCACGCGGCCGTCTGGGCCCCCTCGACGCGCAGGAGCCGCCCGTCGGAGGTCCGCTTGAGCCACGTGGGGTAGGCCGCGATGTCCGAGCAGCCGGGCCCGGGGCAGACGTGAACGTTCCGGTGGCTGGCCGCGATCGACGCGACCGTCGCCCCCGGGCCGCGGAGGTTCTCCGCCTGGATCCGGCAGGCCGGGCATGTCGGGCTAACGTAGAGGTGCCAGCCGGCCCGCTCGAGGCGGCGCATCGCCTCGCTCGTGCCCGCCATCATCGCGGCCGGCCGGTACGGCAGGCCGACCCGGTACGTGTTCCAGCCGCGCCACGGCGCCCCCCAAGAGGGGCGCCAGACGGCCAGGCCGCTCCCCCTCACCGCCCGCCACACGACCCAGACCAGCAGCACGATCAGCGCCACGACGACGACCGCGATCGCCGCGCTCCACCAGGGGTGCTCGCGGACGACCGCCCAGCGCCCCGCGGCCCCGCCGGAGATCATGCCGCCGAGAACATTGCGCAGACCTTCCTCGGTCGCCGAGCGGCAGCCGCACCCGCCCACCGTCGGGAGAGCGGCCGGGATCGTGGCCGGCCCGGACGCCGCTTCGAATCCGCCACAGCACGCCATGGCTGTCTATCCCTCCTGCGAAACCGCCCACCAATCTCGGCCAGACCAGGTCGGCTCGGGCCAGCCCAGGTCGGCTCGGGCCAGGCCGCCGCGGCCAAAACGATGCGATCGCATCCGGCGCCTCGGCTTAGCGCGCTCAGCTTGGCGGCGACAGCAGCTGGATGATGCGGTCCTGGTTGGTCAGGACGCTGCCCGAGTAGAGCAGCTTCCCGCCCGCGTCGTACCAGCGGATCGGGCCCCCGATCTGCCCGGCCACGCACCGCGGGTCGGGCACCTGGGTCGCGTGCCCGCTCGCGGACAGCACGCCGCACATGACGGACGAGACGCGGGGGGGCGGGGTGATCGCGCCGCGTGCGAGCGCGGCGCGCACGGCGTCCGCCTGGCCGGCGATGTCCGCGCGCTGCTGTCTCTCGCTGGCGTACTGAGGGAATACGATGTAGTGTGTTGGTGGATCCGTGGGCCCCCCTTCGGGCCCCCTTTTGGGCCCCCCTTCGGGCCCTCCGCCGGGTCCACCATTCGCCGCTGCGAGCATATTCTGGCCAGTGCGCGCGCTCCAGACGAGCTTGCCGGACTTCTGGAACGGCCACGGCGGCCAGAACTTCCCGGTCATGACGACGGCGACCAGGCAGAGGATGAGCAGCACGACGGCCAGCGCGGCCACCACCCAGAGCGCCACCCGGCCCGCGGTCGCCAGCGCCCCGCCGCCCGCCACCCCGGGCAGGCCCAGCCCCATGCTCGCGTCACCGACAGGCGCCGACGCTTCGCTGAGCGACATGTATACCGGCCGCGATTCTCCGGCAGCCAGGGCCGCACGGGGGCTTCCGCCGCGGTCGCCCCGCCAGCATACGCGCCCGGCATCTGTCAGCCGCCCAATCACGCACCAGGCTGCGCGCCGGGCGCGTCTGCGGGCATGTCCCAGATACTCGCTGCGACACGGCCCTGGCTATTGGGATCCGGGTTGGCGGGGGCCTGATTAGCGGACAGTTCCTGCCGCAGCGCGGCCGCCTCGATTTGTATCGCGAACATCGCATTTTCCAGCGCCTCGAGCCGAGCCAGTGCTCCCCCTGGCGCGCCGGGCGCTCCCCCTGGCGCGCCGGGCGCCCCCACGGGCTCGCCGGGCGCTCCCCCTGGCGCGCCGGGCGCCCCCACAGGTTCGCCTACAGGCTCGCCGGGCGCCCCCACGGGCGCCATTCTGGCGGGAGCCATCCTGGCGGGGGGCGCGTCCCGCGACGGGCCGCCCATCAGCAGCCGGAGCCCGCCGGCCGCGCGCCCGCCCGGCCCGGCGCAGAGGGCCGGGAGCCCGCCGCGGGCCGCCGCGGCCATCTCGTAGACGCCGGCGACGACCCGGTGCGTCTCGACGAAGCGGGCCCAGCGGTCGCCCGCGACGTAGACGCGGGTCGGAACAAACAGCGTGCCGCCGGGGCTGTGATCCGTCCCGTCGTCGCTTTCCGTAACGCGCCGGCGTGGTGCCGGGAGCTCGCTCGCGGCCGCGCCCCCCGCAGCGCCGCAGGCGCGTGCGGAGCCCGGGGCCCCTCCCCCCGCAGCGCCGCAGGCGCGTGCGGAACCCAGGGCGCGGATCGTGGCGCCCGGCTCGCCGGGGGGGAAGCCCTCCGGCCCGAGCAGGCGGGCGCCGAGCGCCGCGCGCTCGGTCCCGGGGGCGAGGCGCCGGCAGACGAAGTCGGCGGCCGCGTCCCCGGTGGCCGCCCGGATCCGCAGGAAGCACCGCTCGAACCACGCGGCCGGGCCGCGCGGCCCGAGCGCCGCGCCGTAGTTGGCCCGCAGCTCGGCCTCGCCGCGCGTCTCCTCGGCCAGGACGAAGACGTCGCCGTCCACCGCGGCGCAGGCGAGCGCGACGACGTCCGGGGTCAGCAGCGCCGGGAGCGCGCCGTCCACCTTCGCGCTGTTGCCCGCGACGAGCGGGCCGAGGTCGGCCGGGGCCATCCGCCCCGGCGGCCGCCAGCGGCAGGCGGCCGCGTACGCCTCGACCAGCTCACGGTCCGGCCGCCTAACGGCGGCCTGCTCGCCTCGCTCGCTCGGCCCTACGGGCCTCGCCTCGCATCGGCTCGCCTCGCATCGGCTCGCCTCGCATCGGCTCGCATCCGCCCTGTTCCCCTCGTTGCTCCGCAGCTCCCCCCGCCCGGGCTCTGGGCCAATCCCCTCCCCCCGCTGCGCAGCATGCCCAGACGGGGGGAGGGGAGTGGCCCGGGGCGGAGCCTGGGCCACTGGATCCACTCGGGCCGCGGGACCTGCCTCGGGGTCTGCGGGGGGGCCAGCCCGGAGCGCGTCCGGGTCGGCCATAGAATTGAAGTGCCCCGGCCGTCCAAGCGATGCGCGTCGTGGTGCCGCGCACGGGGACCCCGGCCGGCATCGCGGAGGCGGCGATGCCGGCGCTGCTCGATGTCATGGCCTCGACCGTCCTCCTGCGGGCCCGGCCCGCCCCCGGCGACGTCGCCGGGCGCGCCGCCGCCCTGCGCCCGGCCGTCGGCTGGCTGGTGCTCGGCTGCCGCCCCCCCGGCGAGCGGGCGTTCGACGCGGACCAGTTCTGCCAGCGGGCCGCGCACGAGACCGCCGCGCTGGTCAACCCGCTGATCGCCGGCGGCCGGGCCCAGTTCAGCCACCGGGTCGTCGGGGCGTGCGGGTCGGAAACGCGCCCCGCCGCCCATGTCAGGATCCGCTCCGGCACCGCGCAGATGGGCCTGACGGCGGGGGAGGGCGCGGCCTTCGAGTGGCGCGTCGCGACGGCCGGCCAGTTCGCCGCGGCCGTGC
>Ga0172379_10006004_pt1 | contig 16549 bp, 14 predicted proteins | sample GrowelOW334metaG_FD_119756 | JGI IMG/M metagenome (GOLD analysis project Ga0172379, IMG submission 119756) | Groundwater microbial communities from an aquifer near a municipal landfill in Southern Ontario, Canada - Groundwater well OW334 metaG | ecosystem: Environmental > Aquatic > Deep... | reverse complement strand
TCTACAAACAGGCGAGGGGACAATAGTTGCCGCACTTTATGCTCTAGGCGCAGCCTTTGCTTGGGGATCGTCTACCACGTTTTCAAAAATGCTTTTAGGGAAGGTGGACTTCAAAGTCAGTACCTTTTATAGATTTTTATTTACAGTATTAATTTCATTGCCGGTGTTGCTATTATTTGGTTCTAGTATTGGTGTTGGCTTTGTTATTCCAACCCTTTCGCAATTCGGCTTCTTGTTGCTTATCGCTTTATCTACTGGCATGGTTGCGCTCCTTATTTATTATAAAGGGCTCGCTAAAACTCCGGTACACATTTCCACCATTTTGGAATTAACTTTTCCTTTCATCGCTATTTTATTAGATTTTGTTATAAATCACACAGTCTTATCTATTTCTCAATGGATAGCGGCATTTGTACTGGTGTTTGCGATTTACAGAATCGCTCAATTGCGTGAAGATGCGATAAGTATATAATTATTTCATGAATGATTTGTTGAAGAAAAAATGCATACCGTGCGAAGCGGGAGGAGTTGAACCTTTTAGCCGGACGCAGGCCGAAGAATATTTGAAAGAAACAAATGGTTGGACGCTTGATGAAAAAGCGCTAAAAATTTCCAAAGAATATAAATTCAAAGATTTCATCGGGGCGATAAATTTCGTAAACAATATCGCCGAAATTGCCGAGGGAGAAGGTCACCATCCGGATATAAAAATTAATTACAATAAAGTAATGCTGGAACTCTCCACCCACGCCATCGGTGGTCTTTCCGAAAACGACTTCATTTTAGCAGCGAAAATAGATGCGCATGGTTAAATTTTTATGGAGCGTATTATTTTAATTAGGCACGGACAGACAGATACAAATGTAAAAGGAGTACTTCATTCCACAAAAGAAGATGAGTTTTTAAATGATGAAGGAGTTAGGCAAATGAAAGAAGTGGCGAAAAAATTAAAAAGTTTATCACCGGCGAAAGTTTATACATCAAACGAAAAAAGAACTATCCAAAGCGGGGAAGTTATAGCCGAAGAATTCGGAGTTAAAGTAGATATAACAGAAGGGATTGGTGAGCGGAATTGGGGTGATTTCGCCGGGAGGAAATGGGAAGAAATTCAAAAAGTTTTAGACCCAATGACACTGAACGAGCGGTACGAATATCTTCCACCCAATGGTGAATCTTGGAAACAGTTTGAAACTAGATTAATCAAAGCGATTAACAATATATTATTACAAAATAAAGAAAAAACAGTTGCTGTGATTTCTCATGGGGGAGTAATTCGAGCATTAATGCCGTATTTGTTGGGATTACCGAAAGAAGAAAGTTTTAAATACGATCCAAATAATGCTTCTATAATAATTTTCGATCACAATAATGGAAAATTCTCACCAGTAATTATAAGCGATATAACACATTTAAAATAAGAGTACATATGCTTTAGTTAAGTAAAGTAGATAGGTTGTTTATGCAGAGAATTTTTCTTTAAAAACAATTTCTTCCAATGGCTTTCTATTGCTTGGTGTTTCACGTTCGTGCAAAGGTTCGGGAAGGTTTTCTATTTTTCCATGTTTACCTATGGCTATCATCATCTCTACAGAATAATCATCTGAAATAGAAAGTTTTTCTTTTATTAAATCATAAAAAATTCCACTCATGCCATGAGCAACGAGATTCATACTGGTTGCTTGTAAGGCTAAATTTTCCCAAGCAGATCCAGTATCAAAAGAATGTATATTTGATGGTGTTCCATCGTCAAAACTTTTTTTGGAAATTACCACGACTAGAGATGATGCATTTTTGCACCAAGTTCTGTTTCCGTCCATTAGGAAAGACAAAAAATCTTCAAAGACGGAAGTTCCATTCATTGCATAAATAAATCTCCATGGTTGTGCATTCTTAGAAGAAGGTGCCCATCTAGCAGCCTCAAAAAGTGTCACAAGTTCTTCTTGTGAAATAATCTCTCCCGACATAGCTCGAGGCGAATATCGGTTAAGAAATATATCATCTATCGGATATTCTGTTGCTCTGTTGTTGATTGTTTTCATAATTTAATTATACACTAAATATGCTATAATCAGAGCATGAAAATAACTTTTAAAAACAATATAAAAGATTTACCGAAAGAGACTCTTTTTGTCTCGGTTGGAGTTAAAAACGAGGATGAGGTTATTAAAGAAGGCGGGGTCAAAACTCTCTATTTGAAATGTGACGAGAAGATGAATTTGAGAAAACTATTTTTACTCGCACGCAAAATGGTGTTGTCTGCAAAAAATACCAAGGCAGATAAAATGGCTTTTTCTTTTAAAGATTTAAAATTTAGTAATATAAAATTAACAGATACAGAACTTGGAGAAATTATCGGTTCTCAGCTTGATTTCGCAAATTATGAATTTAATAAATACAAAACTCCACCCAAAGAAGGATTTTCTTTTATTAAAGAAATTTATATTTTAGGAGTACCTAGAGAAGTGGAGAAAGCAACCCTAAAAGGGAATATCATTGCCGACGAGGTCAATAAAACACGGTCACTTTCCAATATGCCCGGCGGAGACATGACGCCATCAATCTTGGCGATAAAAGCCAAAGAAGCGGTGAAGGGATTGCCTGTAAAAGTGACGGTCTTGGGGGAAAAGGAAATGGAAAAGCAAAAAATGCAGGCGATACTCTCTGTCGGGCGAGGTTCAGATGAAGAATCAAAATTCATAGTTATGGAATATATGGGTGGCAAGAAAGGAGATAAACCCGTAGCGCTCGTCGGTAAAGGGGTGACTTTTGACACCGGCGGAATAAATTTAAAACCATCAAATAGTCTTCTTGGAATGAATATGGATATGTCCGGAGGAGCGGCAGTCATTCATACTATTGCCTTGGCGGCCAAAATGAAATTAAAGAAAAATATTATCGGGCTCATTCCATCGGTGGAAAATATGGCTTCGGGAAAAAGTTATAGGCCCGGAGATGTCATCCGTTCAATGTCCGGCCAAACGATTGAGGTGTTGAATACTGATGCTGAAGGACGCGTGATTTTAGCGGATGCACTGACTTACGCGCAGAAATATAATCCAGAGGTAGTGATTGATGTGGCGACTCTGACTGGCGCGGCGATGGTTGCTTTAGGAGAGAGAGCTTCCGCGATTTTCACTAACGATGATGACTTAGCAAAAACTATGGAAAAAGTCGGAGAAAAAACGGGGGATTATGTTTGGCGATTGCCGATGTGGGAAGAATATGAAAATGAGATAAAGGGATCTCTCGGTGATTGGACAAATGTACACAATAAAGATTCTCGTTACGGTGGAGCTATCTACGGCGCTATTTTCCTCTATCAATTTATCAAAGGTAAAACCGAAGGTAGCAAAGAACCAAAATGGGTTCACATAGATATGGCCCCTCGGATGGTCGCTATGGCGGGGGAAAACCTCGCAGGTGGCGCCACAGGCTCTCCAGTAAGACTTCTGTATAAGTTTATTGAAGAATATAAATAAAAAGTATATTATATAAAGGTGGAAACGGATACTTATCAAATAAAAACATCGGGTTTTGAGGGACCTTTCGGTTTGCTTTTAAATTTGGTGGAGAAGCGAAAACTCCATATCAATGACGTATCTTTGGCGCAGGTAACCGAAGATTATCTTCAATATATTAATAAATTGGGCGGTCTGTCTCCTGCTGAGATTTCGAGTTTCGTTTTGGTGGCTTCCACTTTGCTTTTAATTAAATCAAAATCTTTATTGCCGAATTTAGATCTTACTTCTGAAGAAGAGGGAGACATTCGTGATTTAGAAGAAAGATTGCGCTTATATGAAATCTTTACAAAACTCTCAGGTAATATCAAAAACAATTTTGGCAAGAAAATAATTTTCGCTCCGCTTGAAAGGAAACTACGAGCTTGGGGCCACATAACCCTAATATTTTTACCAGATGCACAGATTACTAGAGAATCTATGATGACTTTTGCTAGAGGAGCGCTAGATGGAATGCCGAAGAAGGTATTTTTACCGAAGGTGGAAGTGAAAACGGTTATAAGTATTGAAGAAATGATAGATAAATTGACTGAGCGAATCAAAGACTCCTTGAAAATGAATTTTAAAGATTTTCACGGACACAATGGCGGAGTCACCACTCGGGAAGAAAAAGTAGTTGTGATTGTAGGATTTCTTGCTATGTTAGAACTTGTCAGGCAGGGAATGATAAATGCGATGCAGGAATACGATGGGGGGGATATTATTATTGAAAAACAAGAAGTCATATGAATTTAGAATCAAAAATTGAAGCGATACTTTTCTTTAAGGGCGAATCGGTTTCCAGAAAAAAACTTTCGGAAATTTTGGAAGTTGGTCAGACTGAAATAAACGAGGGTATAGAAAAGCTTAAAGAAAGTTTACAAAATAGAGGCGTTGCGCTTTTAATAAATGACAACGATATCACTTTGGGGACCGCGCCGGAACTTTCCAAGCTGATTGAAGATTTACAAAAAGAAGAATTAAACAAAGATTTATCTAAGGCGAGTCTGGAAATATTATCTATCGTTCTTTATAAAAATGGCGTCAGCCGGGCAGAGATAGACTATATAAGAGGGGTTAATTCCAGCTTTACCCTGCGCGCGCTATCCGTCCGCGGACTGGTGGAAAAGACAGTAGACGAGAAAGACAACAGACGTTTCATCTACAAACCAAGCTTTGAACTATTATCTTATATGGGAGTGAAATCTGTGGAAGAATTGCCGGATTGGGCAGAGGTAAATAATTCTGTCAACGTGGCGGTAAAAAATATGGAAGTAGAAACAAAAGAAGAAGTCAATTAGTTACTTTACTTAACTAAAGTGGAATATAAAAGCGAAAACAGAATATGCCAAAATTGTCGTGGGAACTTTGTAATAGAGCCGGACGATTTTAACTTTTATGAAAAAATACAAGTCCCTCCACCGACCTTTTGCCCGGAGTGTCGGTTTCAGAGACGTTTGATTTGGCGCAATGATTGGCATTTATTCAAGAAAACAGATGTTCTAACAGGAGAAAAAATTTTTTCAATTTTTCCCGAAGAAAGCCCGGTAAAAATTTACGACAAAGATTATTGGATGTCGGATGCCTGGGATGCGTTAGAATACGGTCAGGAATTTAATTTCTCACGTCCCTTTTTTGAGCAATTTAAAGAACTTTTACATAAAGTTCCTTTGCCTTCTCATTCAATGTATAACATAGTAAATTGTAGTTATTGTGCTAACGCAGACAATATTAAAGGATGCTACATGGTTATCGCTGCGTCTTATACAGAAGATTCTGCATATTTAATTTGGGACCAATCTTCTAGGCAATGTTTTGACAGTCATATGACAAACAGATGCGAGTTGGGTTATGGAAATGTTAACACCGTCATGTGCTATAAAACCTTTTTTTCTGTAGACTGCGAAAGCTGTCAGGAAATGATTTTGTGCAAGGATTGCGTTGGATGCAATAGTTGCATCGCTTCTATCGGTTTGCGGAATAAATCCTACTGCATTTTCAATCAAGAATTTTCTCGAGAAGAATATATGAAAAAAATAAAAGAATTAAATTTTGGTTCAGAAAAAAAATTTCAAGAATTAAAACAAAAAGCATATGAACATTGGTTAAAATTTCCTCAAAAATTTATGCATGGGCGTCAGAATGTCAGTGTTTCGGGTGATTATATTTATGAATCAAAAAGTGCAAAAGATTGCTATAGGATAAGAGGAGTTGAAAATAGTAAATTTATCCAAAATATTTTAATTGGACCTGTAAAAGATTGCTATGACTATACAAATTGGGGCGATAATGCTGAACTTCTATATGAAACTATGATGACTGGAGATGGCGCTTCTAATGTTAAATTTAGCGTTTGGACTTATCCTAACGTAAAAAATCTAACTTATTCTGTTTTTTGCACTAATTCGTGTTCTGATCTTTTTGGCTGTATTTCGCTCCGCAAGAAACAATATTGCATCCTAAACAAGCAATATACAAAAGAAGAATATGAAATACTTGTGCCAAAAATAATTGAGTATATGAAAACAACGGGTGAGTATGGAGAATTTTTTCCCGCTTCACTCTCTCCTTTTTCTTATCAAGTTTCTCAAGCCTATGAATTTTTTCCGATGGAAGAATGGGATGTGAAAGAAAAAGGATTTTCGTGGTATTCGATAGAGAAACAGAATTATGAGTTTACTTTAAACTCTAAAGATATTCCCGATAATATTTCTGAAATAGATAAAAGTATTACCAAAGAAGTAATCGCTTGTGCGCATGAAGGAAAATGCAAACATGAATGCACTGGAGCTTTTCGAGTAATAGATTCTGAATTAGAATTTTTGAAAAAAATGAATTTGCCCTTACCAAGGTTATGCCCAAACTGCAGACATTACCAGCGCTTGAAACAACGCAATCCTTTAAAGCTCTGGCACCGAAAATGTATGAAAGAAGATTGTGAAAATGAATTTGAGACCTCATATGCCCCAGACAGACTGGAGATTATATATTGTGAAAAATGTTACCAGCAGGAGGTGTATTAATCTTAAGTTGGTTTGTTAAATACTTTAGTTAAGTAAAGTAAAAAATGAAATGGAACAAAAGCAAGAAACAAAAAATTGTCAAAACTGCAAAAAAGATTTTACTATCGAGCCGGAAGATTTTAATTTCTATGAGAAAATCAAGGTTTCTCCGCCGACCTTTTGTCCGGAGTGCAGAATGCAAAGAAGATATGCTTGGAGAAATGTGATGTCTCTTTATAACAATAAATGTGCTTTATGTAAAAAGCCAGTTGTAACTTTATATTCACTTAGTTCTGGAATCACAGTTTATTGTAATAAATGTTGGTGGAGTGATAAGTGGGATCCAAAAAGCTATGCCATAGATTATGATTTTTCCAAACCATTTTTTGTTCAATTTAATGAACTTATGAAAAGAATTCCACACATGGCGGTAGTAAATGATGACGGAATCGCAAGCTTTAACTGTGAATACACCCACGACTGGTGGTTTTCTAAGAATTGCTATATGTCTTTTTCTGGCTGGCACACAGAAAATGTTATGTATAGTTTTAATATAACTGCCGGAAAAGATATTGTAGATTGTATGATTAATCTAGCTGACACTCAATTTATATATGAATGCATAAACTGTACCCACAGTTATGAAGTAAAAAATTCTTTTTTTAGTAGAGCTTGTATAAATTCACAATTTCTTTATGATTGCCAAGATTGTTCTGATTGTTTTATGTGTTCTGGTTTAAGAAGTAAAAAATATTTTTTTAAAAATAAACAATATACCGAGGAAGAATATGAAAATATATTAAAAAATTATGGATTAGATACTTTTAGTGGAGTGGAAAAAGCTCAAAAAGAATACAATGAATTTATTTTAAAGTATCCTCGTCGTTATGCTTGGATGAAACAAGTAAAAAATTGTGATGGCGATGTCGTTTCGTATTCTAAAAATACAAAAAAATGTTTTATGGTAAAAAATTTTGAGAATTGTAAATATTGTGATTTTTGTGAAAGTAACAAAGATTCATACGATTTAACAGTATCAAGTGAACTCTCAGAATGTTATGAAGGTATAGTTTTGGATCACTCTCAACTAAATCTTTTTGGAATTTTCTCTCCAAAGTGTCAGGATGTTAAATATGTGCAATATTGCAATAATTGTAAGTATGTCTTCGGTTGTAACGGTCTTCGTAATTCAAATTATTGCATTTTAAATAAACAATACACCAAAGAAGAATATGAGAAATTAATGCCCAAGATAATTAAACATATGAATAATATGCCATATGTAGACAAAAAAAGGAACAAATATTGTTTTGGAGAATTTTTTCCCGCTGAACTTTCGCCCTTTGGTTATAACGAAACTCAAGCCCCAGAGCAATTTCCATTAGAAAAAGAGGAAGTAATTAAAAACGGATATAACTGGCAGGAAAATGTTCAACGCACAACCGGTAAAGAAACCTTGAAACCCGAAAATATTCCAGATAGTATTAATAATGTTGATGATTCTATTTTGGATAAAATTTTAGTTTGCATAGAATGCAAAAGAAATTATAAAATTGTTCCCAATGAACTTATTTTCTATAGAAAAATGAAAATTCCTATCCCAAGAAGATGTTTTTATTGTAGGCACGCAAATAGAGTAAAGAGTAGAAATCCATTCAAGCTCTGGCATCGTAAGTGTATGAAAGAAGGCTGTGAAAATGAATTTGAGACGAGTTATGCACCCGACAGACCAGAGATTGTCTATTGCGAGAAGTGTTATCAGCAAGAGGTATACTAATCTATATGCAAAGCGAAACGCGACAATGCCAAAATTGTAAAAAAGACTTCACCATAGAACCGGATGATTTTAATTTCTACGAAAAAATAAAAGTTCCTCCTCCGACGTTTTGCTATCTTTGTAGGGTGGAGAGAAGAGCAGCTTTTAGAAACGAAAGAAAGCTTTTTAAGGCTAAGGATGTTTTTACTGGGCAGAGTATATTTTCTCTTTATCCGGATAAAGCTGGAAATAATTCCACCACCGAGAAAGAGTGGTATAGCGATAATTTTGACGCAATAAAATATGCTTGTGATTATGATTTTTCCAAAACATTTTTTGAACAATTTTTTGAATTTAAAAAACAAATACCCAACTTTTCTTTAAGGGTTGAATTTATGATAAATAGTCCATATAGCGCAAACGCTACGGCCTTAAAGAACTCATACCTTCTTTTTAATTCCAACAATTCAGAAGACTGTATGTATGGGAATGCGACTGATTTTAGTAAGGATTGTATTGATAATTCTCATGTTAAACACTCTGAGCGATGTTATGAGTCTTTTTGGTTAGAAAATTGCTATCAATGTTATTTTTCTATTAGGTCTATGGAGTCAAGGAATTTATGGTTTTGCCGAGGATGTGTAGGATGTAATGATTGTTTTGGAGGTGTAAATTTAAGAAAGGCATCTTATTGTATTTTTAATAAACAATATACAAAAGAAGAATATAAAAAAGAAATTGAGAAATTGAACCTCAATACTATTTCTGGGCTAAAAGAAGCAAGAGAAAAGGCTAGAACATTTTGGAATACTCAAATAAATAAATATCATCAGGGTTTAAAAAATCTGAATTGTACTGGTATGTATGTAACAAATTCTAAAAACGTGAACGACAGTTATTTAATTAGAGAAAGTGAAAACATGCGTTATTGTCAGTATTTACAGGTACCAAGAAACAAGGATTGTTATGATGCTTTTGCCTGGGGCGCTAATATGGAACTGCATTACGAGACGTGTCTTTGTGGGGGAAATACTTTTAATATGAAATTTTGTGATAATTGTTGGCCAAATTGTAAAAATTTAGAGTATTGCGCTCACATGTTCAGTTCTTCTGATTGTTTTGGTTGCGTGGGATTAAAGAAAAAACAATATTGCATTTTTAATAAACAATATTTGAAAGAAGAGTATTTTGAAATTGTAGAAAAAATTAAAAAACATATGGATGAAATGCCATTTATTGATAAAAAAGGGAGGGTTTATAAATATGGCGAGTTTTTCCCAATTGAACATTCACAGTTCGGATACAATAATTCAACCGCTATTCAACATTTTGCAATGACAAAAGAAAAGGCGTTAGAAAATGGTTACCCGTGGATTGAGGTCGAGAGAGGTGAATATGAGATTACCAAAAAATCATCAGAGTTACCAGATTCCATTAATGAAACAGGAGAAGATATTTTAAAAGAAGTTTTAGAGTGTGAAAATTGTAAAAATGCTTACCGGATTTTAGAAAACGAATTTTTGTTTTATAAAAAAGAAAATCTTCCAATCCCAACCTTATGTCACGATTGTAGATTTGAAAGAAGAATAAGCGATAGGTTAAAAATTCAATTATATGAAAGATCTTGCATGTGTGCTGGAGAAAAAGACGTCACTGGAATTTATAAAAATACAGTAAAACACATACACGGAGATGAACCATGTGGGGAAGAGTTTAAGACTGGTTATCCACCCGAACACCCAGAGATTGTTTACTGCGAAAAATGTTATCAACAAGAGGTTTACTAAAATCAATCTACGCTATAGCGTAGATGCAAAATATGGAACAAAAAAGTGAAAACAGAACATGTCAGAATTGTAAACAAGACTTCACTATAGAGCTGGACGATTTTAATTTTTACGAAAAAATAAAAGTTCCACCTCCGACTTTTTGTCCGGAATGTAGACTCCAGAGAAGGTTGGCTTGGCGTAATGATTTAAGTTTTTACAATCGCTCTTGCGATTTATGTGGAAAGAAAATTATTTCTCTTTATCATCAAGATAAACCACTGACCGTATATTGTAATAAATGTTGGTGGGGTGATAAATGGGATCCGAAAAGCTACGGTAAGAATATAGATTTTTCGCGTCCATTTTTTGAGCAATATCGTGAGCTTCAAGATAAGGTGCCTTTATTGGCAATGTTTAATGATAACGAAGTGGGAAGTATAAACTGCGAGTATACTCAAAATACAACATTTGCAAAAAATTGTTATATGGGGGCAATGACATGGTTTAGTGAAGATATTATGTATTACTATGTTATCGCTGGTCCAGGATCACGAGACGTAGTGGATTCAACTGATCTATTTAATTATTCACAAGTAATTTACGACTCTATATTTTTAGAAGATTGTTACAATTGTCGAAGTTGCTATTCATCAACCGGGTTAAATGATTGTATATATTGCTATGATTGCAAAGGATGCTCCAACTGTTTTATGAGTGCAAATTTACGTCAGAAAAAATATTGTATTTTAAATAAACAGTATTCAAAGGAAGAATATGAAAAAATATTAAAAAGCTATCAGCTTGATACTTACTCGGGGGCAGAAAAAGCCAGAGTAGAATTTAGCGAGTTTCTTCCAAAACAAATAAGAAGGTTTGCTAATATTAGAAATAGTGTGAACTGCACGGGAGACAGCTTGTTTAATTGTAAAAATACAAAAAATTCTTTTTTTGCCAGAGGTTGTGAAAATATGCGTTTTTTATGGAGAGGTAATGAAATAAAAGATAGTTATGATTTAACCCCCGCGGGAATAAGTTCGGAATGTTATGAAGCCTTAACAGCAGATCATGACTATCGAGCATTTTTTGTTATTTATTCTCTCAAGAGTCAAGAAATTACTTACACCGAAAATTGCCATTCTTCAAAACATCTTTTTGGTTGTTGTGGAATTAAGCATGGACAGTATTGTATTTTAAACAAAGAATACTCTAAAGAAGAATATTTTAAGATGAAAGATAAACTTATAGACTACATGAAAAAAACAGGGGAATATGGAGAATTTTTTCCAGTCGAGATGTCAAATTTTGGTTATAACGAAACAATGGCTCAAGAATATTTTCCCTTATCTAAAGAGGAAACAATAAAAAAAGGTTTTAAGTGGTGGGATAAATTACAAAAAACCACGGACAAGGAAACACTAAAACTAGACCAAATTCCGGATTCTATTTTAGATATTGGGGAAGATATTTTAAATGAAGTGTTGTCTTGCGTTTCGTGTAAAAGAAATTATAAAATTGTGCAAAACGAATTTAATTTTTACAAAAAACACTTAATTCCAATACCACGCAAATGCTTTTTCTGTAGAAATAGCGATCGTTTGAAATTAGAAAATCCATTCAAGCTCTGGCATAGAAAATGTATGAAAGAAGGTTGCAAAAATGAATTTGAGACAAGCTACGCTCCAGACAGACCCGAAATAGTCTATTGTGAAAAGTGTTATCAGCAAGAGGTTTACTAGTCCTTTGGCTAGTGTATTAGATACATTCAGAATTAATGCCTAGAACATAATCATTGATTAGATCTTGTTCTAACGCGTATTCATCTCCTAAAAAACCACTAATATCTGCTTCTTTAATCAGGTTTTTATATTTTTGGGTAAAGTTTTTTGCAAGAGGAAGGTAAGACCAATGCCATTTCTCTTCATTGTAGCCCGTAGGTCTGCCGGGACCCTTTGCGTTATAGGGCTGACAAAAACCAAAGAGGGGAGCATTTTTATTTAACCATTCGTATACCAAAGCACCCTTCCGAGTTTTGAAATATTCCGGCGTAGCGGCGTTGATATCTATGTCCGAACCCCAATGGTGTCTGGAGGTGCCCGGGGCGGCACTATATTCTAATATTTTTTTAAATCTCTCTAACCCATCAGGTAGATTTTTTGATAAATTTTTTCCTTCCACCAAAGTAACACCAGACCATTTATTCTTCCAAAGATTTTTTTGATAATCAAAATTTCTGGTAGCTGAGGCTATCGCAAGACTTATTCCATCTTTTTTTGCGGCTTCCCGCATTTTAGAAAAAGCGCCCAGAGCTTCTTTTCTCAAATACATTTTATACCCGCCGACATTGTATGCTTCGGGCACGGAGACAAAGTCTTCTCTCGCACTCGGGTCAAATTTGCCCATCAGATAAATTTTCTCTTCAGCTTTCTTTTGAGCTTCTTCCAACATCTTTTGTTCCGCTACAATTCTCTCCATAAGGGCTTCCTTTTCTCTTTTTTTCTCAAAATTTAACAACAAAGCAAAAAGAATCAACACCAACGAGATGCCAAATACTGCCATGGGGAATATGAATTTAAAAGTTAATTTTTCCACTCTTGAACAATAACACATGGGTGCATTTTAATCAAAAAAGAATAATGCTATAATCTTCATATGCTTATAGATTTAGTGAAAATTTCCATTCCGACCGCTTTTGCCTTTTTTTTAGGTCTATTTCTCACCCCTTTTGCCACCCACTTTTTCTATAAATACAAAATGTGGAGGAGATATTCTAGAAACGAAAACACTACCACCGATGATTTTCATAAAATACACAACGAAGAAGATGAATTGAAGACTCCCAGGGTGGGTGGAATAATAATCTGGGTTTCAGTTCTACTCACGACTATTATTTTTTATTTTGCATCAATTTTCTTTCCATCCGATACTACGGAAAAAATGAATTTCCTAAGCCGTAATCAAACCCTAATACCATTTTTTACCCTACTCCTCGGTTCTCTTATCGGACTTTGGGACGACCTTATCCAAATTTATGGCAATGGCAGATTTGCTCGGGACGATAAATCTTGGCGCAAATGGAAAGCTTTCTTAGTGATAGTCATTTCATTTCTGATAGGTTTGTGGTTCTACGATAAATTGGATATAACTTCCATTCACATTCCGTTTGGCGGAGAAATTTATTTAGGAATTTTAATTATTCCATTTTTTATTTTAGTGGCCCTGGCGACATTCTCTGGCGGAGTGATAGATGGACTGGACGGTCTTTCGGGAGGCGTGCTCGCTTCTATTTTCGGCGCTTACTCAATAATCGCTTTTGCTAATAACCAGATAGACATCGCGGCATTTTGCGGAGTCATTACGGGGGTAACATTAGCCTTTTTGTGGTTCAACATTCCACCGGCTAGATTTTATATGGGAGAGACGGGCATCATGGGACTCACTATTACTCTTTCCACTATCGCTTTTTTGACCGATTCAGTTTTAATTCTTCCCGTTGTTGCCTTGCCACTTGTTATCACTTCCGGTTCGGTTATCTTGCAAATGCTTTCAAGAAAATTCAGAAATGACAAAAGAATTTTCCGCATTGCGCCTCTGCATCATCATTTTGAAGCCATCGGCTGGTCGCCTTATAAAGTGACGATGCGTTATTGGGTTTTATCAGTGATGTTTGCTGTTGTGGGTATAATTTTAGCGATTATCAGTAGATAGGAGGTAGTTATAAAGTAGAAAGTTATAAAGTTCATAAAGTAAAATCCAATCATTCATGCGAGAAAAAAAAGCAAAAGTAGATAAATTTTTTTTAATAATTGTATTTCTCTTGCTTTTTATCGGAGTGGCTATGTTTGTGTCGGCATCTTTAGGCGTTTTGGCAAAAAATGAAAAAACTTTTTATTCAATACTCTTTAGCCAACTGGTTTTAGGCTTGGGTCTCGGTTTGGCAGGCATGTATATTTGTTTGAAAATAAATTACAAATTTTGGCGCAATTATTCTTTTCTGATTTTTCTGGGGTCCATATTGCTCACAGCGGCAGTATTTATTCCCAGCTTGGGGTGGAGCCATGGGGGAGCAAATAGGTGGTTGCAAATAGGCGGTTTTACTTTTCAACCGGTAGAATTTTTAAAATTTGGTTTTGTGATTTATTTTGCGGCGTGGCTGTCTTGGGTAAAAAATAAAGTGCAAGATTTTAGATTTGGAATTTTACCATTTGCCATTTTGATTTCAATTATTGCTCTCATTTTATTTAAACAGCCGGATACAAAAAGTTTTATTTTAATTACTATTACCGGCATATCGATGCTTTTTATTTCTGGTGTTCCGTTTAAATATATTTTAGGAATTGGTTTCGGCTTAGTGTTTTTGCTTGGAACTCTGGTTTATTTTACGCCATATTTGCAAGAAAGAGTAAAAACTTTTATTGATCCGGCACAGGATGCGCAAGGTTCCTCTTACCAAATTCAACAATCATTAATAGCGATTGGTTCGGGTGGCGTTTTTGGGCGAGGTTTTGGCCAAAGTGTTCAAAAATTTAGTTATCTTCCGGAACCCCAAGGGGACTCTATCTTTGCTGTCTTGGGCGAGGAATTGGGTTTTGTGGGATCGTTTGCCACGATAGTTTTATACATACTTTTTCTTTTGCGGGGACTTCGTATTGCCAACAGAACGCCGGATCTTTTTAGTGGACTTTTAGTTTCTGGAATTGTTATACTTATTACCGTGCAATCCTTTATGCACATTGCTTCCAACATTGGGGTTTTCCCTTTGACGGGAGTACCACTGGTGTTTATGAGTCAGGGAGGGACTTCACTTATGGTTTATCTAATAGCCATAGGTATAGTGCTTAATGTGTCTAAGTTTCAAAAGAATATATGAAAATAGTTTTTACTGGTGGTGGCACGGGTGGACATTTTTATCCAATCATTGCCATAACTCAAAAAGTCAACCAAATAATATCACATGAACACATACTAGGAGCCAAGCTCTATTATATTTCTGATGGTCCATATGATAAGAAAATGCTCGTGGAAAACGAGCTTTTATATGAAGAGATAGGCGCTGGGAAAATGCGCACTTATTTTTCTTTTAGAAACTTTTCTGATATTTTTAAAACTTTTTTTGGTATCATTAATGCAACTTTTAAATTATTTTCTATTTATCCAGATGTGGTTTTCGGCAAGGGAGGCTATGCGTCCTTTCCGGTGATTTTCGCCGCCAGAATTCTCCGCATTCCTGTCATAATTCATGAATCGGACACCGTCCCAGGCAGAGTAAATAAATGGGTAGGACATTTTGCTAAAAAAATAGCCATTTCATTTCCCGAAGCGATAGAATATTTTCCGAAAGAAAAAACAGCTTGGACAGGACAGCCAATACTCGCTGAAAAAGAGCATCCCGCTCCTCACAAAGAAGCATTGGAATATTTTAAATTAGAAGAAGGGTTGCCCGTTGTTGTCATTATCGGGGGTTCTCAGGGTGCAGAATTGATAAACAATACTGTTTTAGATGCATTACCAAGATTGATAAAAAATTATCAAATTATTCATCACACGGGAATAAAAAATTTTACAACTGTTTCTGGACAAGCAGAAGTCGTACTTGCAGATAATAAGCATAAGTCGAGGTATTTGCCAATTGCTTATTTGAATTCTTTGCAAATGAAAATGGCTGCTGGTGCAGCTAATATAATTGTCTCCAGGGCTGGATCAACCATATCCGAGATAGCGTCTTGGGGTGTGCCGTCCATCATCATTCCTATAACTACCACCAATGGCGATCATCAAAGAAAAAATGCTTTTAGTTATGCCAGAGCCGGGGCCTGCAGTGTGATTGAAGAAGCTAATATGACAGCCAATATTTTAAATGGGGAAATTGAGAGAATCTTAAATGATAAAACTGGTTATGAGCGTATGGTGCAAAGTGCAAAAGCTTTCGGTAAGCCTGGCGCCGCAGAAAAAATAGCTCGAGAATTAGTGGATATTGCTTTGAGCCACGAGAAATAAATGCTAAAATAGCATTATGTCAGATAATAAAGTTGTAACGAGATTTGCGCCATCACCGACGGGTTTTATGCATGTGGGAAATGTCCGCACGGCTGTTTATGCATGGCTTTGGGCTCGTAAAAATAACGGAATATTTATTTTACGTATTGAAGATACAGACAAAGTAAGAGAGGTAGAAGGCTCTATTGAGCATATCAAAAAGGCACTCAAATGGCTTGGTTTAAACTGGGATCAGGGGCCAGATATTGGCGGACCGCATGCGCCATATATTCAATCAGAAAGACTGGAATTATATAAAAAGTATGCTGAGATTCTTATTAAAAAAGGAATGGCTTATGCAGATCCATACACAGAAGAAGAAATAGAAAAATTTAGACAAGAAGCTGAAGCTGATAAAAAGCCTTTTTTATATCGTGAACACAGGCGAGAGGATGTTTCCGTTTGGGACGGCACTAAGCCTCTACGATTTAAAGTGGGAGAATTAAAACGAACAGTTTGGAATGATGTAGTCTGGGGAGAGCTTTCAGCAGG
>Ga0172379_10006003_pt1 | contig 16550 bp, 13 predicted proteins | sample GrowelOW334metaG_FD_119756 | JGI IMG/M metagenome (GOLD analysis project Ga0172379, IMG submission 119756) | Groundwater microbial communities from an aquifer near a municipal landfill in Southern Ontario, Canada - Groundwater well OW334 metaG | ecosystem: Environmental > Aquatic > Deep... | reverse complement strand
TTAGAAAATCAGCCACGGTAGTTGGGGAAGTGTTAGGCAAATATCATCCGCACGGTGATACTGCTGTGTACGATACGATGGTGCGGTTAGCCCAAGATTTTTCCTTGCGCTATCCGTTAGTGCATGGCCAAGGTAATTTTGGTTCCATGGATGGTGATTCAGCGGCTGCCATGCGTTATACCGAAGCTAAATTGCAAAAAATTGCCGAAGAATTATTGTGGGACATTGATAAAGACACGGTGGATTTTCGGCCAAACTATGATGGCACACATGATGAACCGGTAGTATTGCCGGCTAAATTACCAAATTTATTATTGAACGGTACGGTAGGTATTGCCGTAGGTATGGCTACGAATATTCCGCCGCATAATTTAAACGAATTGTGTTCCGGTATTACGTATTTAATCGATCATCCCGATGCTGATGTAGACGATTTATTGGAATATATTAAAGGCCCAGATTTTCCTACGGCCGGTATTATTTATGATATCGCCAGCATTAAAACAGTGTACGCTACCGGTAAGGGTGGTATTGTGATGCGTGGCCGCGCCGTCATTGAAGAAATGAAAAACGGCTATTTTCAAATTATTATTACTGAAATTCCTTACCAGGTAAATAAAGCTACTTTAGTAGAAGCCATTGCCAATTTAGTGAAAGATAAAAAAATTGAAGGCATCAAAGATTTGCGCGATGAATCCGATCGGTCTGGTGTACGAGTGGTGATTGAATTAAAGAAAGATGCCTATCCGAAAAAAGTATTAAACCGGTTATATAAATTAACCCAATTGCAAGAAACGTTTCATGTGAATATGGTAGCGTTGGTAGATGGTTTACAACCACGCGTGCTTAATTTAAAAACATTATTAGCGGAATACATTAAACATCGAGAAGTAGTAGTAACGCGGCGGAGTCAGTTTGAATTAAAGAAGGCTCAAGACCGAGCCCATATTTTAGAGGGATTAGTGATGGCCTTGGAAAAAATTGATGCCATTATTAAAACCATTAAAGCTTCTAAAAATAAAGACGAAGCCAAGCTTAATTTAATGAAGAAATTCAAGTTTTCGGAACGACAAACTTTAGCTATTTTGGAAATGCGGTTACAGCAATTAGCTAATTTGGAGCGTTTACAAGTGGAAGAAGAACTGCGTGAACAAGAAAAAATTATTAAAGAGTTAAAGCGTATTTTATCTAAACGCCAGAATATTTTAGTGGTAGTAAAAGAGGAAATTAAAGACATCCAAGAGAAATATGGTGATGAGCGCCGCACCGAAATTGTGTCACAAGCGCTAGGTAATTTTTCGCAAGAAGATTTAATTCCCAAAGAATCGGCTATTGTAATGTTAACCCGCGATGGTTACATTAAGCGGTTAACGCCTGATACATTTAAACAGCAACACCGTGGTGGTAAAGGCATTATTGGTTTAACCGCCAAAGAAGAAGACAGTGCCGAGAAACTAATTTCTACTAATACACATGCTAATTTATTATTCTTTACTTCCAAAGGGCGAGTATTTCAATTAAAAGTTTACGAGGTACCAGTAGCCTCACGTACTGCTAAAGGGCAAGCCGTGATTAACTTTTTACAGTTAGGCCCGGAAGAGCAAGTGAACGCCATTTTGCCGGTGGAACAAAAAAATCATGATAAGTTTTTGGTCATGGTAACACAGCATGGTTTAATTAAGAAAACCAAATTAGAAGCGTTTGCTAATGTGCGCCGGTCTGGCTTAATTGCTCTAAAATTAAAAACCGGCGATCAATTGCAATGGGTAAAACAATCTACCGGTAAAGATCAAATCATGTTAACTTCAAATAACGGCCAAGCTATTCGCTTTAAAGAAACCGATGTGCGTGATATGGGACGTGGTGCTTCCGGTGTACGAGCGATTCGTTTAAAGCAACAAGATCATGTGGTAGGCATGGATATTATTACCAGTGGTGATGTAAAAAATTTACAGTTAACCGTAGTAATGAGCCATGGTTTTGGTAAGCGGAGTGATTTGAAAAGTTATAAAGTGCAGCATCGGGGTGGATCTGGTATTAAAACAGCTAAAGTTACACCAAAAACCGGGCAAATTGTGTACAGCTTTTTAGTAGAGTCTAATGCAGCGCAAGATATATTAATGATTTCAAAAGGCGGCCAAGTGATTCGCATGTCAATTAAAGGTATTTCAGTATCCGGTCGCGCTACTCAAGGGGTACGTTTGATGCGCTTCAAGGAAGCAAACGATACTATTGCTAGCATCGCAGTATTAGCTAACTTAGCATAGTTGCATAGTTAGCAGCATCTAAACTAGCGCTACCAATTAGGGCTCCGTTAATGTTTGGTTGGGTTAAAAATGTTTTAATGTTTTGCACGGTAACCGAGCCGCCGTAAATAATAGGAGTAGTATTGGCTACTAGGGTGCGAATAAAAGCATGAACTGTTTCAGCTTGAGCGGGAGTGGGCGTTTTACCGGTGCCAATAGCCCAAATTGGTTCATAAGCTATTACAATATTGGCTAGTTGTGTTGCAGTCACGTTAAGTAAAGCCTGTTCCACTTGTTCTTTAATAATAATTAATGTTTGCTTAGTAGTATTTTGGGTAGCGTTTTCACCTACGCAGATAATAGGAATTAAATTATGTTTTAGGGCAGCTAGTACTTTTTTATTTATCGTTTCACTTGTTTCGTTATTATCGCGCCTCCGTTCGGAATGACCAATAATCACGTATTTACAGCCTAAATCTACTAACATTAATGCAGAAATTTCTCCGGTGTAAGCACCTTTATCCTCCCAGTGCATATTTTGGGCACCGTATTGAATAGTGGTTTGTTTGGTAACTTGTTGTAGTGTTGCTAACACGGTAAACGGGGCACAAATAATAGCCTGGTTAGCCATAGGCCAAGTATGAGCAGTTAATTGTTGTATAAAACCCCCGGTTTCTGCAGGGGTTTTATACATTTTCCAGTTGGCTACAATTAGTTTTTTCATAGCAAGTTCATTTATTATAACACGCTTGCCAAAAACTATAAACTATTGTACAGTTTACTAGTTGTTTATTTACGAATTACCAAACTACTAATTACTTAATTATTTGTTATTTATATGGGTTTACCAGGAAAACGGCTTTCCAGTCGCAGAAAAAAAACTAGAGCAGCGCATCATGCGTTAAAACCAACTACATTGAATGTTTGTACCCAATGTAAAAAACCAGCTTTGCCTCATACAGCCTGTGATTTTTGTGGTCATTATAAAGGGCGCAATGTATTAGCGCGCGCTACAGCCAAATCTAAAAAAGCTGTAACCAAAACAGTAAAAGCTGAATCAGTTGTTGCCGAAGAAAAATCGGTTAAACAATAAGCTGGTATGGCCAATCGTCATTTAGCTAGAACGATTGCCTTGCAGAGTTTGTATGAGTGGGATTTTCGTGGCAAAAAAGAAATCGTGCTTGATTTAGTAAAACGTAATGCTATTGAATTTGCTCCTAGTTTTGATGATCAACAATTTTGTGAGCAACTGATAGAAAATATTTTAAAAAATTTATCGGCCATTGATAAGTATATTATTCAATATGCTCCAGAGTGGCCGTTAGAACAAATTACCGTGGTGGATCGTAATGTATTGCGGATTGGTTTGGGTGAACTAAAATTCAGTACAGATATTCCACCAAAGGTAGCCATTAATGAAGCTATTGAGTTAGCTAAAACATTTGGTGGTCCTTCCAGTGGTAAGTTTGTGAACGGAGTATTAGGTAGTATTTATAAAGACATGCAAAAAGTATAACATTATCGTAAAAATTATTTATGACACCTCATTATTTAATTAATACCACAGCGTTAGGAGAGCTTGAACAAAAAATCAATGTTACGTTTGCTAATCGTGATTTATTAACTCAAGCTTTAGTGCACCGTTCTTTTTTAAACGAGCACCGTGATTTTCCATTAGGGCATAATGAACGTTTAGAATTTTTAGGTGATGCAGTATTAGAATTAGTAGTTACAGAATATTTATATAAACAGTTTAAAAATCCAGAAGGTGAGTTAACCAACTGGCGGGCTAGTTTAGTTAATTCACAAATGTTGGCTACCTTATCTGGTGAATTAGGTTTGGAACAATTTTTATATTTATCACATGGTGAACAGAAAGATAATAATAGTAAAGCGCGCATGAAAATTTTAGCCAATGCTTTTGAGGCTTTAATTGGCGCAATTTATTTAGAAAAAGGCTATGATATAGCTAAAGTATTTATTACGGAACGGCTGATGATAAAATTAAGTTATATATTGAATCACAAATTATATTTAGATCCTAAAACACATTTTCAAGAAACAGCGCAAGAATTGTTATCCATTACTCCTACTTATCGCGTGCTGTCAGAAGAAGGGCCAGATCATGATAAAAAATTTACCGTAGGTGTATATTTAGGAGCAGAACAGATTGCGGTGGGTCACGGCTCTTCCAAACAAGAAGCTCAAGTTAATGCCGCCCACAATGCTATTAGTTTAAAAAGCTGGTAGTATGTATTTAGAGAAACTAGTCATTACTGGTTTTAAATCGTTTGCTAAAACTACAGAATTTAAATTTGATTACCCGTTTGTAGCGGTAGTTGGACCAAATGGCTCTGGAAAAACTAATGTAACTGATGCGTTACGTTGGGTTATGGGTGAACAAGCACTTAAATTATTGCGCATTAAACAAGCTACCGATGTTATTTTTGCCGGCTCAGAGCAATTAAGTCGTGGTGGTCTGGCGCGGGTGGATTTATATTTGAATAACGAAGGTAAACGATTAAAAATTGATTATGATCAGGTAGTAATTTCACGGCAGATTGCGCGTGATGGGGAAACAGAATATTTGATTAATAATAACCCGGCGCGCTTACAAGATATTTTGTTATTGTTGGCGCAGGCTAATTTTGGTCAAAAAAGTTATGGCGTGATTGGTCAGGGCATGATCACGGATATTATCAATGCCAATCCCCAAGATCGCAAACAGTTTTTCGATGAAGCTACTGGTATTAAAGAACATCAAATGAAGCGTGATACAGCGATTCACAAATTAATTCGTACGGAAGAAAATTTATTGCGCGTAGAAGATTTATTAAAAGAAGTGGAACCCAGATTACGTTCATTAACTAGGCAAGTAAAAAAATTACAGCAACGCCAAGAATTAGAACAACAGTTACAACAAACGCAAACGCAATACTATGGATCTATGTTAGTTGATTTGCAACAGAAATTAACCAAGCAACAACAATTAGCACAACAATTACAGCAAGAGCGCACAGCTCAAGAACAAATATTAACCGCCCTAGAAGCCGAGATTGATAAAGTTAACTTAGCTACGTCGCGCACCGTATTATATCAACAATTACAACAAGACCAAGCTCAAGTGTTGGCTAAAAAACAAACGTTATTGAAAGATCAGGCTGTATTGCAGGGGCGTTTACAACTAGAGCAAGAACAACATGGAGAAATTGAGTTGATTTGGTTAGAGCGTCGGTTAAATGAATTAACCCAACAAATACAAACACAACACAATTTACGCGAGCAAATAATAGCCACAATTACTCATCAAGAGCTACAATTAAATAGTATCTCAACGGCGCAAGCGCAAGTAAAACAAGAAACAATACAATTAGAACAGGAGTTACAAGCCGCTCGTGAAACGCTGGCTAAAGTTGCTATTACAGTAGCTTTACCAGAAGTAAAACAACGTTTAACGCAATTATTTCAAGTCCAGGAACAATTTTTGCGTAGTTTATTAAATACAGTGTCTTTGGATCAATTTAAAACCGTTCAGCAACAAGCCCAAAATATTACCAAGCAATTAGCAGAGTTACTAGATGATTTGCATGAAGAAGACAGAGAAGCCATTGCTTTGCAACAACAAGCTATTACAGCGCTTACGCAACGAGCTAAAATTACCACCGAATTAAAAGAAAAGTTATTACAAGATTATGCCGAACTAAAAGCAGTATTACAAACTAAACGTGATCAATTAGACCAAGTAAAAACATCCATAAAACAATTAGAAAATGAACAACAGGGCGCAAAAAATGACATTGCTAATCAGAAAAAAACCTTAGAGCAAAATCAGAACCGTAGTGTTCAATTAGCTAATTTACAAAAACAAAGCGAAGCATTAGTGGCACAATTAACCACAGTAGATAGTGAATTACAGACCAAACAACAGGCTCTGCAACAATTTAATCAAACAGAAGAAACTAAACAGCGTGATTTATTAGACAAACAAACCCAAGGTAGAAAAATTCAAGCCCAGTTGAATCAAATTGCTAATAAGCAACAAGTAGTAGAAGTACAAATTACCAAGTTGCAAACGCATCAAGAAGATTTATTAGCCGAATTAAGTCGCGAAGTTTCAGCAGTAGTACAGAAAAATATAGAACAATATACAGAACTACGCCAAGATCAGGAACAATTATTAATTGAAATTGAACGATTAAAACATCAATTGGAATTAATTGGCGGGATTGATCCAGAGATTGTTCAAGAACAAATTAGTACTGAAGAACGCTTCACTTTTTTGAAACAACAGGCTAAAGATTTACGTCAGGCCATTATGGCACTCGAGCAAGTGATTGATGAATTAGACAAAACGATTAAAAAACAATTTAATCAATCATTTAAAGCTATTACGAAGAGTTTTAACAAGTATTTCAAATTATTATTTGCTGGCGGTGAAGCTAAGCTAGATTTATTAATTGAGCAACCAGTAGTTGAGGAAACAACCACTGAAATTGTTGAGACACAACCTGAATTATTAGGTAAACGAAAACAACGACAGCGGATTGTATCGGGCATTGATATTATTGCACAACCACCAAGCAAGAAACTATCTTCTGTCCAGGCATTATCTGGCGGAGAAAAATCCATGACGGCTATAGCGTTAATTTGTGCCATCATTGATGCTAATACACCGCCTTTTGTAGTGTTGGATGAAGTAGAGGCTGCTTTGGATGAAATTAATTCAGAAAAATTTTCTGCCATTATTAAACAATTATCACAAAAAACGCAATTTATTGTGATTTCGCATAATCAAGTTACTATGCGCCAAGCCGATGTATTGTATGGCGTAACCATGAATAAAGCCGGAGTTAGCAAGATTCTTTCGGTGCAGTTGACGGCAGTGCAGTAATATCTATTTCATCTAATATTAAAAACAATACCATCAATAAAATAGTGCCTAAGCTTAAGGCTAGTTGACCAAGGGTAGAACCAATAGCCGTAAAGCCGATTACGTTTGGCAGTAAAGCGGCTAAACAAAGATTAATTAAAGCAGATAAGCCAAGCGTGATAATTTGATAATTTAAAATTATCCACCAATAACGTTTGCCTAAGCGCCAGCTTAACGTTAAGGCTTGTTTAATGGAACTATTATGCCAAATTAAAGCTGGCAAGCTTAAACTGAATAATAACCATAATATAATTCCTGGAACAATGAAAAAAATAAAACCAAGTAATATTAAGCTACCGGTGATAAAACTTAATAATAATATTTTAGGTAAATAATGTTTACTAGATAGCAATAGAGTTTTAACAGAAGGTAATTGTTGATGGTAATTAGCTTTTACCATAAGTAATATACAAGTTACTACCCAAATTCCGGCTACGGTAGTAAACAGTTGTAGGCCTAAAAAATATGGATTTTGCCAAATTTTCAACAAATCATCTACCGTATCAAAATTAAGATTAAGATGTTTAAAATACGATAAAATATCTAATAATAGATAAATTGGTAGAAATGCTATTAAATTACAAACTAATATTAGATCAAAACGTAAACGATACTGTTTCCAAGCCAATTTTAATAAACGATAATAAGTAATGGCCATTTTCATACTTGTGCAGTATAGCTTATTGACAGAAAAAAGCCCATCCGTTATGATTGTTTAGCAATTATGTTATCTATTCGTTTAGCTCGTTACGGGCGCAAAAATCAACCAGCTTATCGCGTGGTATTACAGGAAAAAGATTGGTCCCCTACTTCTAAGGTAATGGAAATTTTAGGGCACATGAATCCGCGTACTAATCCGGCTACCGTAGTGTTAAAAAAGGACCGCATTCAATATTGGCTTAGTAAAGGCGCTGAAACATCTGCTACCGTACATAATATGTTGGTTACAGCAGCTGTAGTAGTGAACGCTCCAAAACGGCGTGTAATAGCCAAAACCAAGAAAGCAACTGAAAAGCCTGCTGCAGCGCCAACCGCTAAAGTCTAGAGCGTTATCAATTGATATCTACCAAAAACGCCCCAACGGGGCGTTTTTACTGTTTGCTATTGACAGAATTTTAAACCTATGGTAGAATGTTTTGTTCGTTAAAAACGCCTGGTTTCTGTAGGCACGACGAGCATGGAAATCTTAAGGAAGGATAAACGAGGTTTCGCACTTCATTCATCCCTTCCCAAGATTTTCTTGCCTACAGGAACTAGGAATTTTTATTAGACGAATTAGTATTTGTTTTGTTTGTATTAGTGTTTTTGTTGGAATTTTTGGATGAATTTGTATTGTTGTTAGATTGGTTGGTATTAGTAGGAGGGGTAGCTTCTTCTTTTGGTCCAACAGTACAAGTAGCAGCTTGGGGCTTATACACACTAGTGTAAGTAGTTTTATCTACCGTGCCATTAGGTTGTTCAATAGTGTAATCAAACGAAGCGCTTACACCGGTAAAAACATGGCTATCGCAATTACGCGTGCCGGGTGGTAAAGATGGATCTATAGTTTCAACAGCAGCACCAGGAGACGCATAATTATAATTAGTAGGGGTAGTGAATGAACCTTTACGGCCATCTGATGTGCCCCACAATTCAAAATATAATTTAGAACCTTCTACGCGGCTACGCCATAAAATATAATGTCCGGTATCATTTTTAAATTTAAAATCAGGTGACGGTTCATAAATAGTAGCGTCTACGCCGGCTTTACCATTATAATTGTAATAAGACACAGCCCAGGTATGATTACGGCGCTCTACAATCGGCAAGCCAGACAACATAGCGGCGCGGAAAGAAGTAGTGCCTACTTGGCACAAGCCGCCGCCAGCTTCCGCTTTTAATTTTTTATCTTTAATGACTAGTTCTGGCTTCCAATCATGAGCTTCATCAATAGGCGATAAAATACTTAATAATGAAAACGTTTCATCAGGAGTGATTAGAATGCCGTTCAGCATTTCTGCTCCCTTTTTTATATTATAAACTCGATTACTAGGACTGCCAGCAAAACTGGTTTCACCGGTACCTAATAATTCTTTAATACCTAAATCATTTAAATTATCAGGGGATACGCGTGGTTTAGCTACTTCTACCACTAAGGCTATATTAGATTGTTGGTTTTCTAGTACAGCCGTAGTTAAAGCGGTAATAGTTTTATCGATTGTTAACGTTAAGCCGTCTTCACCGTCTTGGAATTGTTTTACGGTTATTTCATCACCACTAACATTTAAACTAAATTTACCTTCTTTTACTGGTACGTCAATTTCGCTAGCTACCGTATTTAAATATTCAGTAACTATTTCAGTATTAAAGCCAACGCCTGGTTCGGTAGGAATTAACCATGATTCAAGTTCATCTTGGGCAACGGTGAATTTATTAGCTTCGTAAGTTAAGGTCAGGGGGGCTAATTTTGCTACGGTTAATGCTTCAGATTCTTGTATGGTAGCTAATTCCGTGGTTACCGGAGCAGGATCGGTAACTAGTTCTAATTTAACATTAGCCACTTGGCCACCAGCTAGCTGTTCTTCCACTTTATTTAGAACATTATTCCAAACAAACATAGCACCATCTTCATGATTTACTACATTAATACTATGATCTTTAGAAAACTTAAACGTAGCGTTAGTATATGGCGTAGGATAAACAGCGAATTCATTTTGCAATTGTTCTAATAAAGCTGAACGATCTAATTGATATTGCAATGGAACAGCATTGCCGAACCACCAAGTTTTCATTTTTGTAATAATGTTTTGGCTAGTAGTATTAGCGCGGCCAATATTATAAGCAGTTTGTACAGTAGCATCTACGTTAATAGTTAAGATTGGCGGTGCGTCAGCGGCAGTGGTTTTAGCTGAAATGGTAACAGAGTGATCTTGGTAGATAAAAGTTAAACCAGCTTGTTCCAGAGCAGTTTTTTTAGTAGTAACCTGATCGGCTAATTCAGCATAAGTTTTACCAGATACAGATATATCATTTAATTTAATGCCAGGATAAATTTTATTTTTATAATTGTATTCATAGCCAAAAACACTTATAGCGCTAAGCAATAATAAGACTATTAACACTAACACAACATAACCAACAGTTTTATTAAACTTTTTTACAGTTTTTTTAAGCTCATCTTTAACAGGAGCGTTTACTTTAATTTTAGTGGCCATGTTAGCATGATAACACGGCTACTAAGGTTTCTGCAATGCAGGCAATGTAAGCTGATTTATTTAACTTTAATTGGAATACGGGTGTTTTTTGGACGTTTGGATTTTGGTAATGTTAACGATAACACGCCGTGTTCAATAGTAGCTTCCACTCGATCGCTTAGCACATCGACTGGCAGTATAATTGATCGGGAGAATCCTCCCCAAAAGCATTCTTGAATATAGTATTGTTCCGGAGCCACATCGGCATCGGGCTTGATGCGCTTGCCTTTAACAGTAAGTAAATCATTATTTAAATGAATCTCGATATCTTCTGGACGAATGCCACCAATAATAGCCTTCACATATAAATTTTTAGCATCTTGATACACATCTACCGCTAACTGGCCTTCATAATCATCATTCGAAGTATTAATCCATACTTCATCACTAGCACTGGTGCGTTGCACACTGTTTTCTGAAACTGGTCCAGCCGCGGCAATTTCCGCCTGCGCTTTAGCAAAAAAGTTTTCCGGATGATCAAATTCTTCTTGCTCTAAATCCTTAATTTTATTTTTAAATTGGGCTTTGTTTGTGTTTGTAAGTATCATAATAATATTATACTCCAGGTGCTAATAATATGACAAGGCAAAATAAAAATCGGGCAGCCTATCTGAAGCGCTACCCGATCTCCTCCTGTGCCCGACGCTTCTACAATTGGCCGTCGATAACTTGTTGTAGACACTCTGAAGTGTTCTGCCCATCATAGATGGGCGGCTCTGGAGAAACTGTTGACCACATCCAAAGCCTCATATTCATGTCCTCATCCTCTGGGACGTCGTTATATTCGAATAGTGCCATTGCTGTTGCCAGTAGACCTGTTGGATAATAAAAAACCGGCTCCATCACCCACTGAGAGTACGACCATCCATCAACATCGTCTTCCCAACTAAGGTCACTAAGAACCCCAGCGTACCACTCAGTATAACTGCCTGTTTCTGGGTTTTTTTGCAGATAGGTGTCAGCTATCTGCTCAACAAACTGATTACTATCATTGTACAGATACCACCGCCAAAAATTGACGTACATTGTGTTGGTACGATAGTATGCGATAAAAGCCGAAAGCTGTCCACTAACCATCAAACGGCAATACGCCGATTCAACCCCGTCAGGGTAATAGTCCATCGTATAAACGTCATATCCACCCGAAGGGTCGGGGGCAGGCGTACCCGGCTTGTCCCAAAGAAAAAACCTGGAGTCCGCATTTGGTACTGGCATGTAATGATTCACAGGGTCTCCCTCGGTGTATAGAGGAAGACCATCATCGTTACAGGCTTCCTCTGCCGCTTGAGCTGAAAGTCCGTACATCTTCAACGTTTTTTCACACGGATCTTCACAGCCACTAACAAAAAACATGACAAAAAAGAACACTACAAACCGCTTCATAACAACCTCCTTTCTAGGGTTGGCAGCCTGCTACGTCTTAGTCACTCGCCCAACTGCAAGTGATTTCAGAACATATAGGCTTGGTTGCTGAAGCTTGACCAGTGTAATGCGTAATATTTATATGTCAAATTATTCTATATATATTAAAAATATACTACATTTATAGTATTATATTACAAGCAATAAATGAAATACTTAATATGTATATCATTGACTATACATATAAATATGCTATTATAATGTAATGCCTTCGATTGAACAAACTCTTAACGCTTGCGGATTTACTACTACGGACATTGAAATTTACTTACTGCTTTGCCAGGCAGGCAAGATTGATGTTACTCGTTTGATTAATAAATCTCGGTTTAGCCGAGTAACGGTTTATGAAGCGCTGCATGCGTTAGAAAAACAAGGTTTGGTTGAATATAAAAAAGCCGGCCGATCGGTGTTTTATCAAATCACTCATCCACATGCTTTAATGATGGTTGCTGAAAAGAAAAAACAAGAAGCCGAATTAATTGCTCACGATATACAAAAGCACATCGAACAATTAACAGGATTATATAATATCTCCATTGGCAAACCTGGTATTCAATTCTTTGAAGGCGAAGCTGGCCTGAAGCAAGCCTTATACGATTCGCTTAAAACACACGATACTATTTATACGTATGTAAATGAGGATATTATTCAGCAATATGGTAAACAGATGAATCAAGAATATGTAATGGAAAGATTAAAACGTCGAATTCACAAAAAAATTATTATGGTAGATACCCCAGCTGCCCATACAGTTAACACAGAAACTGTTAATGCTTTTACTAAAATAAAATTTTTACCAGCCAATAAGTATCAGTTTGATATAGCCATGGAAATTTATGATGATACTATATCATATTTAACAGTCCATCAAGATCATCTAATGGCTTTTGTTATTTCTCATCCAGGTGTTACGCGGCAACAGAAGAAGCTGTTTGAGTTTGTATGGCAACATCTTTAATTTCAAATCCTGCCAGACGCTTAGAACAGGTTCGATCCAAACATTCATAACGAGTTAAACAATAAGGTTGAGGCTTATGATTTAAGAGTGTTTGGAAGATTGAATTTAGCGAAGCAACTGATTGCGTCAAATCAAGCAGCAGCACAATAGTCGGTTCCTGTCGTTTGGCTAAGGTAGTATAATCATCAATTTGATGCTGCTGTTCAGCTAAAGCTAATAATTCCTGGATCGTTTTCTTTTGTAAATTATATGCATTAGGGGATTGTGTTAGCTTCATCTCAATCCAAGCAGCTTCCTTCCCTTTTGCTGTAGGATCAATAGTAAAATGCATTCCAACAAAACCTGCTCGCATATACCGAATAATAGGTTGTTGTAAAGGAAAGACATCAGCTGAAATTAATTGCACAGTTGGATCTTGTCTTAATCCTTCTAAAGCAAATAATCCTAACTGCTCACCAATTCCAGAGCCACGTAACGTTTTGTCAACATTAAAACTAGCAAGATATTGTTCAGAACCACGATTTTCAATACGAATGAAAGAAACTATCTTATTCTTATGTTTCACAAAAATAAAACGATTACGTTGAGCAAGAGTTGTTTCAGTTGCAGTTTTGGGAGATAGAATGTTTGCTAGTCCCTCTACAGTATTTGGCGTATCTGGATGATTATCGCTTGAAATAGCAAGCATAGATTTTTTATACTCCTCGGATAATTCAGTATATGCTAGTTGTTCAACCGAAAAATCACGTAGTTGTTCTAAGGTTACTTCTGGCTGATGTCGTAGCACTGCCCAACACATTGCACCAAAAATAATCGCGTCTTTTTTAATCGCTGTCAAATTTTTCTGTAATTCTTGAAAGTTTATAGTTTGATCAGCGCATATAGCAGATTGTAAAACACGATTAGCTCGCCGTAATGTTTCTTGTACTACTATTCTAGTATCAACCGTATCGGCTTGCCCAGGTGAAACAAAAAAATCGTGAATACGCTGTTCAACATTGTTTAATTCAGAAATGATGGCTAAATAGTGTTGCAGTACTGTATTAACCTGCTCAGCTGGAAACGTTTGCGCAAAATGCAATAATTGATCCGCCAGCTGCGGTTGTTCCGTAGCAGCAAAAAAACTTTCGGCAAACTGTTGCGTGTTTAATTCTGGTTTAGTTGCGGTTGCTTCAAAAGTGCCAACGTTAGATTCGCTAGCAGTAAGGTAATTTAATAATTGGATTTGACTGCGTAACGATAATTGGTCTAGTCGCAAATGAAGCGTTTGTTCAAGATAATAGCGCATCTTTGGTCGATGCAGATAGGTAAATACGTTAGCTATTTCAGCACTATCAATTGTGCCTTGAAATGGTAATACCATAGGATCTTGCATGATATCTTCCACATCTTGATAATGCCGAACAGAATCTAATTCAGGTGCTAAACCGCGAATTATATTATAATCACCCAGTAAAGCCACGTAATCTGAAGATACCCTAGTCGATTGATCTGGTTGCATCATTAACAGATCAACTGGTTGCTCTTCTTCCACTAATTGCGGTTGCAAAGTAGCACAGGCATAGCGTAAAAAAGCCTGGTCTGACCGTTCCGCAATAGAATTAATTATCTTATATAGGGATGGCCGTTCGGCTGGTTGGGCAGATTCCAACAAACGTTCCAAGGCACAAAGTACTGGCAAAGTTTCGCCTAACGGTTGTTCTAACGTAGCAGTCACAACTTGTTCTAAACTAGTATCCGTAGCCAGATCAAGCTTATTCAATAAATGATTATTCATTGGTTCATGCCACCGTTCAAGCGCAGTATTATTAAATATCTCAACCACACATTGTAACTGATCTACAATAGGCAGCCGTGCTAACATGCCGTTTGACATAGTTAATACTTCCGGCCCAACCGATAATAATGTGCATGCTTGCTCTAAATTTTCTCGTGTAGCCTGAACTGTGGCTTGAGTAAACTCCTGAACAAAAACCAAGCGCGCTTGATCGGCTTGATCATTGAAGCGTTGATCGATTTCTATATTAGTTTGATTAACTAAAGTAATAAGTTGTTCAGTTGAAAACGCTGGCTGTTGCTTTAAGCCGTTAATTAAAAACTTAGCATAATCATGCATCCATTCATTGTTACGCAATAAACGTTCGCCTCCTTCTACCATGTTATTAAGTATACAAGATAAAACTGTTTTGCCAAAAATGCACCCGTGTTTTTTAACTAAAAGTATATCAGTAGCCCGTGGGGGAATTTCCGCCGAATGGCGGATCTCCCCCTAAGGCGGATCAGCCTCAGGCTGACGCCTCAGGCGGAGAACCCCAACTGTGGACATTTTAGAACACTGTAATTATTAGTAGCCCGTGGGGGAATTGAACCCCCGTTTACAGGTTGAAAACCTGATGTCCTAACCATTAGACGAACGGGCCATATAAAGTTATTTTAGCACAAAGCCTAATTGAGTTAATAATTGCTTACGCAATTGATAATTCTTTTTAAGCTGAATTTCTCTTTTTCTCGCTTCAGTTGTAGTATCATATTTTTCAATATGTTTCAAGACAACTGGCAAGCGAGCAAGAAGTGATTTTGTTTTACCAGCATTATGCGCTTTTAAACGCTGTTCAATGTTTTCCGTAATGCCAATGTAATAACCATTATCACGCAAGCTTTGTAAAATGTAGAGATAATGCATACATATATACAGGTTGTCCGCCAGAGGCGGATCCGCCTCTGGCGGAAAAACCTGATGTCCTAACCATTAGACGAACGGGCCGAAAGCGTAATCTACACTATCGTAAAACATAAAGTTGGTCAAGTCCACCAAGACTTAGTTGATGTTTTTTGCTATAATGAATTTTAATAAAATTTAACATAATATGAAGCCTTATGACGAAAAAAATTGACTATAAATCCAGTGGTGTACATTATGATTTATTAGATCCCTTTAAAATAGCCGCTCAACAAGCGGCAGCCACAACAGATGGCAATATTGATTATCTTCACTTAAAAGAAGTGTCCGCTAGTCGTGGAGAAAGCGCTTTTTTGATAGAAACAAACATGGGGTATATTGCTCATGTGGAAGAAACATTGGGCACAAAGAATTTAATAGCAGATGCTATGTACAAGATAACCAATAAATCCTACTACGATAATATTGCTATAGACACAGTTGGAGCAATTGTAAATGATCTAATAACTATGGGGGCTCTACCTATGTCTTTAGCAATGCATTTAGCAGTGGGTGATTCACACTGGTTTGCAGACAACCAAAGACAAAAAGATTTAGTAGCTGGTTGGAAAAAAGGCTGTGATTTATCTTCGGCAGTTTGGGCCGGTGGAGAAACACCAACTCTTAAAGACATTGTACAAAAAGATACGGTGTTATTATCTGGTTCGGCTACCGGCATTATTCAAGATAAAAAGAACATCATTCGTTCTACCAATCTACAAGCTGGGGATAGAATAATATTATTGGAAAGCTCTGGCATCCATGCTAATGGAGCTAGTTTGTGCCGTAAAATTGCATCTGAAATACCAGAGGGATATCAAACTAAGTTGTCTGACGGCAGAATGTTTGGAGAAGCCGTGCTTGATGCTAGTATTATCTACGTGCCAATTCTCAAAGATTGCATCGCTAACAATATTGCATTACATTACGTTTCACATATCACTGGCCACGGTTTAAGAAAAATTATGCGAGCAGTTGAACCATTTGCCTATGTGCTTGAAAATATATTCGAACCATTACCAATATTTAATTTTATTCAAGA
>Ga0172379_10006002_pt1 | contig 16550 bp, 12 predicted proteins | sample GrowelOW334metaG_FD_119756 | JGI IMG/M metagenome (GOLD analysis project Ga0172379, IMG submission 119756) | Groundwater microbial communities from an aquifer near a municipal landfill in Southern Ontario, Canada - Groundwater well OW334 metaG | ecosystem: Environmental > Aquatic > Deep... | reverse complement strand
GTGTGGGCCGCGCTGCAAGTGGCGAAGCGCCCGGAGAACAAGGGCAAGCTGGCGGTAGTGATCATTCCTTCGTTCGGCGAACGTTACTTGTCGACCGTGCTGTATCAGCATCTGGAGGTCTAAGTTTCATGATGCGCCGGCTACGCCCCGAAGGAAGTCCCCTGGTGGGACGCCCCGAAGGAAGTCCCCTGGTGGGACGCCCCGAAGGAAGTCCCCTGGTGGGACGCCCGCGATCGTGAAAGTTAGCGACGTTCCCATGGTCCCCCACCCCCAGCCCAGCCCCTGCCCCGGGGCGGGGGGCTAAATGTGCTCGCTACGCTCGATATCACCAGGCGCACGCTTCGGCGTATTTCGCATTAACAAGGTAAACTCGGGGGACGATGCCATTCGATTTCGATACCCCCATCGATCGCCGCGCCAGCGATTCGGTCAAGTGGGGCAAGTATGCCGGGCGCGACATCATTCCACTGTGGGTTGCAGACATGGATTTCGCAGCGCCGCCGGCGGTGCTCGACGCGCTGCGCCGCCGCGTCGAACACGGGGTCCTCGGCTATGGCGGAGCGTGGCCGTCGCTCACCGCAGCGGTGCAGGACCATCTGGCACGCGAGTATGGCTGGCAGGTGGAGGCCGACTGGCTGGTGTGGTTGCCGGGCCTGGTCGTCGGCCTCAATGTGGCCTGCCGTGCGGTCGGCGCACCGGACAGCGAGGTGTTCACCGCCACGCCCGTTTATCCTCCCTTCCTCTCCTCGCCGCGCTTTTCCCAGCGTCGTGTGGTGAGCGCGCCGCTGGCCAGAATCGATGGCCATTGGGAGTGGGATTTCGCCGGCCTTGAGGCGGCACTGTCGCCCGCCACCCGGCTGTTCCTGCTGTGCCATCCGCATAACCCGGTGGGGCGGGTGTGGCGCGCGGACGAACTGCGGCGCATCGCCGAGATTGCCGAGCGGCACGACCTGATCGTCTGTTCGGACGAGATCCACTGCGGGCTGGTGCTCGACCGCGATCTGCGCCACCAACCCTTCGCCGCCACTTCTCCCGAGGCGGCGCAGCGCAGCATCACCCTGATGGCGCCGTCCAAGACCTTCAATATTCCCGGCCTGGGCAGCGCCTTCGCGGTGATACCCGATGCCGCCTTGCGCCGCGCCTTCCGCGCCGCCATGCAGGGCATCGTGCCGGACGTGAATGTGCTGGGACTGGCGGCGACCGAGGCGGCCTATCGTGACGCGGGTCCCTGGCATGCGGAGTTGATCGACTATCTGCGCGCCAACCGCGACCATGTCGAAGCGCGCTTCGCGGCCATGCCCGGACTCGCCATGAGCCACGTCGAGGCGACCTACCTGGCCTGGATCGATGCGCGCCAGTTCTGCCAAACCCGCGGCCTGGAGAACCCGCACCATTTCTTCGAGCAGGCCGGCGTCGGGCTATCCAATGGCGCCGATTTCGGCCGCGGCCAGCGCGGTGAGGCCGGCGACAGCAGCGGTTTCGTGCGCCTCAATTTCGGCTGTCCGCGCGCGCTGCTGGATGCCGCCCTGGATCGCATGCAGTCGGCGGTAATGACATGAGGACCGGCTGTGCCGACGAGTTTGCCAATTTGAGATCAGGTCGCAGCGCCAATACATAATCGCAATCGCCGCGTCCGCCGCCGTTTTCATTGGTCACGTCTCTTGCCGTCCTCAATTTTCGCGCCCTGTCCCGGATGGATGCCCCTGTAGTTGCGGTCGAGGTGCATCCGGCGCCCGGCCTGCCCGCCTTCACACTGGTGAGGACTCAAGTGCGCTATTGGGCGTCGAAGTTCGCGTCCTGGGAGCGGACCCCTGTCACCGCGAGCTTTCGGCCAAGAGCAGCCCGTCAACGCACCATTTGAGATGCCCGGTTTAGAATCAGTGTGGCCGTTACTGGTTACAGGCACAACGTATGGAGCGGTCATCACTAGCGAGACTGTAGCTCCCAAGATTTCTTCGGAGTTGTGGCTGGCCGTGTCGTTTTGAATCTATGGGGGCAGTATGTCGCTGAAGAAGACAAAGGAGCAGCTGATCCGACTGCTTGGCGAATCGGACTGCAATGCGATCGCGTTGTCAGGCAAATGGGGCACCGGCAAGACTCACCTCTGGAATGAGGTGAAGGACGGATCCAGCGACGAAAAGGTCAAGCGGGCTCTTTATGTTTCACTGTTTGGCCTATCGAGCGTCGACCAGGTCAAGCGCAAGCTCATTGAGACGGCGATCCCTGGCGTCGAGTCGCACGGTGGACTCTTCGATGGCCTCAAAAACCTATTCAAGGCAGGCGTCAAAGCTGCGTCAGAGCACTACAAGGCATTGGCGGCCATTAGTGACTTGAACTTGTTGTTGATGGCCCCTGTAGTGCTTCGAGGCAAGCTGATCGTTATTGATGACATCGAGCGCAAGCACCAGAACTTGGGTATCGACGAGGTGCTTGGCTTCATCGACGAATATTCGAACCAGCACGGCTCGCGATTCGTCCTGGTGCTCAATGACGACCAGCTTTCGAGCAAAGGCGATCAAGAGGAGCTTTGGAAGACCTTCCGAGAGAAAGTCATCGACCAAGAGATCAAATTGACGACGTCCGCTGAGGAAGCCTTCTCTGTCGCGATTGGGCTTGCCCATTCGGCATACGCGGAGGCGATCGAACGGGCGTCGATAGCATGCGGCCTAACCAATATCCGCGTTGTAGTCAAAGTCATCAAGGCGACCAATCAGATCTTGGCGGGTAGAGACTTGGAGGTGGCGGTCCAGGCACGGGTGGTGCCATCCATCGTTTTGTTTTCGGCCATTCACTATCGCGGGTTGGATGATGGTCCGGACATCAACTTCGCATTGAATGCAGGCAACCCTGATTGGCTGGGCTTCGGCCGGGATAGGAATAACGAGCCGACAGCCGAGGAGAAGCGCGAGGACCGTTGGCGGATGCTCATGCAGGAGTTGGGTATCCACGGCTGCGACGAGTTTGAGAAGCGGTTGGTTGAATTCTTGGAGTCCGGCCTCTTCGAAGCCGCCAGCATCGAAGCGATCATCGGTCGCTACGTGGTAGAAAAGGAAGCGATGGAGGCGAGGCAGGCTGCCCAGGACTTTCTCAAACGGGTCTTATGGGACCATCGTGTCGACGAGGCGCAGTTGGTTGCGGAAGCCGCTGCCTTTCCTGCAAGGGCGGGTCTTCTCGATCCATTCGTCGCAACGGAGCTCGATTCATCGCTCGCGGAACTGCCTGGAGGGGCAGCGATTGGCCAAGCGATCATTGATGGCTGGATCGAGGCGTTTAGGGTGAACAATCCAACCACGGTGGATGATGAGAACCCTTTCAACAACCCCCTCCATCCCAATATTCAAGCCGAGTTTGCCAAAGTTAAAGCTACCGCTCAGGCAAACGCTACAGTCGTCGATTCGTGCATGCACATCATGGAGAATGGTGGCTGGGGGCCGCTGGAAGAGGCGGTCATGAGGCGAGCCACAGCGGGCGATTTTGAGATTGCTATCCGCGAGATGGAGGATTTGGACAAGCTTCGCCGTTTCATGCGCCGGATGATCGAGATGCGGCTTCAACGCGCGACCTACGATCCCCACTTCGGCAAAGCCACGGATCACTTTGTGGAGGCCTGCCGAACCATCGCCAACGATACGGCATCGCCTCGCTTGGCTGGCCTGATCAAGCGGCTGTTCAGTAGACCTACATTGGCGTCCGAACTCGCTCCCCAATTGCATGCTACCGGGCAAGCGTCGGACCCCTAAGGATTGGGCGGCACGCCAAATTGTCCAAGGGGAGAAACGACGGCTCCCCCTGCTTAGCGGTCGCTCAGATTGACGAAGCGAAGGTCGGCAACGGGCACCTAGTTCGCATTCGATTCCGCTGTTCCACTCCCGGTTAGCGGACGGCCATTCTATTTTGTGCCCATCAAGGTCATTGAGGGCTGGAACCCTCAGGTTTCAGCCAGCCGGCTTTCCGAATTGACCAGTGCCATCAACTCGTCGGCAGGCAATGGACGGGAAAAGAAGTAACCCTGGATTTCATCGCAGCCCAGGCTTTTCAGGAAGGACAGTTGCGCCGCGTTTTCGACGCCCTCGGCGATGACTTTGAGGCGCAGTTGCTTGGCCATGCCTGCAATGGCGCCGGCAATGGCGCAGTCGTCGGCGTCGCCGGGGGTGCCGGTGATGAAGGAGCGGTCGATCTTCAGCGTATCGATGGGAAAACGCTTGAGGTAGGACAGGCTGGAAAAGCCCGTGCCGAAATCGTCCAGCGACAGCGAAATACCCATCGCATGCAAGTCGTCCATCATCGAGATGACGCTCTCGGTATTGTTCATCAACATGCTTTCGGTCAGTTCCAGTTCCAGCCAGGCCGGGGTCAGGCGGTGCCGGCTGAGTAGTTGGCCGATGGCGCCGGGAAGCTTGGCGCTGATCTGGCGGGCGGATATATTCACCGCCAGCTTCACCGGCGCGTAGCCGCGCTGTTCCCAACTACGCGCCTGGGAGCAGGCTTGTTCCAGCACCCATTCGCCGATGCTGACGATCAGGCCGGTCTCCTCGGCAATCGGAATGAATTCTCCCGGCGGCACCATGCCGCGTTCGGGATGATTCCAGCGCACCAGCGCCTCGGCGCCGATGATGCGTCCCGAGGCGATATCCACCTTCGGTTGATAGTGCAGCAGCAGTTCGCCCTTTTCCAGAGCCCGGCGCAAGCCGGCCTCCATGGCCAGGCGGCCTACGGCGAGCTGGTTCATCTCGGCGCTGAAGTAGGCGTAACTTTCCTGTGGGTTTTGCTTGGCCCGGTACATGGCGACGTCGGCATAACGCAACAGCGTCGCGGTGGCCAGGCCGTCCTCCGGGTAGACGCTGATGCCGATGCTGGCGCCGACGCGCAGTTCGTGTCCGTCGATAAGGATAGGGTCGCGTAGCGAGTCGAGCAGCTTCTGGGCGACATAGCCGGCGTGTTCGCGGCGTGAGATATTGAACAGCGCCGCGACGAACTCGTCGCCGCCCATGCGCGCCACCACGTCGGCGTTGCGCAAGGCGTTGCGGAAACGCTGGCCGACTTGTTGCAGCAGGCGGTCGCCGACATCGTGCCCCAGTGTGTCGTTGATCGGCTTGAAGCGGTTCAGGTCGATGAACAGCAGCGCGCCCTGCTGCTGGCTGCGCTCGGCTTCGACCAGCGCCTGGTCGATCAGGCGGTGGATCAGGGTGCGGTTGGGCAGGCCGGTGAGCGAATCGTAGAAAGCGAGATAGTTGATGCGCTCTTCGCTGCGTTTGCGTTCGGTGATATCGCTGAATATCGAGAAATAGTGGGTGGTGCGGTTCTGTTCGTTCTTCACGGCACTGATCGACGACCACTTCGGGTAGACCTCGCCGTTCTTGCGGCGCTCCCACACTTCTCCATGCCAACTGCCGCGCGTCTGGATGGCTTCGTTTCTCAGCTGGTAAAAACCCTGGTCATGGCGGTCCGACTCGAACAGGCGCGGCGTCTGGCCGATCACGTCGGCCGCCGTGTAGCCGGTGATGCGGCAAAAGGCCGGGTTCACCGAGATGATGCGTTCGGCCTCGTCGGTGATATAGATGCCTTCCTGGCTGTGTTCGAACATGCGGGTATTCAGGCGCTGCCGCTCGGCGGCTTCGATGCGGCCGGTGATGTCGGAGAGGTAGCCGATCAGGCCGCTGGGTTCCCCGTCGGCATCGCGGATCAGCGACAGGGAAAGGCTGGCCCAGAATATCTCGCCGGATTTGCGGCGGCGGCGAACCTCCATTTCGCGCCCGCCGTGCTCGAGAAAGGTGTCCTGGAGTTGCGGTTCGTCTTCCTCGTCTTCGTCGGCATACAGAAACAGGATGTTGTTGCCGACCGCTTCCTTTTCCGTATAACCGAACAGGCGCTCGGCACCCTTGTTCCAGTGGGTGATGAAGCCGGCCAGGTCCATGGTGATGACGGAGTCATTGATCTGATCGAGGATCTGGGCCTGGCGGTTGACGCGCTCCCCGCTCGCGCCGAGTTCCGCCGCGAGCCGCTCGGTCTGCGCATGCAGGTGCAGCAGCCAAGTTGTCATCTGAGCCAGCGCGGCGAGTTGCCTGCGCTCGGTTTCGCCATAGCCGCCGGCGCGTCCAGCCAGCGCGTAATAGCCCTGGGTCTTGCCGTCCAGCGTGACTTCCTGGATGATTTCATGGGCTGCATCGACCTTGAGCAGGAAGCCCCCGCGCGGGCTTGCCAACAGGTGCCGTGCAATCTCGCCGAGGATCTGGTCACGGGTGTCCGCGTCCAGTCGTTGTGCGGTCCTGAATTGCTCGGCATAGGCGCCGAACAGCTCTGAGCCCGCCAGGAGTGCATTCATGCTAGATCCCCCGGTTGACCTGGATGGTCCATTGGCAGGCCTGCACCAGGCTGCGGCAATACCCGGCAGGCGTCAGCCCGAGCGCCGCCAGCCGTTCGGCGAAATCCGGCGCGGGTGCATGCTCGGATTGCTCGACCAGGGAGAGCATGGCGCCGAGTCGGCCGTCGCGCTGCAACAGCGCCGCGACCACGTCGTCGGCGAGATTCAGCGGCGTCACGATGTCTGCCAGCGGCATGGCGAAGAGGGCTTCGAGCAGGGAGAACATGCCGATCATGAAACCGCGTTCCTGTTCTTCGCGGTCGCCGCCGCTGGCCTTGCACAGCGTTTCGATCAGGCTGGCGCGTAGCGCCGCGCGGTCCATCAGCGGGTTGTGCGCGCCGCCGCGATTCTGCGCATACAGCAATAGTTGCAGCCAACGTTGCAACTGGCGGCGCCCGAGGATGGCGATGGCCTGGCGGAAATTGGAAATCTTGTTGGCCAGCGAGAAACTCACCGAGTTCACCAGTTTGAGCAACTGGTAGGAAAGTTCGGGCGTCTGTTTCAGCAGGGCCTCGATGGTGTGCGCTTCGGCATCGCTCGCCACCAGACCGAGCAATTTCAGCAGCAGGGTACGCGAGGGGCCTTGTTGTTGCTGATTCGGCGGCGGGTGCAACGGGTACTCGCCGGCGAACCAGCCGCACCCGGCGGCCAGGGTTTGCGCGAAACCGGCGGGGGAGTCCGTGCCCATCGCCAGGTGCGGGCCGGGCAGTTGCCTGAGAACTTTCGTTACCCCGTTGTCGCTGGCGGCGGATGCAGCCAGGGCGAGCGCCGTGACGGCATCAGGGAGCTTGGCGCCGGCTTGCGGCAGGCCCCCGGCCATGACCCGGAAGCCGAGGCGCCGCAGCCGCTCCAGATCCCCTGCGGCCAGCGGATCGAGGCAGTGCGACAACGGTACCAGCAGGGTGATGCGCTGCACCGGCAGTTGCTCGGCGAGCGCGTTGGAAAGCGCGGCGGAGTCGGCCAGCGGCACGATGCAGGACATTTCACCGAGCGCCTGGCCGAGGCCGAACTCGCCGAACAGACTGGCGAGTTCCTCCAGCCGGGCGGCGGGAGGACGCGCCAGCAGCACCGCGGACCAAACGTCGCGGCTGTTGGTCACCGGATACAGGTGGGGCGGCGGGAAATGTTCCGTGGTCGACGATTCAGGTGCGGACATGGGGTTCGGACGAGTCTGGTTCAGCGACAGCATGCCATGTTTTGCGGCATTCTTGGAGCGGCATCGATCATTTCGGCCCGATTCGCGCCGAGAATGTGGCGATTCCGGCCTCGGTCACCACCGCGTCGACCGGTATGTCATGCGGTGCCGGAAGAATGCTGGCTACCCGCGCCAACTCAAAGCCGACGCCTATCGCCAGCGGCTGGCGGGCCAGCGCCGCCAGTTCCGCCAGCGTCCGGTCGAAATATCCGCCGCCGTAACCGAGGCGGTATCCGGCCGCATCGAAGGCATTCACCGGCATCAGCAGCACATCGGGGGTCACGGTCTCGCCGCTGGCGGGATAGTGGATGCCGTAACGGTCGATCAGCATCGGGCTGTCCGGCCGCCAGGCACAAAACGCCAGCGCCGTTTCGGGCGCCGTCACGCGCGGCAGGCAGGCCCTCCCGCCCGCCGCGATGAGTCTCGCCACCAGTGGCCGGCAATCGAACTCGGCCCGGATTGGCCAGCAGAACGCCAGCATCCGCGGCTGGCAACGCTGCAACAGGGCTTCCAGATGGCCTTCGATGGCGACAGACAAGCGGTGGTGCTCTTGGTGGGGCAAGGCCTCGCGTGCGGCGATTTTTTCCCGGCGCAAGGCGGAACGTTCGACGACATAAGCAGGTCTATTTTCCAAGGCCTTATCCGGCAGTGGGGTGGCGCGGGGCATGTGTTATTCTGGAACGGTACCCACGATCAGCATGTACTATTAACATGAAACATTGGCTTTGGCTACTCTCGTGCATCCCGCTGGTGGCGCTGTCCGCGCCCGGCGATGACAGGGTGCTGGCGGCGCGCGAAGCATTTCGCAACGGCGAACGGATCAAGCTCGGCAAGCAGGCCGAGGCGCTGGGTTCCATGGCCGCGCAGGGAAGCCGGCATGATCTGCAACCCTGGGTCGACTACTGGCGCCTGCAACAGCGCCTGGATGACGGCGACAGCGAAGGCGTCAAGGAGTTTCTGGCGGCGCAGCAAGGCTCCTATCTCGCCGAAAAATTGCGCGGTGAGTGGCTCAAATCGCTCGGCAGGCTGCGCAACTGGGACGAGTTCCTCGGCGAATATGCGGCGCTGGCGCAACCCGACCAGGAAACCGCATGCTACCAGCTACAGGCTCGCCTGGCCGGCGGGCTGGGCCCGGCGGCGCTGGATGAAGTGCGCCCGTTGTGGGCGAGTGCGCTGGACTTGCCTGATTCCTGCCTGCCGCTGATGGAGCAACTGAATGCCGACGGCCGCATCGACATCGATGGCGTCTGGGAAAGACTGCGGCGTTTGCTGGAGGTCAAGAAGCTCAAGGCGGCCAGGCAGGCGGCCGCCTATCTGCCGGCGGCGCAGGCGCCGAATGCCAAGACCATGGCCGCGATTGCCGACAAGCCTGCGCATGCTCTCGACAGGCTGCCGGAGAATTTTGCGGCGACACGCCTGGGACGCGAGATGGCGCTGTATGCCGTGCAACGGCTGGCCCACGGCGACCCCGCAGCCGCCGCTCGGCAATGGCAAAAGATCCAGCCGCAATTTTCCGAGGCCGAGCGTGGCTACGCCTGGGGCCAGTTGGCCTGGCAGGCGGCGCAGCAGCATCTGCCGCAAGCCTTGAACTGGTATGCGCAGGCCGCTGGCGTGCCGCTTTCCGAGGAGCAGCTGGCCTGGCAGGTGCGCGCGGCGCTGCGGGTGCATGACTGGCCGGTGGTGCTGCGCGCGATCGAGCGCATGCCGGCGAAAATGGCGGCCCAGCCCGACTGGAGCTACTGGCTGGCGCGGGCGCTGATTGCCCATAACCACCCGGACGAAGCGCGCGCCCTTTACCGCAAGATTTCCGGCCAGCCGAATTTCTACGGCAACCTCGCCGATGAAGAACTCAACCGGGTGATCGTCGTGCCGCCGCGCGCCGCGCCGCCGACCGCCGAGGAGCTCGCCGCCGCCCGCGACAACCCTGGATTGAGGCGCGCCCTGGCCTTGTTCCGCCTCGACCTGCGCCTGGAGGGTTTGCGCGAGTGGAACTGGGCGCTGCGCGGCATGAACGACCGCCAGTTGCTTGCCGCGGCCGATCTGGCGTTGCGCAACGAAGTATTCGACCGCGCCATCAGCGCGGCGGACCGCACCCAGGTGCAGCACGATTATGCCCTGCGTTATCTGGCCCCGTTTCGCGACAGCGTCGAGCCGCTGGCGCGGGAGTTGGCGGTGGATAGCGGTTGGGTGTATGGCTTGATGCGCCAGGAAAGCCGCTTCATGATGAAGGCCCGGTCTGACGTCGGCGCCAAGGGCCTGATGCAGTTGATGCCGAAGACGGCGCAATGGGTGGCGAAGAAGATCGGCCTGAAGGACTACCATCCGGCGCGGGTGTCGGACCTGGGTACCAACCTGATGCTCGGCACCAACTACCTGCGGATGGTCTTGGCCAGTCTCGACAACCACCCGGTGCTGGCCTCCGCCGCTTACAACGCCGGCCCCGGCCGCGCCCGCCGCTGGCGTGGCGACGTGGCGCTGGAGGGGGCGATCTATGCGGAGACCATCCCCTTCAGCGAAACCCGCGACTATGTCAAGAAAGTGATGAGCAACGCCGTCTACTACTCGACCCTGTTCGAGGACAAGCCGCAGTCGCTGAAAAGCCGGCTGGGCATGATCGCTGCGCGCGGGGCAGGCGCCACCAAAACCGCGGACGAGCTGCCATAGACACCCGGGCGGAGGAAGCGCGTGCCAAAATCGCGTAGCCTAGGGTCGTGGCGATGAAAATCTATACCGTCGGCGGGGCGGTGCGCGACGCGCTGCTGGGCTTGCCGGTGGTGGATCGCGATTATGTGGTGGTCGGCGCCACGCCGGAACAGATGGTGGCGCGCGGCTTCCGCCCGGTCGGCAAGGATTTTCCGGTGTTCCTGCATCCCGACACTCACGCCGAATACGCCCTGGCGCGCACCGAGCGCAAGACGGCGCCGGGCTATCACGGCTTCGTATTCCATGCCGATGCCCAGGTCACGCTGGAAGAGGACCTGGCGCGACGCGACCTGACCATCAACGCCATCGCCCAGGCCGAGGACGGCACCCTGGTCGACCCCTACGGCGGCCGGCGCGACCTGGCGGCGCGGGTGCTGCGCCATGTTTCGCCGGCCTTCGCCGAGGATCCGGTGCGCATCCTGCGCGTGGCGCGTTTTTCCGCGCGCTTTGGGGATTTCACCCTGGCGCCCGAGACGCTGGCCTTGATGCAGGCCATGGTGGACCAGGGCGAGGCCGACCACCTCGTCGCCGAGCGGGTCTGGCAGGAGCTGGCCAAGGGCTTGATGGAGCAGCAGCCCTCGCGACTGTTCGCCTGTCTGCGCGCCTGTGGCGCGCTGGCGCGGCTGCTGCCGGAACTCGATGCGCTCTACGGCGTTCCACAGCGCGCCGACTACCATCCCGAGATCGACACCGGCGTGCATGTAATGATGGTCATCGACATGGCGGCCCGCCTCGAACTGCCGTTGCCGGCGCGCTTCGCCGCGCTTACCCACGATCTCGGCAAGGGCGTCACACCGGCCGAAATTCTGCCGCGCCATACCGGCCATGAACCCAAGAGCGTGGCCTTGCTGGGGCCGCTGTGCGAACGCTTGCGCGTTCCCACGGACTGCCGCGACTTGGCGCGGCTGGTGGCGGCCTATCACAGCGATATCCACCGCGCCGAATTGCTGCGCCCGGCCACCATGGTGAAGGTGCTGGAGCATTGCGATGCGTTGCGCCGGCCGGAACGCTTCGAAGTATTGCTGGGCGCCTGCGAGGCGGACTTTCGGGGTCGTCTCGACCATGCCGAGCGCGACTATCCGCAAGCCGGCTGGTGGCGGGCGGCACAGGCGGCGGCACTTGCCGTCGACGCCGGCGCCATCGCCCGGGCCGCGTCCGCATCGAATCACCAGGCGCAAATTCCCGAGCGCATCCATGCTGCGCGCGTCGCCGCTGTGCAGCAGCTCGGCCTACAGAAGCCGCAGGATTAGGCTTGCCAGCAACGACAGGAGCACCGCGGTGGCGAACGGAAACACATAGTCTCGGCCGCGCCACCGCAGGCGCAGATCACCCGGCAGACGGCCGAGCCTGAGCAGCGCCGTCAGGCGCGGCAGGCAGACGCCGGCGACAAATACCGTGACAAACAGGGCAAGCAACCACTTGAACATGGGGTGAGCGGGTTATTCCAATTCCAAATCAACCGTGACTTTGTCGACTTCGCCTCGCCGTGTAATTTACACTGTCTTCGGCTCGTCTTCGCGTCACACTTGATTTGGAATTGGAATAAAATCTTTTTTTGACACCGCAATGATAACCGCGAGAGGGATGCCGACAGGTATTTCGCCGCGCGGCATGCCAATTCTTCAATGACGAATCCCCGCTTCGAGGGCCTGGAGGTCCTGGCGAAGGTCCCCAAAGGCAAGACCCCGGTTCATCCAACGCCGTTGTTGTTCATCCATGGCGCTTACACGGCGGCGTGGTGCTGGGAAGAGCACTTCCTGCCGTGGTTCGCCGCGCAGGGTTATTTCAGCTACGCGCTGAGCCTGTCCGGCCATGGTGCCAGCCGCGGGCGCAAGCAGCTCGACAGTTTCGGCATCAGTGACTACGTGGACGACGTCGCCGAGGCGATCGCCGCGTTGCCGGCACCACCGGTGCTGATCGGCCATTCCATGGGCGGCTTCGTGGTGCAGAAATACCTGGAACGGCACCAGGCCCCGGCGGCGGTGCTGATGTGCGCGGTGCCGCCGCAAGGCATCATGTCCTCGGCTTTCGGCCTGATGTTCCAGAAACCGGGATTGCTCAGCGACTTGAACAGCCTGATGGGCGGCGGCCGCATCGCCGCGGAAACGCTGCGCGAGGCGCTGTTTGCCCAGCCGGTGGCGGAAGCCGATTTGCAGCGCTACTTCCGCCATTCGCAGCGCGAGTCGCACCGCGCCGTCTGGGACATGACGCTGTTCAACTTGCCGCACCCATCGCGGGTCAAGCACACCCCCTTGCTGGTGCTGGGCGCCGAGCATGACCACCTGATCCCGTCTTCCCTGGTGGAGATGACCGCCCGCACCTACGGCGTCGACGCCGAAATCTTTCCCGGCATGGGCCACGGCCTGATGCTGGAGCGCGACTGGCGCCTCGCCGCGCAACGCATTCACGACTGGCTGGGAGAGCAAGAACTGTGATCGTCATATTTCAATCGCAAGCCGCCGGCGACGTGATCATGTTCGGCGACGTCGCCTATCGGCTGATGGAAGTCATGGGCAAGGAGCCCGCCGCCAAGGGCATCGTCACCGTCGAGCAGTTGCCGGAAACCATCGCGCGCCTCAAGGCCGCCGTGGCCCGCGACAAGGAGAACCGGGCGGGCATGACCGAAGACGACTTGCCGCAAACCGAGGAAGCCCCCGATGGCAGCAAGCGCGCCTTTGTCAGCCTGACGCAGCGTGCCGTGCCGCTGATCGAATTGCTGGAGTGGTCGCTGAAGAAGAACGTGCCGGTGGTCTGGGGCGTTTAGAGACTTTCTTTCTGTCCGGGTTGGCTGATCCACGGGCAGCAATGCAGCGAAAGCGGAGGTTTGGGGCGTACCTCCGCTTGGGCAGTGCTCTAGGCGTCGCTACGGACACAATGGAACGAGGCGTGACTGACAGAGTTTTGGGCATTGCCGGGTATGGCGCCGATGCTGCGGCATTGGTGAAGCAGTATGAGAGTATCTCGTTTGGCGATGTTCATCGTGACGTGATTCATTTATTTCCGGAGCGCCCCAGCAAGATTTTGGACATTGGCGCTGGCTCCGGCCGCGACGCGGCCGCCCTGGCGCAATATGGTCATCACGTCGTAGCCGTTGAACCGACTGCTGAATTACGCGACGAGGGGAAACGACTCCATTCGTCGCTTGCCATTGAATGGGTCGATGATCGTTTGCCCGCGCTGGAGTTCATGCGACGTACGCGGCAGCGCTTTGATCTGATCTTGCTCACCGCGGTGTGGATGCACCTGGATGAATCGGAGCGAAAGACGGCGATGAGAGCCATCGCCGATCTGGTCGCCAGCGGGGGGCAAGTGATCATGTCCCTCCGGCACGGTCCGGTTCCCAAGGGACGAAGAATGTTCGATGTTTCTGCTGATGAGACGATCGAACTCGGGGCGCAATTTGATTTGCGTGCCCATCATCACAGCTCGCGTGAGGACATGCTTGACCGTGCCGATGTCAGTTGGAGTTTTGTCGCACTTAATCGCGATTAGAGTAGCGGCCAGCGCTTCATTCCATTGAACCTGCACGAAAGCCGCACAGGCCGGTGAATGTATTCGAACGACATGCCGAGCATGCCACGAGTCCTCGATCACCGAACCCGGATAGCGATGTTCAGTGGGGCGGTTTGGGGTCGCGGCCGATGAAGGCGATGGGGAAGACCGCTTCCGGGCCGGCGCCCTTGGCCTGCACATCAAGGTAGTTGGGCATCTCGGGCTTGGCCGCGCCGGCGGCATTCACCAGCTTGTTGATGAGGACCTGGATCTGCTCGGTCAGCCATTCCGGCTCGCAGTGCGTCGGCATGAAGCGCAACTCGCGAATACTCGCGGGGATGTCGGCCGCGGCGATGCTTTCGTGCGCCGCATAAGCGGAGGAGAAGAAGGGGCCAGCGACGAATTGCAAGCGGTAGCCGCCGGCGTCCCCTGCGTCGTCCGGCAACAGGACGAAAACCCGCGCGCCCTCGGCGCGGATCTCTTCATCGACGCGGTCGCCGAATATCGGTGTGACCGTATAGGCCGCCTCGCGGCTGTGCAGGACATGGGCAACCGCCTCGTCGAAACTCAGGCGGCCATCGTCGTTGGGAGTCGCTTGGTTCATGTTGATGCCGTCCTTGATGATTACGATCGAATTATAGTCAATGCGCGGAGTCGAATGGGTGACTGAATCGGACGATTAGCGCGTTATCAGCCGCTCGAACTCGATCAGCGGCAAAGGCCGGCTGAACAGGAAGCCCTGATAGGACTGGCAGCCCAGCCGGGCGAGAAATTCCTTCTGCTCCTCGGTTTCCACGCCTTCGGCGATGACCGACAAACCCATGGTCTGGCTCAGGGCGATGATGGCCTGGGCAATCGCGCCGTCATTGATATCGGTGAACACCTCGCGCACGAAAGACTGGTCGATCTTCAGCTGATCCAGCGGCAGGCGCTTGAGATAGGAAAGCGAGGAGTAGCCGGTGCCGAAATCATCCAGCGAAAATCTCACACCTATCCCTTTCAGGGCAGTCATCTTCACGACGATGTCTTCGATGTCGTGCACCAGCATGCTTTCGGTGAGTTCCAGCTTGAGCTTGTGCGGATTCACCCCGCTCTGGGCGACTACCGCCATCACGTCGGCGACGAAGTCCGGATGGTGGAACTGGCGGGGGCTGACATTTACCGCCAAGCTGAGATGCGCTGTGTCCGGCATGGCCGCCCAGGCGACCAGCTGAGCGCAGGCAGTTTTCAGCACCCAGCGTCCCAACGGCAGGATCAGCCCGGTTTCCTCGGCCAGGGGGATGAACTCGACGGGCGAGACCATGCCGCGCTGCGGATGCAGCCAGCGGACCAGCGCCTCTGCTCCGGTGGCCAGGCCGGCAGTGCTCACCTGGACCTGGTAATAGAGCAGAAACTGGCCGGCCTGAAGGCCCGCGCGCAGATCCACTTCGAGCGCCGCGCGGGCGGTGACCGCCGCCTGCATCTCCGGGTCGAAGAAGCGCAGGGTATTGCGGCCCGCCGCCTTGGCCTGGTACATGGCCAGATCGGCGCGCTTCAGTAGATCGTCGACGCTCATCTCGTGATCGTTGAACAGGGTGGCGCCGATACTCGGGGTGCTGCGGTGTTGGTGCCCGGCAAGCGAGTAGCTCAGGTTGAGGGCGGCGAGGATCTTCTCGCCGACGGTTTCCGTCTGGGTGGCGGCCTCGCGCGAGTTCGCGCTGAGATCTTCCAGCATCACCACGAACTCGTCGCCTCCCAGGCGCGCCACCGTGTCGCCCTCGCGGATGCAGGTGCTGAGGCGCTGAGCCACCTGTTGCAGCAGCAGATCGCCGGTGTCGTGTCCCCGGGTGTCGTTGAGGTCCTTGAAATTGTCGAGATCGATGAACAGCAGCGCGCCTTCGCGCCCGCTGCGGGTGCTGGAGGCCAACGCCTGTTGCAGACGGTCGCGCAGCAGGCGACGGTTGGGCAGGCGGGTGAGTGGATCGTAGAAGGCGAGATTCTTGATCTCGTTCTCCGCCGCCTTGCGCGCGGTGATGTCGGTCAACGTGCTGACGTAATGGCTGGTTTCGCCATTGGCGTCCTTGACTGCGGTGATGGTCAGCCATTCCGGAAATACCTGGCCGTTCTTGCGGCGGTTCCAGATTTCGCCCTGCCATGCGCCGCTGTGCTGGATACTCTGCCACATCTCGGCATAGAAGGCGGCGTCATGACGGCCGGATTTGGTCAAACTCGCGGTCTGCCCGATGGCTTCCTCGGCGCTATAGCCGGTGATCTCGGTGAACGCCCGATTGACTTTCAGGATGATGCCCGCGGCATCGGTGATGAACATGCCTTCCTGGGATTCAAAGGCCGTCGCGGCGATGCGCAGCCCCACCTCGGCCTGACGGTTTACCGTGATATCGCGGGTCAGACCCAGCAAGGCAGTGATCAGCCCTTGGGAGTTGCGCAACGGCACGGCATAGGTATGCAGCCAGCGACGTCCGCCCTTGAGGCCCTGGATCTCAAATACCAAATTGCCCGATTCCCCCGCGAACACGTCTTGGGTCAACGTTATGAAGGCATTCCGGCATTCCGGCATCACCAGTTGCAGCACGCTCTGGCCGACGACCTGATCCAGGGAATCCGCCTCGATCATGTCCAGTCCGGCGCGGTTCATATGCAACAGGGTGCCGTCCTCAGCCAGTTGTTTCACGCACTCGGGTTCGGTCTCGATGATGGTGCGCAACTCCAGTTCACGCTCGGCCAGGCTGTTCAGCAAGCCGTTGAAGCTGCCGATGAGTTCGCCGATTTCGTCTTCGCTGGTGATCGGCAATGGATGCG
>Ga0172379_10006001_pt1 | contig 16550 bp, 15 predicted proteins | sample GrowelOW334metaG_FD_119756 | JGI IMG/M metagenome (GOLD analysis project Ga0172379, IMG submission 119756) | Groundwater microbial communities from an aquifer near a municipal landfill in Southern Ontario, Canada - Groundwater well OW334 metaG | ecosystem: Environmental > Aquatic > Deep... | reverse complement strand
ATAATTGATCAATATCGCCCCCGTTGTTCCCCCGAGAACGATCATAAGCGACGGTCCATCTACGAACCATGCCAGTCCTCCTCCCCCTGAGATCATGGCCAGAATGACCAGGCTGAACGCCCCGATGATACCGATGATCGTTGCTATATCCAACTTTTATCCACCATGCCTGGAGAATCCTTCTGCGTCGGTTACGGATCTATTGCCTATCTTGATTTTTACTTACTCTTCAGCAATCTACTGAGCAATTTGCGTACCAAATCAAACAATACATGCAACCGCTTGATTACATGTAAGAATAATACTGTGAAAGACTGTAGGATTTAGGGAAACGGTCGGAAAGCTATCGTCATTATATTGACGACATGATGAAAGCTAAAAGTTATACAGGGAAAACCTTAAGCCCAAGTATCAATCACAGTGCCCTTTTCTTTGCGATTGGGAGGCAATGAATACATTATGGCGGAAGAATCTCGAACAGAACGGGATGATTTGGGGTAGGTAAGGTCTATATGGATAATATCGTCCGTGGTTATATCGACAATGTCTTCAATATTCTTATTTTGCAGGACAACATCTTGTGCTTCATGCCCGACTTCGAAATCTGCGTAGCTTAAGCGCCCTTTTTTCGCTAAAATAGGCGGCGATTTTTCCGGAGCGGCGACGGGATATGCGGGTCTGATTTCCATAAAGCGCTCAGTGATTAACTTGACGTCCTATGAGACAAAGCAACACATTCTCACATTTTCAGGGATACTCGTAACTCAAAGTAATATGTATGTCAACGGCAAAAGAGGCGCCAAAATGAACTTGTCATTTTGACGCCTCTCCAGATTTATTTTGGTTCCTGCTATCGTTTGATCTGCATCAGTTCCTGGAGCATCTGATCCGTCGTGGTAATAATCTTTGAGCTTGCCTGATAGGCGCGTTGAGCGGCGATCATCTTGATGAACTCCTTGGCCACATCGGTATTAGAAATTTCCAGAGAGTGGGACTGGCACTTGCCAAGACCGCCCTCGCCGGGATTTCCTATGCTCGGCGTTCCCGAATCATTAGTTTCAGTGAAATAGCTCCCCACCTTGCTAAGACCGTCATTGCTGCTAAAGCTCGCCGTCCGTATCCTGGCCAGGTTCTGCTGCTGACCGTTCGTAAAGAATCCCGTGATGATCCCATCCCCGCCAACATCGAGGGAATTCAGCAGCCCCGCCGGATAACCGTCGTTATTCATGGTATTAACCCGGGAATCCATTGCATATGATGTGACTTCCGGGGCGTCGGCGGCGGATATATCCCAGGTGATTTTCCCACCATCCCCCCAGGAGGGGTTCTGGGCAGCAAAATCAAAGACGATGTTCTGCGCCGTTGCCCTTCCTTCCTGGCCAAAGGGATTGGAAGCAGCCATAGTTCCGAAAGCAGCCACGGCACCGGCAGTCCCTCCCGTGATCGTCAGGGCCATATTACTTTCCCCGGTTACCTTATCGATAAGGACAAGGCGACCCTCGACAATGCATGCTTGAACCTTTTTACCAACCGGGGCATTAGTCTCGATGGCAGTCAAAAAGTCCTGCATGCTATCTACACCCGCAACGGTACTGATTGTATATGGAGGGGCTACCGTACCATTTATCGTATAAAGTATTGTTTCACCGTTAGCAAAGCTATATGTCGCCCCGGCCGCATTTTCAAATACGCCCCATTTTGTTTCTGCCGTCAGAGCCGTGTCCGAATCATCCAGCAGTGCTTGACCTGCGGTAATCACTTCTCTGGTTGTCGAAAGCTTTAGCTTCCCGGCATCGTCAAACTCCAGCCAGGGACGGTCGGGAATAACTGCCGTACCGTCATCCATATCAGACTTCATATACCAGAAGCTGCGCTCGCCCTCGGTCGCGGAGACATCCACGGAGCGATAGATTTTTGAGGCTAACGCGTGCTTCGAGCCCTGCGAATCATAGATCGTCTGACTTGTCGTATAGTAATTGGGATTGTCCGTAGTGGCCAATTCCGAATCAAGGTTCACTCCGAGACTAAAGGCCGTCGTTTCGTTCGGTGTCGATTTTCGACCCGTGAGGTTGACCGAAGTCAATGCTGTCGATTCTACCCCTGCGTCATCGAACATCCTTCCCTGAACCTTATAGCCGCTATTATCAACGAGATCACCGGATTCATTAAGGAAGAAACTACCGGCGCGGGTGTAATAGGTCAGATCGTCTTTAGCATTTTTTACAATGAAAAACCCCGTGCCATCGATGGCGAGGTCCGTGGCGCTTCCCGTCGTTTCGTAAGATCCCTGGGCAAACGAAGTGGATACGGCCGCAACGCCGACCCCCTGGCCTACCTGCTGATTACCGCTCCCGCCGGACAGACTCTGGCTCAGCATACTGGAAAAAGATACTTGTCCGCATTTATAACCTATTGTATTTGAGTTTGCCAGGTTATTGCCAATTACGTCCATCTCCTTGGTGCTCGCCGATAATCCCGTTGTCCCGATCCAAAGTGCGCTCGACATGTCTATTTCCTCCTTCTTACTTATATCTTCGTTTTTATTTATAAACTCTTATCCCTTGACTTCCCTGACTTCGCTGAAGGGTAATTCCTGTCCCGCAACATTTACATAAATTGATTTGTCCTTGAAGCTGACGGCGGTCACCTTTCCGGACACGAGGGTGTCAACGGGAAGAGTTGCACCGGTGGTGTCGAAGGCGAATACCTTGAAGGTGAAATTCCCCGATTTTCCTTGACCATTATTCCAGGTCAAATTATTGACTCCCTCTGCCTGATCATAGGCGCTAACTGTATCTGCTAAGACACCCGCTTCATCATAGATATTGATTTTAACTTCTTTGGCATCTTCTGATAAATCATAATATAGATTGACGGGGGAACCTTCAGCGATAAAGCCATTGCCTTTACCCGCCGTCACTTCTTTGCCGATCAGGTTGACGGCCTGCAAATTGGCTTGACTGCTTTGATAGAGTCCCAGGTTCGTTATTCCATTATTCAGATTCGTGAGCTGTTCCAGGCTTGAAAATTGCGCCAGTTGGGTGGCAAAGTCCGTCCCGCTCATGGGATTTAGTGGATCCTGGTTTTTTAGTTGGGCAACAAGCATCTTCAGGAAGTCCTCTTTCCCCATGGACTGGGTCTTGCTCGTCTTTGTGGCGTTGCTGCTGCTGTACTGCTCAATGATATTATCGATGCCGTTTACTGTAGTTGAATCGCTCATGATGCGCTCCTTGTATGCCTTTATCAGGCAAAAATGCTGACCCCTTCCGTAATGCTTTGCCTCCGGATAATCTCCTGACCACTCATGGGATAATGGTCATCCCCGAAAGATAGCTCCTGATTCAACATTCTCTCATTATTGCTATTCTGACCGGGATTATTGAACTGTGATTTTGCCTGATCCTGATAAAAGGTCCGTTCCTGATCGGGCTGATACTGCAACGTTACTTCAATTTTATCGATCTTCAGCCCCTGATTCTGCAGCGCCGATTTAAGATCATCGATGTGGGTATTCATCGCCTGGTGAACTTTTTCATTCTCTACGGTCATCATTATCTGGACCGTTTCGTTACGGACGGATATCTGCATATCCAGATGGCCCATGATCTCCGGTTTAAGGGTCAATCTGACCTGCCCGCTTTCTTTATTTTGAGCAAGAAAAAAGCTGTCCTGGATCTGATCGACGACAGATTGATATATGGATTTTGAGGTATCAATAGTTGTTTTCCCGCTATAATGATCGGCGCCTTTTGCAACCATGCTCAGGGTGTCCAACTGCAAAGGAGACTGCTCCCTGCCGACCGGAAGGATAACGTCTTCATGCCTGGGATAGCTTGTTTTTGCCGTTACATCCCCTGCTGACTTGGTCCATTTTCCCTGGTCATCTTGAACTGTTGCCGTGATGACCTTCCCGAGCTGTTGCGAAGCGATGTCTTTATCGTTAACAATCGGCTGCTTATTCTCTGCTCCCTTCAGCGCCGCGGAAAAGACATCCTTTTTTTCCGATGGCTGAGTATTTTCAGGTTTTCCGGGGAGTTCTTTTTGTGGTCCCTCTTTTACCAGTTGCTTTTCAGGCGAATTGATCTTGATCCGACCTTCGACATCTTCATGTCTGAAATCTTCACGAGACGCTTCTTTTTGATATATATCGGAATGAATCTTTTTCCTGCCAGCGGTAGATTCTTTTATAAATTCTTTGTTAAACAAGGGCTGTTGAATAGATATTGACTGGTCCGGACGAGGGTTCACATCCGGTTTCATTCCACCGACCGTCGCTTGATCGACTGCCTTCAGAATGCCTTTGATATCCTCAGGGGAAAATCCCTTTTTCTCAAGGATCGCGACGGCAGCTTGTCTAAACGACGGCGATGCCGCCTCAACCTGAGCTGTGAACTTCCCCGCTCTGACCTGCTTTACCTCAGGCTCATTCGTCTTAATTTCCGGATCAAGTTCCTTAATAATTTCCGTAATGACATCCGCCGTGATTTCCTTTCCCTCCGGAGCTTTGACCATTTCAGTTTTCATTTCCCGCTGATTTATCGTCTGCAATGTATGTTCAGTAGGTATGAATTTGATTGATGTTTTTTCGACTGCCTTCAGGATGCCCTTGATCTCCTCAGCGGATAATCCCTTCTCCTCCAGCGCCATGACCAACTGATTCTTCATTTCCGGGATTATATTCAAATTGGCTTCTGTCAGGGTATTATTTTCCTTTGCCAGAGGGGCAAGGATATCTTTATGCTGTTTGCCGAGGTTATCAGCGGTCTCATTAAGAATGACCAGGACTTCTTCCAAGCCGACAAGCCCCTCTTTTCCTTCCTTTTGAATAGGAAGAACGGACGGTTCACCCGTTTTGTCGGCGCTTGCCGCCTTCGCCCGGGTAATTATTTTTTCAATAAAGGCGGCAATAAATGCCGGTGTTGCAATGGTCTCCTTCTGCCCGTCGGTGCTTTCTTCATCGGCAGGCTTTGTCGTTTCTTTACCAGGGGAGGCATTCACTTCGCCTTTTTTTGATTTGCTATTGTCCCGGGCAAGATGATTCTTTTTCAACAAGATGTCCTTGCCCATCTTGTTGTCATCAGATCCAGGGGCAGGATTTACTTCGGCATGACCCTGGTTCCGATACTCAGAAATGGTCATCTGCATCATCCCGAGAAAATCATTTGGAGCACCGCTTCTTGAGGAACCTGAAGACATTCTTCCCAGCATGGCCGCATTTGCCCCCGCCGGTTTTTGATCCTTCATCACAGTCATGATTTCTATTGCCGACATATCCTCTCCGTCTCATTGCGTTTGTTGTACTTTATCTTTGCAAATGACATGCCACGGCTTTATTGCCTTTATTTACAAGTACTTGTAATTTATTTGGAGGGTTTTTGGGGGAAGAAAAGGGAAAATATTTCCTACTGTTGTCTTTAACCTGTTTAACATCCCCGCGTGCCGGCATCGGGGATGTTAAACAGGGTAGTAATTAGGGCTTGGCATCCTGTGTCACTTTGGTGAGTTGAGTTATTTCCTTTGTGATCTCTACTGCTTTCTGTAAATTCATGTTGGATAAAACAGCCCCTGCCCGATCTTTCTTCATGCTCATGGTAATCCCGGCGGCCGTTTTTATGTCCAGTTTTTCCATCATGGCCCCAGCCTTGGCAGGGGCAGCGGATTCATATATCTTCGCCAAATCCTTGTATTTCTTGATATCTACAGTATTTTGAATTTCAACCTTGCCGTCAAGCTGCTTTTCCAGGGCTTTCAGGGCATCGATTTTATCCGTAATTTCTTTCTTTAAAGCCTGAAGTTTCTGCGCCTCGGTCCTCATGGCATTTTCCCGGGCATCGAGTTCCATTTTTCTATTTTCCAGGGCACCGTATAGATCCCGCTCTTTCAGGAGCTTGTCATCAAAAATATCCTTCAATTTTTCTGGAGAATTACCTGGTGTGCTTAATTGAGCCATCGCCTGGCCAACAAAAGACAGGTCCTTTTTATGTACATCCTTGTCAAAGATAAACTGTCCCGCTGTCAGAAGTTTCACGACAACCATTCCTATAATCAATATTTGAGCCACGATAAGAATTTTTTTCATCCCTCTGTCCTCCTGAATCGTAAGATGGCCGTTTCATCCGTCGTTATTCTTTCCTGCATGGCCTCTGAATCCTTGAATTCTCCCATATCTCTGTCTTTCAGGTTTTCCATCACTTTTCTTTCCTTCATTGCTTCCATCAGGGCAATCCTTCTTTCCTCAACTTCCTTCGTCACGCCCTCTACCACTCTCTTCTGTTTTTTTTCCTTTTCAGTGCAGGCATCAATGTATGTTATCTGTAACTCAATGTCTCGCAAATGACGAATGAGGTGTTGGGAATCTCTCAGTTGATCTACAAGCAAGATCCTCTCCCGTTGTATGTCAATTAAAACTTTTTTCTCTTCGTTTAACTGATTTTTCTTCTCAGAAAACTCTGTGAGCTTATGTTCCTCGATGATTTTTTTCGTGTCCAGAACTGCCTGTAATTTGAAAACAAACATCGTGAGCCTGTAACAAAGGTTGTATATTTTTTCCCTTGCGCCGAATATTTATTTTAATTATGAGTCACTAAAAAGACTTAATAACTGCTCCTTCGTACTCAAAAAATCTACCTGCTCATTTATCCCCTGCTGCAGGAAGGCATTAACCTTGGCAATCATCGCGATCGCGTAGTCAATGTCAGGATTGCTTCCCTGAACATAGGCCCCGATATTGATCAGATCCTCCGCTTTTTTATATGTGGCAAGAATATTCTGAAGCTCATTGGCTTTTTTCTTCTGTTCCTCATCGACGACATCAATCATGACCCTGCTGATGCTCTGCAGGATATCAATAGCCGGATAATGATTCTTGTTTGCCAATTCTCTGGTAAGGGAAATATGCCCATCCAAAATAGACCTTGCTGCATCGGCTATCGGCTCATTGAAGTCGTCCCCTTCCACCAGAATTGTGTATAGCCCCGTTATGCTGCCTTTCCCCGCGTCGAGTCCCGATCTTTCCAATAGCTTCGGCAACAGACTGAAAACTGAAGGTGTATAGCCTTTTGTCGTAGGCGGTTCACCAATAGAGAGTCCAATTTCACGCTGGGCCATGGCAAATCTTGTCAGGGAATCCAACATGAGCAGTACATCCCTTCCCTGATCACGAAAGTATTCGGAAATGGTCGTGGCGACATAAGCCGCCCTCATTCTGACCAGGGGATGGCGATCAGAAGCCGCCACCACTACCACCGATCGCTTCAATCCCTCAAGCCCCAGGTTTTTTTCGAGAAATTCCCTTACTTCTCTCCCTCTCTCTCCGATCAGACCGATGACATTTATATCAGCTTTCGTATTCCTGGCGATCATCCCCATGAGAACGCTTTTCCCCACTCCCGATCCCGAAAATATTCCCATTCTCTGACCCTTGCCGCATGTCAGCACGCCATTGATGGCTTTTATTCCCAGATCCATCGGCGCGTCGATGCGACCGCGCTTCAAAGGATTTATCGGATCTGCGTAAATTGGATAGGCATCATCATATTCAATGGCTCCCTTATCGTCAATGGGATGTCCTAAACCATCGATAACTCGTCCAAGAAAGGCGTCTCCTACACCGACGCTTGCCTGTTTTCCAAGGGATATAATCTTGCAGCCCGGACCAAGACCTTGAAGGCTATCCAGGGGCATGAGCAGAACCTTACCTCTTTTAAATCCCACCACCTCAGCAGTTACGGGTCGTCCTTCTCCTGCCGGATATATGGCACAGAGCTCGCCCAACGATGCCACCGGGCCATGGCCCTCGACAACGAGTCCAATGATTTCACTAACTTTCCCGTGAACTTTGATGGGATTTAGCCTATCCAGCAGACGATGATATTTTTTAAAATCAATATTATGGGAAGGATGGGTTGGCATCTTGATCAGTTTATTGACGACAAAAGCTGGTTCTTGACCTCTGCTAACTGGCGATCAACCCTGGCATCTATTTCACCAAACTGCGTTTCAATGAGCGCCCCGCCCCTGATAATGCCTCCATCTTCTTCGAAGACAATGTTTTTAATCCCATCAAAACCTTGAAGAAAGTCTTCCTTCTTCTCCATCATATAATGAAAATCTTGTGGGTGAAGGCGAACTTTGATGTTTTCCCGGTCAAGAATATTTTTCATGGCTGCCTTAAGAATATTTTGTACCGTATCTTGATTGGATGTTACCTCTTGGTGAAGAATCTTTTCAGCAATCGAGACAGATAACATCAGAATATCCTTTTCCGCTTTCTCCAAAATGCTTTTTCTTAATGAGGCGACTTCTTTGAGCTGATTTTGCAAAGCTTCTATGCTCTTTATAGATTCTTTCCGCGCCTGCTCCTCACCGGCAATGATGCCCTCGCTCATCCCCCGCTCATAGGAATCTTTTTCTGCATTCTTGATATCCTTTTCATGCTCGCTTTTTAGGAAATCCATTTCTGATAGTCTTGATTTAGAGGACTGCGGGGAAGAATTTTTTGCCGTTCCGGCAAGTTTCTTATTAGATATTTCGGAGTCGCCATCATCAACACTGATCAGTTTCACATCCAATGCCTTGATGACTTTAGAATTATACGTACTCATCGCCCTGGGTACTCCTCAGTGCGGTTATTCTCCCCTCACCTTCCAATCTTTTTGCTGTTTCGACAATGGAGCGTTGAGTTGTTTCGACCTCCGACAACCTGATCGGCGGCATCATTTCTATATCTTCTTTTAACATTTCAGCGCCGCGCCGTGACATGTTCTTGTAGAATTTCTGTCGCTGCCCTTCGTCAACAGCCTTAAGGGCTTTGGACAGGTCTTCTGACGACACTTCTTTCAGCAATTCTTGCAGACTCCGATCCTCGAGTTTCAATACATCTTCGAAGGTGAACATCAGGGCTCTGATCTGGCTGGCAACATTCGGATCTTTTTCGTCCAGAGATGCCATGATTTCACTTTCATTTGCCCTGTTCATCATATTGAGTATTTCCGATACGATCTGAGCACCCCCCACTTGATGTTCACTGATAGTGCCAACGACAATCTCCTTTTCCAGCGTCTTGGCTATTTCCTCTATGAATTCACGCGGCACCGTTTTCAGTGTCGCCATGCGCCTGATAATTTCACCTTGCATTTCCGTCGAAAAGCTCTCCACGATCTCTGCCGCCTGCACCGGTTGTAAATGAACAAGGATCAAGGCGATCGTTTGTGGATGTTCCGCTTTCGTGAACTCGAGCAATACCCGTGGATCAACATCCCTGAGCCTCTCAACAATCGGGTTTTCTCCTGACTCAGAGGCCTCTTCAGTCATTAGAACATTTGCTTCTTTTTCTCCGATTGCTTTTCTGACAATATTTTTGGCCACTCCTTCCCCGACGGCAATCGTCCCTCCCCCTTCTTTGGCCAATGTAATAAACTCCCGGGCAACCGTCCTTAAAGTGTCTGCCGGAATTGTACTTATTTTATTCATATACTTACCGATACGACGAATTTCCGCTGGCCGGAGATTTTTCATGACAAGGTCCGCCTGTGCCTCGTCCAATGAAAGCAGCATAATTGCGGCTTTTTCTTCGTTCGTCATCGGTAAATGATCCCCTTTATTTTACCCAATTCCTGAGTAATTCAGCAAATTTCTTTGCATCTGTGCTGGCCAGTTGTTTAACCATTTCCGTTTCTGTCAAGCCACCCCCTTCCGCCTGTCCACTCAGTAATGCCATTGATTCACCCTCCAGGCTCCCTTGTCTCGCACCCGACAGTTGAACGGTGTCCCGGCCCCCCCCCCCCTGTCGAGAAACACTCGCCATCAGCCCAGACATCAGCGGCCGGATAACGAAAAGGAAAAGAAGAACCATCGCGGCGAGGAGGGCAACATATTTTGCCACCGGAACAAATGGCGCAAGTTTTTCGTACCACGGAATGTTCGAGAGGGTTGCGTCAAGATCCTGCCTCGTGAAAGACATGCTTGTCAAGATAACCTGATCTCCCCTAGCGGCATTGAAACCCGCCGATTTTCTGACCAGATCATCTAATGAATCAATTTCTTTTTTTGATCTTTCCTGATAGGTTTCCACACCCTTGTCATTCTTTGTGTAGATTCCATCCACGACCACGGCGATGGATAGCTTCTTGATTTCCCCCACGGGCATTACCGTCTTATTGACCACTTTGTTGATTTCATAGTTGGTCACTTCATCGAGTTTGTCTTTTTCCTGTCCCGGCGCGCTGCTCGTGGCCCCCACTTTTGCCGCACCTGAGGTGGACACCATTTTATCACTCTGCTTCTGCGTACTCCTTATTACCGGAGATTCGGGATCGTAGGTTTCCTCTGTTTTTTCGGTAATGCGAAAATCGAGGTCCGCCGTTACTCTGACAACAGCCTTCCCCTTGCCAACGACATTCTCCAGCATGGTCTGAATCTGGCTGGTAAGATTCCGCTCAACATTTCGTTGATATTCTATCTGCGAATTGGAGAGTTGGGATAATTTGTTCTCATCATGTCCCCTGGAAAGGATATTCCCTTTACTGTCAACAACCATAACGTCTTCAAACCTTAGTCCCTCGACACTGCTGGCGACAAGATGACCAATACCGTCAATCTGATTCTGTCGCAGGTTCTTGCCAGTCTTAAGTTTGACTGTGACGGAAGCGGTTGATTTCTGCTGCTGATCGATAAATAATGTGTCCTTTGCAAAGGCAATATGAACCCGACTTTGCTGGATCTCTTCGAGACTGTTGATTGTTCTGGCAAGTTCGCCCTGAATGGCCCGGCGATAATTTAGTTTTTGTTCAAATTCGGTGGCCCCGATAGATTTCTGGTCGAATATTTCAAAACCGATGTTACCACCTCTCGGTAAGCCGGAAGCGGCAAGTTCCATCCTCAATTCTGGAACTTTATCGGATGCAACCGTTATGGCGTCTCCGGATGGACTGATTTTGTAGGGGATTTTCTTCTCCTGCAATTTGCCGACAATACTCGCGGCGTCTTCGCTGGACAAGTTCGAATAGAGGGTTTGGTAGTCCATTTGACCGGAAAAGTGCACCATGGCAGCAATAGCGGCGAGACTGATCAGGGCGGAAGCTACAACCGTCATCTTTCTGACAGGCGTCAGCATGTTGAAATTCTGCCACAGTCTCGATAAGATTTGACCCGGGTTCATATTTTGCGATCCGAATGATTAATATTTTCGCCCATTAGATATGCCTATTTATACACTCATCCGCATGATTTCTTGATATGCCTCTAAAGCCTTGTTCCTGACTTGCAACATGGTTCGAAAGGAAATATCCGCTTTTTCAAGGGCAATCATGACTTCATGGAGGCTGCCTGATTCCTGAACCTGCATTTTTGTAATGGACTGATCGGCCTGGACCTGCATCTGGTTGACATCGTTTACAGCATTTTTCAAAACATTCCCGAAACTGGTCCCGCCCTTTTCCGGTCGAGACGTCTGCTTAACTTTTTGCAGTTGTCCGGCCGGATCGGTTAACCCTCCAATCGAAAATATATCTTTCATTTTCCCTCACCTTTCAGCATTTTGGCTTATTTCCCGAGATCGAGGGTCCGCAAAGCCATGTTTTTTGTCGCATCGTAAGCCGTGGCACATGCTTCAAAGGATCTGGCGGCAGTAATCATATCCGCCATTTCCGTCACAAGATTGACGTTGGGCAGACTTACCATACCCTTCTCATCTGCATCGGGATGACCGGGGTTATAGATTGTCTTGAATCCAGTGCTGTCTTCGGCAATATTGTCCACCTTGACGGTTCTTAATGCATCTTTTAAGGCCCCACCAAACCCGTCCTGCGGGGTTTCGGCGGATAAAACGACTGATTTCCGCTTGTATGGCCCCCCTTCCGGTGTCCTTGTCGTTTCCGCATTTGCGAGATTGCTAGCCACAACGTCCATCTTTGTTCTCGAGGCCGCCATACCGGCACCGCAGATTTTAAAAGAAAGTGAATAATCCATTTTACCTCGTCTCCTTCAATGCTGTTTGCAGCGTCCGAAATTTTCTCGCCAACATTTCCACCGTCGTATTGTACATAAGATGGTTTTCCGACAGATTGGCCATTTCCGTATCAATCTTGACCGCTTCCTCAGTTTCACGAACCTCGTAATTACCAGGATCATTCTTGTTTAGTTCAGGCGCTATATGCCGATCCTGGGTCTTGGTCATCTGTACCTTACCCTTGCTCACCATGGCGTCCCGCAGATCGTTACTGAAGGTCAAATCCGTTGATTTGAAGCCAGGTGTGTCAATATTTGTGACATTGGACAGGATAACCTGATGCCTTTTCGACCGGTAGTTCAGCATGTTTGAGAGGACATCAAATGTTTTATTAAATAGTGGGGGCATCCTGTTTTCTCGCAGTTTATTTATATTGGACAATTACTTTTATTAAAGAACATGCAAAGCACATACCATTACGGCTCTTCTTCGTCCTCGCTGAATTCATGGCCTTCCAACTGATACTCATGAAGCTTGTTTCTCATTGTGCGCACACTGATTCCCAAAAGCCGTGACGCCTTGCTTTTATTCCCGTCTACCTTCGAGAGAGTTTCAAATATAAGCGCCTTTTCGACATCTCTCAAAGTCATATTTGTTGTGTCTATATGTAATTTTACCGATTCCTGATGTCCTGACAAGAAATCGGGTGGTTCCTTAAATAGATCGCCGTCGAGGAAAAGATGTCCTGGATGGATGGCATTATTTTCACAAATCAGGATGGCCCTTTCCATAGTGTTTTCCAATTCCCGGACATTGCCCGGCCAGTCATGGGCCATCAAGGCGTCAGTTGCCTGCGGAGATAGATCCGGTTTCCTGGTGTCGTTAGCCTGACTGTATTTTTTCAAAAAATGATCCGCAAGGAGGGGGATATCGTCTCTCCGTTCACGCAAGGCCGGTATAACTAAGGGAATGACGTTTAATCTGTAAAATAAATCTCCACGGAATTTTTTATCTTCAACAGCGGCCTTTAAATCGATATTGGTCGTCGCGATGATCCTGACATCGACAGGTACGGGGGCCTTACCTCCCAACCGATCGATTTCACCTTCCTGAATGACGCGCAGGAGTTTGGCCTGAAGCTGGACATCCATTTCACTGACCTCGTCAAGGAGCAACGTCCCTCCATCGGCCAGTTCAAACTTTCCGGGTTTACGAAAAAGGGCGCCCGTAAAAGCTCCTTTCTCGTAACCGAACATTTCGCTTTCGAGCAGATTGTTGGGAATGGCTGCACAATTGACGGCGACAAAGGGGTTTTGCCTTCTCTTACTGTGCAGATATATATAACGGGCAAAGAGTTCCTTGCCGGTGCCGCTTTCCCCCTGAATCAGGATGCTTGACCGGCTTCTGGAGACATTTTTCAACATGGCAAGGAGTTTGATAATTCTGTCATTTCTGGTAATAATTTCCATCGAGGCCGGGTATGATGCATCCCTGAGAGCATCGCTGGGCGTATCCAACTCAACTCGCGATGCCAGGACATTTCTGACCGCGAATTCCAGATCATCAAGGGAAAAGGGCTTCATGATAAATTCAGCCGCCCCTTCCTTCATGGCTTCCACGGCTGTTTTTACCGTTCCGTACGCCGTAATGAGAATAACCGGCGTCTGGGGGGATATTTTTTTTATCTCCTTGAGGACATCCATCCCACCCATCTTGGGCATTCTCATGTCCGTCACGACAACCTCAAAATGATTTTTACCAAACATTTTAAGGGCTTCATCTCCATTTTCGGCGATACATACATCATAGCCGCTCGTCTCAAGAGAATCGGCAAGGGCCATCCTCATGGTCAGATCGTCATCCACAATGAGTATTTTCTTGTTTTTCATTTTAAGCTTTGGCCGGAGAATGCCGGTAGAGATATACAAAATACCAGGCTGCTTTCATCTTTTTCCAGATGAACGGAGCCCTGATGCATCTCTACGATGCTGGATACGACGGCAATCCCAAGACCCGTTTTCATTTCTTCTTTCTGAAACATCCATTCGAGACTGTTCACAGTTCTCATGGTCTCCCCTTTATCCGCGTTTGTTTTCATAAAGAAACGAATCTCGAAATGCCCGTTCCTATTCATGTCAGATGATTTTGAAGCCTCCATGTTTTCGATTTTGAAGCGCGTTTCAATGAAAAGATATTCCCCTTCCCGAATAGACTGCAGGGCATTAAGAATAAGCATCAGAAATAGTTGCTTGAGCATTTCCCCATTTCCATAGACAACCGGTTCTGACGGCGCATATTTCATCAGCAGAAAGAGAGCTTTACCATCGCCCATCATCTCGGAAAACTGCAGTATTTCTCTTATAATGCCGTGGATCTCTATCTTTCCAAAGGCGATTTCCCTCGCCCTCGTCGAAACCATCATATTTGTTATTCTCTCATTAATTTCTTTCACTGCCTTAATAATCTGTGCTGCTCGCCTTATATTCGTCTGATCATCCATACTTTTCATCAAAAGAGAAGCAAGCAGTTCGATACTCCCCAAAGGATTGCGAACTTCGTGGGCAAGCTCCGCCGCAAGATCTGTGAATGACTGCTTGTGCGCATCTTCTCTATGGCAGTAAAGGCTTTTCATATGTCCCCCGGCTTCAAGTTCAATTCTGCGTCGACGCCAATCCCATATTTTTCCCTGTCCACGCGGCTTCTTCCGACATATAATCAGCCACCTTGGTCCAGAAGGCGTCTTCACCACCTCCCCTAAGGCTCGCAATTTTCTTCTTCGCGGCGTCCACATTGGAAACTTTTATCTCACACAGCGCCAGGCGGTACAAAATCCAGCGTTTATCCGCTTTATCGGAACTGTTGAGGGCACCTTCATACCATTTCATGGCTTCCTGATATTTCCCTTCCAAATAAAGGCGGTCCCCTCCACTCAGGAGGTTTTCATTCCCGGCGGCAGCGACCTGCTTCAGGGTTTCAATATCCTTCTTGATGTTTTCCCTTACAGTGCTGTCTTTGCAGACGGCATCCATATAATTAAGCATCGACAACGCCTCTTTTTTGAATGAAAGTTTTTGCAGCGCCGTAGCGATTTTCAGCAGTACGTCATCATCCGGCCGGTCATAAAACCCTTTATGGAAGGTTTTAAAAAACAGATCAGCCATCGACAGGTAATCTTCGCGAGCGAATGAATCATCGACCAGGGATTTGAAGGCGGTTTTTAGAACTTTTGTCGTTTCCTGTGTATATGGTCCTTGGGGATATCTGGTGATGGCATCTTTTGATATCTCAAAGGCTTCGAGAAAGCAACCGGTCTTCTCCAAACCACGGGCCTTCAGGTAAAGGACGCGCTGCACGGTTTCACTGTCGGGAAGGGCCGCAAGAACCAGATCATAGTTAGCAATGGGATTCTCGACATATTTTCGGTCCGGCATTGGTACGGGAAATTTTATTTCCGGATGAAGAATCCCCAGATTAGCCAGGGCAATCAAGCTTTCCGTTGCTTCCCGGGAGCCTGGATATGTTTCGATGACCTTAGAAAATAGTTGCAGGGCGGTTCGGTATTGGCGGTTGCCGTAAAATGACGCCGCTAAAGCATAATAAGCCGACTTGGCTTGGTCGCCCTGGGGATAGACGCTCAAAAAGTAGGACAGCGATTCGATGGCATCCTGGTACCTTCCCGATTCATACTGCAGGCATCCCATATACAGGATGGCATCCCTGGGTATGTCTGCCTTGTTCGGCCATCTTTTCAAGATATCTTCATAAACTTGAAGGGCGCTTTTCAGGTCTTTCAGTTCGTAATAGCTTTCCGCCAGAGAGAATCTTGCCTCCCGGTTGTATTTACCTGTGGGGTATTTTTTAAGATATAACTGCAGGCGGTCTGCCGCCTGGGCGTATCTGCTGATTTTTCTTGTCATCACCCCGGCCCCGAACATGGCCTCCTGGATAAATGTCGAGTCAGGATATTTTTTTATAAGTCCTTCATAGGCAGCAGCCGCTTCGTAGTAGAATTTCAACTTGTCATTGCTCATCGCCAATCGATAATAGGCCAGATCATTCTCTTCCTTCGGATCCGGATAATTCCGCAAGATCGCCTTGTAATGCTCAGCGGCAACAATATATTTTCTCGCGAATCCCTGCTCACCCATGAAATAATAACAATCGGCCAGACGGCGAACGGCTCTTTCGTATGTCGGGATATCGACATTTTTTTGACGTGTTATAGCAAGGAACAACTCCCCTGCTTGGTCATACTGATGTTTTTGAAATGACTGCATCGCCTTCTCAATGAGCGAATTCTGCGGCCCCCCATGTTGTTGCTGAACGGATGCTGCCGGCGGCGTTGCGACAGGTGCCATCTGTTGCATTGTATCGGTCGCCACCTGGGCATGAGGTGTAACGGCAACAGCCTTGGGTAGATTGGCTTGCGCCGCAGGTAGAATCGCTATGGATACCGCCGGTTGAGTCGCCTTATGTTTTTCCGACCCATTGTCAATACGTTGACGCTCACGTAGTTTTGATTTCTCTACCGCCGGTTGGGGAGTCTTGGATTTTCCTGCTGCCTTCTCTATGGATGTTTGGGGAGTTGCAGATTTTACAATGT
>Ga0172379_10006000_pt1 | contig 16554 bp, 20 predicted proteins | sample GrowelOW334metaG_FD_119756 | JGI IMG/M metagenome (GOLD analysis project Ga0172379, IMG submission 119756) | Groundwater microbial communities from an aquifer near a municipal landfill in Southern Ontario, Canada - Groundwater well OW334 metaG | ecosystem: Environmental > Aquatic > Deep... | reverse complement strand
GGTTCCTGCGCCTCCTGGGGCGGCATGCCCTCCACCGACCCCAACCCCACCGGCGCCTCCAGCGTCGCCGAAGTACTCGGCAAACCGGTGGTGACCATCCCCGGCTGCCCGCCCAACCCCTACAACTTCCTGGCGACGGTAGTGCATTTCCTCACCTTCGGCAAACTTCCCGAAGTCGATAAGCTGGGCCGGCCGACATTCGCCTACGGCCGGTTGATCCATGAGAACTGCGAACGCCGCGCCCACTTCGACGCCGGGCGATTTGCCATGGAGTTCGGCGACCCCGGCCACCGCCAGGGCTACTGCCTCTACAAACTCGGCTGCAAGGGACCGGAGACCTACGCCAACTGCTCGACCATCGGCTTCGGCGATGCCGGCGAGAACAACTGGCCGGTGGGCTGCGGCCACCCGTGCATCGGCTGTACCGAGAAAGGCGTTGGTTTTGCCAAGCCGATCCACCAGGTGGCCAAGATGCTCAACGTGGCGCCGCCCTTGCAGTATCCGCGCATCGTCGAGGAACAGGGAAGAGCGGCGTCGTTCGCTTCGGCCGCGGCGGTCGCGGCGATCGCCGGCGCGGCAGCAGGCGCGGCGGTGATGCTGACGCGCAACCTGGGGCTGTCCCACGCCGCCGAAGAGGCGCAAAAGGCCGGCGGCGCCGAAGACAAGGCCAAGGTGTGAACATGGCCTCGCGTCGCGATTTCCTCAAGGGATGTTTCGCCGGCGGTACGGCGCTGGCCACCGGCGTGGTCAGCGAGCCGGCCTGCGCGCGGGAAACCAAGAAGCTGCCGCCGGGAGCGATGGGCCTGCTCTACGACGCCACGCTCTGCGTCGGCTGCAAAGCCTGCGTATCCGCCTGCAAACAGGCCAACAACAATCCGCCCGAGTTCAGCACAGTCGATCAGCTCTGGGATACGCCGCTGGACACGTCGGGCCACACCTTCAACCTGATCAAGATGTATCGCAACGGCAGCATGGAGACGAAGGACCAGGAGCAGAACGGTTACGCCTTCATGAAGACCTCCTGCATGCACTGCGGCGATCCGTCCTGCGTCTCGGCCTGCCCGGTGTCGGCGATGGAGAAGAATCCGGAAACCGGCATCGTCGGCTACGATGCCGGGAAGTGCATCGGCTGCCGCTACTGCGTCGCCGCCTGCCCGTTCGGCATTCCCAAGTATCAGTACGATTCGCCCACCGGCCAGATTGGCAAATGCGAACTTTGCCGTCACCGCTACAAGGACGGACATTACTCGGCCTGCGCCGAGGTCTGCCCAACCGGCGCGACGCTCTATGGCAAGACCTCGGACCTGCTGGTCGAGGCCAAGCGCCGCCTGGCCCTCAAGTCTGGCCAGCGCAGCAAGTTCCCGCGCGGCAAGCTCGGCGGCCCGGACCAGAGCTATGAAGCGCCGGCCGGCAAGTATCTCCAGCATGTTTATGGAGAAAAGGAATATGGCGGCACCCAGGTTTTGAAGCTTTCCGCCGTCGATTTCCAGAAGGTGGGACTGCCGGATCTGCCGGAGACCGCCGCGGCCGCCCTATCCGAAACCATCCAACACACCCTCTATGGCAATCTGATCATGCCGTTCGCCGTGCTCGGCGTGATGGCCTACGCCGCCAAGCGCAACGTCAAGGATGACGCTGTGCAGGGCGAGAAAGAGGAGGGTTGAGACATGGCCAATCAATCTCATGCAACTCACGCTCCCGCCCCGCTCGGCGGCAGTTTGGTCACGCCGACCACGCTGGTCTGCGCCTTGCTGATCGCCGTCATGGTGGCCGTGCTCGGCGTGCGGTTCTTCCAGGGACTGGGGGCCGTCACCAACCTCAACGACGGCTATCCGTGGGGTATCTGGGTGGTGGTGGACGTCATCATCGGCTCGGCCTTCGCCTGCGGCGGTTTCTCGGTGGCGATGTTGGTGTATATCTTCAACCGCGGCGAATACCATCCGTTGGTGCGCCCGGCGCTATTGGCCTCGCTGTTCGGCTACACCCTGGCCGGCGCCGGCGTGATTTTCGACCTCGGTCGCTGGTGGAACTTCTGGCACATCTTTTCGCCGTCCTACTGGAACCCGAACTCGGTGATGTTCGAAGTCGCGGTGTGCATCTCGCTCTACATCATCGTCATGTGGATAGAGTTTTCGCCGGCTTTCCTGGAACAACTGGGCCGCTACGACATCAAGAAGAAGCTCAACAAGGTGCTGTTCTTCCTCGTCGCCCTGGGCACGGTGCTGCCGATGATGCACCAGTCCTCGCTGGGCACCCTGCTGGTGGTGATGGGCATACAAATCCATCCGCTCTGGGCGACCCCGCTTGAGCCGCTGCTCTACCTGCTGACCGCCGTCACCATGGGCTATGCGGTGGTGCTGTTCGAGTCGTGCGTGGCGTCCTCGGTGTATCGCCGCAAGGCGGAAACCCACATGCTGACGCCGCTGTCGAAAATCATGCTGGGTTTCCTGGCCGCCTACCTGCTGGTCCGCGTTGGCGACCTGGTGCTGCGTGGCGCCTTGCCGCTGGCTTTCGGTGCGTCGCTCGAAGCCCTGATGTTCTGGCTGGAGACCGCCTGCTTCGTCGCGCCGCTGATCTTGATCGGTTCCGAGTCGAATCGCCGCAATCCGGCCAAGCTGTTCCTCGCCGGCATCCTGTTGCTGCTGGGCGGCGCCCTTCTGCGGTTGAACGGCTTCCTCGTCGGTTACGAAACCGGCGACGGCTTCCGCTACTTCCCGGCTTTACCGGAACTGTTGGTCACCGTCGGCATGTTCGCCATCGAAGTCGTCGGCTACATCGTCATCACCCGCCGCTTCCCGGTTCTTCCCCGGGAAGCCACCACCCACTGAAGGATGGAGACAGAAAATGACTCGCGTAACCATTGATCCGATCACCCGTATCGAAGGCCACCTGCGCATCGACGTCGATGTCGACGGCGGCCGGGTCAAGAAAGCCTGGTCTTCCGGCCAGATGTGGCGCGGCGTCGAGTTGATCCTGCTCGGACGCGACCCGCGCGACGCCTGGGCCATCACCCAGCGCATCTGCGGCGTGTGTACCACCGTGCATGCGATTACCTCGGTGCGCGCGGTGGAGAACGCCCTGCAACTCGAAGTTCCGCTGAACGCCCAGTACATCCGCAACCTGATCATCCTGGCGCACTCGGTGCATGACCAGATCGTGCACTTCTACCACCTCTCGGCGCTCGACTGGGTTGATGTCACGTCGGCCCTGAAAGCCGATCCGGACAAGGCCGCGGCGCTCGGCGAAAGCCTGTCGTCGTGGAGCCTGAACAACAAACACCAGATGCGCAAGACCCATGAGCGCCTGAAGAATTTCGTCAATGGCGGCCAGCTCGGCATCTTCACCAACGGCTACTGGGGCCATCCGGCCATGAAGCTGTCGCCGGAAGTGAATCTCATGGCGGTCGCGCATTACCTGCAAGCGCTCGAAATCCAGCGCAAGGCCAACAAGATCGTTTCCATCCTCGGTTCGAAGACGCCGCACATCCAGAACGTCGCTGTCGGCGGCGTCGCCAACCCGATCGCCACGGATTCCCAGGCGGTGCTGACGGTCGAGCGCCTGATGGCGATCAAGGGCTGGATCGACGAACTCGCCGACTTCGTCAAGAACGTCTATCTGATCGATGTCGCCGCGGTCGGCGCCTTCTATGCCGACTGGACCAAGATCGGCGCCGGCGTCACCAACTATCTGGCCGTGCCGGATATCCCGATGGACACCAAGGGCACCAAGTTCGCCCTGCCCGGCGGCTTCATCGAGGGTGGCGATCTCAAGACCTTCAAGCCCATCACCAAGTTCGGCGACGAATATTTCATCAAGGGCGTCGAGGAGTCGGTCAAGCACTCCTGGTACGACTATTCCAAGGGCGGTGCGCTGCACCCCTACAAAGGCGAGACCAAGCCGCATTACACCGACTTCAAGGACGACGCCAAGTATTCCTGGCTGAAATCGCCGACCTTCTACGGCAAGGTGGCCCAGGTTGGACCGCTGGCGCGCATCCTCACCATGCTGGCGGCCGGTCATGAGCCGACCAAGAAATACGCCACCGCCACGCTCGACACGGTTTCCGCGCTGGCCAAGACCAAGGTCGGCCTGGATGCCATGCATTCCACCATCGGCCGTCACGCCGCCCGCGCGATTTCCTGTTGCGTGCAGGTCGATATGCTGGGCGACCAATGGAGCGCGCTGGTTGGCAATATGGCCAAGGGCGATATCGCTACCTTCAACAAGCCGACCTTCCCCAAGGGCGAAGTCATGGGCGTGGGCTTCCACGAGGCGCCGCGCGGCGCGCTGTCGCACTGGGTGGTCATCGACGATGGCAAGATCAAGAACTACCAGTGCGTCGTGCCATCGACCTGGAATGCCTGCCCGCGCAACGAGAAGGACGAGCCCGGACCGTACGAGGCGTCGCTGATGAACACCCCGATCGCCGACGCGGAAAAGCCACTGGAAGTGCTGCGCACCATCCACTCCTTCGATCCCTGCATCGCCTGCGCCATCCATGTCACGGACGCGGAAAACGGTTCGGCGATCACCGTCACGGCGAAATAGCCTAGACTTGGACGATGGATCGGCAAGAATCGGCAGGCTAAGGTGAGAGTCGTCGTCCTCGGCATCGGCAACACCATCATGAGCGACGAGGGCGTCGGCGTGCATGCGGTCGAGGCCCTGCGCAGGTCCTACACCCTGCCGGGCTGCGTCGACATCATCGACGGCGGCACCAGCAGCATGGAGTTGCTGGAAGACCTGGCGGACGTCGACCTGTTGGTCGTCGTCGATGCCGTCAAGGCGGGCAAACCGGAGGGCACCCTGGTGCGGCTGGCCGACAGCGAGGTGCCGGTGTTCTTCCGCAGCAAACTCTCGCCTCACCAGATCGGCCTCTCCGATGTCATGGCCAGCCTTGAGTTCGTCGGCCAGTTTCCCAAACGCATGGTGGTGATCGGCGTGCAGGCCGAGAATTTCGAACTCGGGCTGGAGATGACGCCGCTGATTGCTTCGCAGGTCCCCGAGCTGGTGGCGATGGTGGTCGCGGAGTTGGCGGAGCACGGTATCGAAGCGCTGCCCAACCAGCTCAAGGCGGCCTGACATGTGCCTAGCGGTGCCTTCCCGTGTGGTCGCCATCGACGGCTTGACGGCGACTGTCGAAGCCGAGGGAGAGCAACGCAACGTCAGCCTGATGCTGCTCGACGATGACGTGGCACTGGGTGATTACCTGCTGATCCAGGCGGGCGGCTTCGCCTTCGAGCGGGTCGATAAGCAGCGCGCCATGGAAGCCCTGCGCCTGATGCAGGAGATCGCCGTCGGCGGCGACGCCGACATCCGTGCCTGGTAACCTGCGCATCCACCAGGGCGACCCAGCGCCGCTGGTCGAGGCGGCGTTTCAACGCATCTACATCGAACATATGAGCGATGTTCCCATCGTCAATCCGGCGTTGCAGGTGCAGGCACTGGATTTCACTCTCTGGCAGGACAACTGGCTGGGCGTCCTGATCACCCCCTGGTGCATCAACCTGCTGCTGCTACCGGGGCCAACTGGGCATTGGCAAAGCGTCTCGGGGAATCATCGGTTGTTTCACGGTTTTCCGTCGGGGAATTACGCGTTTCTGGGCGGGGAGGAAGCGGAGATCGGCGAATACCAGTCCTGCTCGCTGATCTCGGCGATGGGACAGTTCCCCGATCAGGATAGTGCGCGTGCGGTGGCCAGGGAAGTGATCAAGAACATGCTCAAAGCGCCGGACCCCGTGCCCGACACCTTGAAGAAAGAGCACAATCGTGAGGCGGCGCCGTCATTGAGCAAGAGAAAGTTCCTGCTGCTCGGCAGCTGAAACTGAGCGGCGGAATCACCTCGCAGCGGGTCGCCGATCCAATGGATCTCCGATGAGCGCCAAGTCCAACGATCTCTCCAATATTCCACAACGCCGGCGCAGGCAATTGCTGGTCACCGTTTGCGCTGTCGGCGTGGCGGCGCCGCTGGCCTGGTATTACGCCGGGCGGCCGCAGGCGCCTGAAGGCAATCCGACCCCGGTGCCGCTCGGCGATCTGCCGCCCGGCAAGTTGCGCACCATCGACTGGCAGGGACGCACGGTCTGGGTACTGCGCCGTACCACTGAAGAGCTGGCGATGCTGGCGGCGCACGAAAGCGAATTGATCGACCCGGACTCCTTGCATTCACTGCAACCGGAAGCCTGTCGCAATCGCCACCGCTCGCTACGGCCGGAAATTTTCGTCGCCATCGGCCTGTGCACCCACCAGGGTTGCCCACCGAACCTGCGCCTGGGCAGCGGCGGCCGCGGCGAGTTCCTGTGCCCTTGCCATACCTCGCGCTTCGACCTTGCCGGTCGCGTCTTTCGCCAGGGACCGGCCCCGGCCAACCTGGTGATCCCGGTATATCGCCTGGAAGGCGATGATCGCGTAGTCATCGGCGTTGGCTGAGACCGGAAGCGACGGTCCAATACACCGCAGAAAGAGAAATCGACCCTGGGGCAGTGGAGCGCACGGCGGGATGGGGCCGTGGGCTCCTCATGGTTATCACAAATCGTCGCCCCCGGCCCGCATCCCGCCGTGTGACGCGACGTCAGGTATGCGGGGGAACACCCCGAGCCTGGAACCCTTGATTCGTCCTTTCGGTTAGCCCTTATGTTCAATGCGACGGGGCGGCTTTTCACCGCCGCTTCGCGCCAGACCAATTTCGAGGGCGGTTTCAAGGCGAATTACGCGCTCAGTCAAACTCTCGATTTTCTGTTGTTGTGCAACGGATGTTGCCGCCATGCGCTCCACCTTGTCATTCATCTTAATGACGGTGGTGATCGCATCCCACATTTTGTCGGCGACACTCATCGAGCAGCCTTTCTCTCGACAGCCTTGCGTTCCATTGCCGCAATTCTCTTGTTCGAGGCTTCAATGAGAGCAAAAGCGTTATCCATGGCGGCGCTGGCCTGTGCAGTAGTCTTGTTCATCTGGTCGATCATTCCCGCCAGAATCTTTTCATCCTCGGAAGGCCGAAACGACGCAGCGGCACGGCGAAGAAACTCACCCATCGAGAGGCCAGCGGCTTTCGCCATCTTGGCTATTTGTCCCTTCTCTGAAGCAGTTACCAGGACAGGGATTCTTTCGGTTGCGGTTGCCATCCATTTTCTCCTTTATGAACATGTTCAGCACATGTGCTCATTATGGCAAGGCCATGGGTACTGTCAAGGTCTTCCGGCTGCGCTGACCCGATTCGACCCGACTATCTTTGCACTCAGCCTAAGGAGCGCGCGGAGGGATGAGGACCGCGGGCGAATCATGGTTATCACAAATCGTCACCCCCGCCCCCATCTCGCCGTGCGCTCAATGGTCCCTGGGGCAAGCTGGTTTGCCGCTCCCGACAAGTAGCTTTCCACCGACACGACCCAACTGGATTGGGACTTACACCACACTGCGAGCGCGGTTGAAGCAAGACGAGTGTTTTACATCTGTAAGATCACCGAGTTAAATAGTAAAACCTGAATCAGATCGCGCTGGCACCGTTTTTGCGAAACCTCCGGTACTTCGCTGGAAGGTTCGGGGTCGTTCCTTTCCAGAAGACGAAGACACTTCAGGAGAGCGGGAATGACCGAGACCTTTTACGACGTGCTGCGCCGGCAGGGGATTTCCCGCCGCAGTTTCCTCAAGTTTTGCAGCCTCACGGCGACCTCGCTGGGCCTGGGCGCGGCCGCCGCGCCGCGGATCGCCCATGCCATGGAAACCAAGCCGCGCACGCCGGTGATCTGGCTCGAAGGCCTGGAATGCACCTGCTGCTCCGAGTCCTTCATCCGCTCCGCCCATCCGCTCACCAAGGACGTGGTGCTGTCGATGCTCTCCCTCGACTACCACGTCACCCTGATGGCCGCCGCCGGCCACCAGGCGGAGAAGCAGCTCGACGAGATCAAGAAGAAATACAAGGGCAACTACATCCTGGCGGTGGAAGGCAATCCGCCGCTCAATGAAGATGGCATGTACTGCATCGAGGGCGGCCGCCCCTTCGTCGAGATCCTCAAGGAGACAGCGGCCGATGCCAAGGCGGTGATCGCCTGGGGCGCCTGCGCTTCCTGGGGCTGCGTCCAGGCCGCCAAGCCCAACCCGACCCGCGCCACGCCCATCGACAAAGTCATCAGCGGCAAGCCCATCATCAAGGTGCCGGGCTGCCCGCCGATCGCCGAGGTGATGACGGCGGTGGTCACCTATATGCTGACTTTCGACCGCCTGCCGGAGCTGGACCGCCAGGGCCGGCCGAAGATGTTCTACGGCCAGCGCATCCACGACAAGTGCTACCGCCGGCCGCATTTCGACGCCGGCCAGTTCGTCGAAGCCTGGGACGACGACGCGGCGCGCAAAGGCCACTGCCTCTACAAAATGGGCTGCAAGGGGCCGACCACCTACAACGCCTGCTCGACGGTACGCTGGAACGACGGCGTGTCGTTTCCCATCCAGTCCGGCCACGGCTGCATTGGCTGCTCGGAAGACGGCTTCTGGGACAAGGGCAGCTTCTACGACCGCGTCACCGACATCAAGCAGTTCGGCATCGAGGCCAACGCCGACAAGGTCGGCGGCACGGCGGCGGCAGCGGCGGGCGCAGTGGTGGTGGCGCATGCGGCACTGACCGCGCTGAAGAAAGCCAAGAAATCGGACAGTGCTGAAAAAGTGACGGGAGATAACTGACATGGGCGCTTACGAAACCCAAGGCTTCAAGATGGACAATTCCGGCAAGCGGGTCGTCGTCGATCCGATCTGCCGCATCGAGGGCCATCTGCGCGTCGAGGTGAATCTCGACAAGGACAACGTGATCCGCAACGCCGTGTCCACCGGCACCATGTGGCGCGGACTGGAAGTCATCCTCAAGGGGCGCGATCCGCGCGATGCCTGGGCCTTCACCGAGCGCATCTGCGGCGTATGCACCGGCACCCATGCGCTGACCTCGGTGCGCGCGGTGGAAGATGCCTTGAGCATCAAGATTCCCGAGAACGCCAACACCATCCGCAACCTGATGCAGTTGAACCTGCACGTTCACGACCATCTGGTGCATTTCTACCATCTGCATGCGCTGGACTGGGTGGATATCGTCTCGGCGCTCAAGGCCGACCCGAAGCGGACTTCCGAACTGGCCCAGTCGATCTCGAACTGGCCGCTGTCTTCGCCGGGTTACTTTCGCGATCTACAGAACCGCCTGAAGAAGTTCGTCGACTCCGGCCAACTCGGTCCATTCGCCAACGCCTACTGGGGCAATCCGGCCTACAAGCTGCCGCCGGAGGCCAACCTGATGGCGACCGCGCACTACCTCGAAGCGCTGGATTTCCAGAAGGAGATCGTCAAGGTCCACACCATCTTCGGCGGCAAGAATCCGCACCCGAACTGGCTGGTCGGTGGCGTGCCCTGCGCCATCAACGTCCATGACACGGGCGCGGTGGGTGCCATCAACATGGAGCGCCTGAATCTGGTCAAGAGCATCGTCGACCGCAGCAAGGAATTCGTCGAGCAGGTGTACATCCCCGACCTGCTGGCCATCGCCTCGTTTTACAAGGGCTGGCTCTACGGCGGCGGCTTGTCGTCGCAGGCGTTGCTGAGCTATGGCGACCTGCCGGAAAGGGCCAACGACCATTCCCCGGCCAACCTGCTGCTGCCGCGCGGCGCCATCATCGGCGGCAAGCTCGACAAGATCCACGAAGTCGATATCAAGGATCCGCAGCAGATCCAGGAATTCGTCAACCATTCCTGGTACAAGTACGCGGACGAGTCCAAGGGTCTGCATCCCTTCGACGGCGTCACGGAGCCCAACTACAGGCCGGAAGGCCCGAACTTCAAGGGCACGCGGACCAAGATCGACAACCTCGACGAATCCGCCAAGTATTCCTGGATCAAGGCGCCGCGCTGGCGCGGCAACGCCATGGAGGTCGGCTGCCTGTCGCGCATGGTGCTGGGCTATTTGCAGCCGAAGCAGTTCCCTTTCATCAAGGAGACCATCGACGGCGTCCTGAAAAAGCTCGACGTGCCGGTTACCGCGCTGTTCTCCACCCTCGGACGCACCGCCGCGCGCGGCATCGAGGCGCTGTACTGTGCCGACCTACAGGTCAAGCAACTCGACAAGCTGATCGCCAACATCAAGGCCGGCGATTCGTCGACCGCCAATGTCGAGAAATGGGATCCCAGCACCTGGCCCAAGGAGGCCAAGGGCGCCGGCTTCACCGAGGCGCCGCGCGGTGCGCTGGGCCACTGGATCAAGATCAAGGACGGCAAGATCGACAATTACCAGTGCGTGGTGCCGACCACCTGGAACGGCAGCCCGCGCGACGCCAAGGGTCAGATCGGCGCCTTCGAAGCCGCGCTGATGAACACGCCCCTGGCCAAGGCCGACGAGCCGCTGGAGATCCTGCGCACCCTGCACAGCTTCGACCCGTGCCTGGCCTGCTCGACCCATGTGATGAGCGCCGACGGCCAGGAACTGACGTCGGTCAAGGTGCGCTAACCGGTCACAAGGAGAATGCCATGAACCTGAACGCGGCTGCCGCCGAGCTCGAAAACAATCCGCAAACCGCTGCCGGCCGGACGGTGTATGTGTATGAAGCCCCGGTGCGCCTGTGGCACTGGCTCAACGCCCTGTGCATCCTGGTCCTGGCGTGTAGCGGCTACCTGATCGCCAGCCCGTTGTCGAGCACGCCGGGCGAGGCTTCCGATCATTTCCTCATGGGCTATATCCGCTTCGCCCACTTCGCCGCCGCCTACCTGTTCGCCATTGCCTTCCTGGTGCGCATCTACTGGGCCGTGGTCGGCAACCACCACGCGCGGGAGCTGTTCTATCTACCCGTCACCGACGCCAAGTGGTGGGCCGGACTGCTGCGCGAACTGCGCTGGTACTTGTTCCTGGAGAAGCAACCGTTCAAGTATATCGGCCACAATCCGATGGGGCACTTGTTCATGTTCCTGTTCGTCACCGTGGCCGCCGTGCTGATGATCGGCACCGGTTTCGCGCTCTACGGCGAAGGGGCCGGGCTGGGCAGTTGGCAGGACCGCCTGTTCGGTTGGGTGATTCCCCTGCTCGGTGGTAGCCAGGCCACGCATAGCTGGCATCACCTGGGCATGTGGGGCATCGTCAGCTTCGTCATCCTGCACGTCTATGCCGCGGTGCGCGAGGACATCATGAGCCGCCAGACCATGATCAACACCATGATCAGCGGCCACCGCACCTTTCGCGACTGAATGCCATGGAGGATGAGGATACGCGCTGTGAAGTGCTGGTACTCGGCATCGGCAACCTGCTGTGGGCCGACGAGGGTTTCGGCGTGCGTTGCGTCGAGAAGCTGGCGGCCGAGTGGCTGTTGCCGGAAACCGTCAAGCTGATGGACGGCGGCACCCAGGGTCTCTACCTCTTGCCCTACGTGCAGGCTGCGCGTCGCCTGCTGGTGTTCGACGCCATCGACTACGGCCTGCCGCCCGGAACCATGAAGCGCGTGGAGGGGGACGAGGTGCCGCGTTTCATGGGTGTCAAGAAAATGAGCCTGCACCAGACCGGCTTTCAGGAAGTAATTTCTGCGGCGGCGCTGACCGGCAAACTTCCCGAGGAACTGCTGTTGATCGGCGTCCAGCCTGAAGAGCTCGACGACTATGGCGGCAGCCTGCGGCCAGTGGTGAAGGCCCGGCTGGGCGAAGCCGTCGACATGGCGCTTGAGCAGTTGCGGCAGTGGGGATACGTGCCGCGGCCGCGTGAAATTCCGCTGGCCCAGTGCGACTCGGCGTTGGCGCTGGCGGCCTACGAGTCCGGCCGCCCGTCGGTCGAGGCGGCGTGCCGTTTTGGCGACGACCGCTACCTGCACGCCGCCTGACATGTGCATGGCCTTGCCGATGCAAGTGGTGTGCATGGAGGGAAGCTTCGCGCTGTGCGAAGGCCGCCACGGCCGCGAGCGCGTCGACACCCTGCTCTGCGGGCCTCTTGAGCCGGGACAGTGGGTGCTGTGTTTCCTGGGCGCGGTGCGCGAAGTCATTGACGCCGAGCGTGCCGCCCAGGTCGGCGCTGCACTGGCGGGACTCGAAGCGATTCTGGCTGAGGCCAGTTCCGGCGCCGATGCGGCCAGTATGGACGCCCTGATCGGCAGTCATTTCTCCGATCTCGTCAATCGCCAGCCGCAGTTGCCCGATTTTCTGCGCCCCGCGCTCGAATCCACGCTTTCATCCACCCCCAAGGGCCTCGCCTCATGAGTGAATTGTTACCGACTCCCGATCGCAGCGAGCGGCTGACCGAGCGTTTCGCTGTCATGCGCGAGCGCCATGGCTATACCCTGCTGGATCGCGATGGATTCGACGCCTTCGCTGCCGCCCCCGGTGCCGGCTTGATCCTGTTTGCCGAAGAGCTACAGAAAATTCCGGAAACCTGGGACCTCATGGTCATCCTGCCGGAAGTCGTGGCCACGCTCGATCTGCCGCTGCGTGTCGGAATCCTGGCGCCGGAGACCGCCCGCTCGCTCGCCCCACGCTACGGGATTCGCGTCTGGCCGGCGCTGTTGGCCGTGCGCGATGGCGGCTATCTGGGTGTCTTGGAAGGACTGAAGGACTGGAGTGCCTACAGTTGCCTGATTCCCGAACTGCTGGCGGCGCAGCCGTCACGCCTCCCGGGCATGGTTATTCCCGTGCACCATGCCAGCGCCAGCACCGCCTGCCACTGACCCCACTGAAAGAACGCAGCCATGATGAGCTTTCCTATCCCCGTCGTAACCTACCGGCCGGAATTCGGACCTGGATCGCAACCGCATGACGACGAAATCCTGAATACGCTGGACGTGCAGGGCGATGTGCATACTTTCCGTCCGCCGCTGACCGAACTCGATGCTGCGCCGGAGGTGGTGGCCGCGGCCTTGGACTTTCTGCGTCAGTTGCTCGCCGCACTACGGGCGACGCCGTTTGGCGCGCCGCAGCCGGTACGCTACTCGCTGTTGCAGTTCGATCCGGCGGTGCGCGACCAGATCAATGAGTTGCTGGGCGAGGGCGAGGTCAGCGTTCAAACCGGTATCGACCTGCGCGCGCAGGAAACGGCCTTCACCGGCATCTGGCGGATTCGTGGCGCCGGCGTCGATGATGTCGAGGCTGGCGCGTTTCCCGCCGCCTTGCGGGATGTGGCGCTGGCGCGGGCGTTTCCGTCCGCGGCCCCGGCCGTGCCGCCGCCGGATCTGATGAACGCGCCGGCGCTGTATCACGAGATTCGCAGTCTTTCGGCGCAATGGGATGCCGGACGGGCGGCGCAAGTCATCAATCTGTCGTTGTTGCCGGCAACGCCGGAGGATCTGGCGTGGCTCGACGAGCAACTCGGGCGGATTTCGTTTTCCATCCTGTCGCGCGGCTTCGGCAATTGCCGCATCACCGCCACCGCCCTGCCTTACGTGTGGTGGGTGCAATACTTCAACGGCATGGAGAAGCTGATCCTCAACTCCATCGAGTTGGTGGATATCCCCGCCGTGGCGCTCGCCGCCGCCGACGACTATGCCGACAGCAGCGTGCGCCTGGGCGAGTGGATAGCCTCGCTGGAGCAGGCCTGATGCAGTTCCCCGCGGGTTCCTTCGAGCGCACCGGCAACGTGGCCGGGGCTACGCCGGAAATGTGCTTCGAGTGCGGCGTCTGCTGGCAGGTCTACGATCCGACCGAAGGCGACGGCATGGCGCAGATTCCGCCCGGCACGCCTTTCGACGCCTTGCCCGAGGGCTGGACCTGTCCCGGCTGCGAAGCCGGCCGCCACAGGTTCATGCCCCTGCCCGACGGGCATGGCTAAACAAGTCAGCGCACTGGCCGCCGCCTTCCGCCGCATCGCCGCAACGCGCATGGCGGGATTGCCGATGAACCATCCGGATTTGGCCGTCGACACCGTCGCCTTCCGCCCCTGGCAAGGCAAGCAGGTCGGCGTATTGATCCTGCCCTGGGCGATCAACCTGGTGCTGCTGCCGGATACGGATGAGACGTTTCGGCCGCTGCGTGCCGACGCGCGCCGGTGCTGGTGTTTCCCATCCGGCGATTACGACTTCATGGGCGGCAGCGAAATCGAGTGCGGCCCCTACCATTTCTGTTCCCTGCTCTCCCCTGTTCCGTCCGACGAGATCGCTGGACCGGCCGCCGCGTTCGAATTCGCCACGCAAGCGATGGCCGAGCTGTTCCGCGATGCCCGCAACCAAGCCGCGCAGGATGCCCGGGAACAGGCGCGGCTAGGCGGCCGTTCGGTTCTGGCATCGCCCGTCTCGCGGCGCGGGTTTCTGTTGGGCGGCCGGGCAGGCTAAACTACCTCACCGCGCGCTTTGCGGACTCCACCACCGCACGGAAAATTCCTAAGCATGATGTGCCCTGATATTCAATCCCACCTTCCAGGCAGCGGCAGCCGGCCAAGTCTTCGCCCATGAGCGTCGCCGGCGAACTGACACTGAAACTCCGGCTCGACGCCGGGCGGGTGGCGGCGGTCGACATCGTGTCTACACGTCCGCGTGCGGCGCGGCTGCTGGCGGGCAAATCGATTGCGGCCGCCTTGCCTCTGCTGCCCTTGCTATTCACCGTCTGCGGCGGCGCCCAGCGGCTGGCGGGAGAAGCCGCGGTGGCGGCGGCGCAAGGAAAGGCGCTGCCGGCGACGCAGGCAGAGCGCCTGGTGCTGCTCTGCGAGGCGACGCAGGAGCACCTCTGGCGGTTGTTGCTCGACTGGCCGCAGCTTCTGGGCCAGGCGCAGATGCAGGCCGAATTTACGCCGTGGTTTCGTCGCCTTGCACTGGCCGGCAAATCCGGCTGCTGGCCGGACTGGGGCGACAGCTTCGCCGACTTCATCGCATCCGAAGTGCTGGGCATGCCGCTGGAAGCCTGGGAACAACTGACCGGCTACGCGCCGGGCAGCGCCGCGAGCCTGGCGGCACGCCTGTGGAGAGCCCTGCCGGACACGCCGGTCGAAGACCGTGGTGGGTGGCTGCCGGACGCGTCGGCCGCGACCGTTGCGCATGCCTTGGATGGTTCTTGGAGTGAAGGTTTCGAGCGGCATCCCGAATGGCAAGGCGCACCGGCGGAGACCGGCCCGCTGGCCCGCTGGCGCCAGCATCCGGCGCTGAGCACTGCGCTCCTCAGTTATGGCCGCGGCGAGCGGCCACGCCTGCTGGCGCGGCTGATGGACCTGGCGCAATGCGCGCGCTGTCTTGCCGCCGAGGCGGACGACATTGCGGCGATACCTATCGATGCTTGCAGTGTGGCGCCGGGCGTCGGCGTGGCCCGGGTCGAAACGGCGCGCGGTGCCCTGCTGCATCGGGTGCGCCTGGAGGATGAGCGAGTGGCCGAATACACGCTGGTGGCGCCGACCGAGTGGAATTTTCATCCGCGCGGGGCGTTTGCTTCGCTGTTGCTGGGAGCGCCGGCAACCGATACCGAGACCTTGCGTCGCCAGGCCGCGACGCTGGCGCTGGCGCTAGACCCTTGTGTTCCCTATCAGATCGAGGTTGAGCATGCATGAGATGGCGCTGGCCGAAGGGATTTTGCAGCTGATCGAGGATGCCGCGCGCAACCAGGGATTCAGGTCGGTGCGCACGGTGTGCCTGGAGATCGGGCAGATGTCGAGCGTGGAACCCGATGCGCTACGCTTCTGCTTCGATGCCGTGACGCACGACAGCATCGCCGCCGGGGCGGCGTTGGAGATCGTCGCCACCCCCGGGCAGGGCTGGTGCATGCAGTGTTCGGCGACGGTGGCTATGCAGGCGTTGTATGATCCTTGTCCGCACTGCGGTTCCTACCAGGTTCAAGCCACCGGCGGCACCGAAATGCGCGTCAAGGAACTGGAAGTCGACTAGGAGGATTCAAGATGTGCACCACTTGCGGCTGCGGCAAAGGCGAAACCACGATCGACGGCGAAGCCCATGAACATGGACACGATCATGCCCACGAACATGTCCATGCCGATGGCACGCGCCATGTTCATCCCCACAGCCACGATGGCGAACACGCCCACGAACACGCATTCAGGCCGGTGCAAGGCCACAACCACCTGCACTATGGCCACGGTCCCGCTCACACCCATGCGCCGGGCATGTCGCAAGGCCGCATGGTGCAGATCGAGCAGGACATCCTGGCCAAGAACAATGCCTATGCCGCCGCCAATCGCCAGCGCTTCGCCGCGCGCGGCATCTTCGCCCTGAACCTGGTTTCCAGCCCCGGTTCCGGCAAGACCACGCTGCTGGTGAAGACCATCGCCATGCTCAAGGACCGGCTGCCCATCGCCGTGATCGAAGGCGACCAACAGACCAGCCAGGATGCCGAACGCATTCGTACCACCGGCGCCCAGGCCATCCAGATCAACACCGGCAAAGGCTGTCACCTCGACGCCCACATGGTTGGCCACGCCCTGGAAAAGCTCGACCTGCCCGATGCCGGCGTGTTGATGATAGAGAACGTCGGCAACCTGGTCTGCCCTGCCGCCTTCGATCTCGGCGAGGCGCACAAGGTGGCGATCCTCTCGGTGACCGAAGGTGAGGACAAGCCGATCAAGTACCCGGACATGTTCGCCGCCGCCGACCTGATGCTGCTCAACAAATGCGACCTGCTGCC
>Ga0172379_10005999_pt1 | contig 16557 bp, 14 predicted proteins | sample GrowelOW334metaG_FD_119756 | JGI IMG/M metagenome (GOLD analysis project Ga0172379, IMG submission 119756) | Groundwater microbial communities from an aquifer near a municipal landfill in Southern Ontario, Canada - Groundwater well OW334 metaG | ecosystem: Environmental > Aquatic > Deep... | reverse complement strand
GGGGTGTGGGGCTGACGGGCCGTCGCGCAAGCCGAGGCTTACGCAAGCGCCGAGTGGACTACGCTACCAGAGGTTTACTACGGACACTACTTCCGCCTGAGCGGGAGCGCGGCCGCGGTGCGGACGATAGCGTGCCCGGCAGCTCCATGCCCCCGGCACGCCTGCGAACTTGCAGGCCTGCCGTTTCCTTAAAAGTTTGCGGGACAGCCGTGCTTTTGGTCCACAGCTCAACTATGCTTCAGGCCCAGAGCCGCTTTCGGGAACGGGCGCAAAGTTTGTAACTTTGCGCTACATCAATTCCGCCACCAAGCCGGCCAACTCGCTGCGTTCTGTTTTTGTGAAGGTGAGGTGGCCGTAGAGCTTCTGCCCTTTGAACCGGTCCACGATGTACATCAGCCCGTTGGAGGCGATATCCAGATAAGGATTGTCTATCTGGTACGGGTCCCCTGTAACCACGACTTTGGTCCCCTCTCCGGCGCGGGAAAGAATGGTTTTGATCTCGTGCGGCGTAAGGTTCTGGGCGTCATCCACGATCATATACTGTTTCGGCAGAGAACGGCCCCGGATGTGGGTCACGGACGCTATCTCGATCTTGTCGTTCTGCAGCAGATATTCGAATTTCTGCATCGCGTCCTCCTGATGGCGCTTGTCCATAATGAATTCCAGATTATCGTAGATGGCGCCCATCCAGGTGGAAAGTTTTTCTTCTTTCGTGCCCGGTATAAAACCTATGTCTTTGCCCACGGGCACTATGGGACGGCAGATGATAAGCCGCCGGTACACATTCTCTTCCACGGCTTTCTGAAGCCCGCAGGCCAGCGACATCAGGGTCTTGCCTGTGCCGGCCGAACCTATCATGGTCACCAGTTTCACATTCTCATCCAGCAGAAGGTCCATGGCGCAGCGCTGTTCCTTGTTCAGCGGCCTGATGCCCCAGGGAGAAGTCTCGGGACTGAGCATTTTTATCACGGAAGTGTCCGCGGGCGACACGCGGCCCATGGCCGTTTTTTTCGGATCCTCTTTGGCTTTAAAAATGACGAATTCATTCGCCGCCAGCTCCGTGTCGGTGTTTTTGGCGGTCTTGTCCTTGTAGAACTTGTCCACAAAATCGGCGCTCTTCTCCACGGTGATCAGACCGGGATAAATTTCATCGACCTTAACCTTGCCGGCCTCGTAATCTTCAGCGTTGACGCCCACGGCTTCCGCTTTCAGACGGAGGTTGATATCCTTGGTCACCAGTATGGCGCTATGCTTCTTTTTGTTGTACCAGAGGGCGGCGTTCAGGATGCGGTTATCCATCTGCTGGAGGAGAAATTCTTTGGGCAGGACCTGTTCATGGTCCAGGTCCACGATAAGCGTCCCGCCGTTCTCCATCTTGACGCCCGCGTTGAGCTTGCCGATCCTGCGCATTTCGTCGAGGCGCCGGGAAACTATTCTCGCCGCCTTGCCGCGCTCGTCCGCCACGGATTTAAAAGTATCCAGTTCCTCTATAACGGAGATCGGGACCACCACGGTGTTGTCTTCGAATTTGGTGAAAGACATGGGATCATGAATAAGCACATTGGTATCAAGAATGTAGAACTTTTTCATTTTTAAAATCTCCTGTTGTAAGGTCCTAAATCTTCGGCTTTAAGGCGGACCGGAACGCGCGTCCGCCAGACAGGGCTTATTCTAGCATAATCGGCAAATTACCGGCCGGGAAGTTTACAAATCCCGGGGGGAAATGTGGTAATATAGTATAAATATTCTACCCTGTGAGAAGATCGGCGGCATAAACCAATGAAAAAAAATTTTCTATTACCGTTCCTTATCTGTTGTCTGAACTCTTTCGCCGCAGGACAAAACAACCCGGTCCCCTCCGCTCCCGCGCCTTATACGGGAGCGCCGGTCTCCACCGAAGCCTTTAAGATCTCCGAACCCGCCGCGGCCTCCTCCGTCCCGGTCTCCACAGGCATAGCCGGACTGCCGGGGATAGCGGACGCCGCAGCCCAGGCGCCGCGGCAGGAAAAAACCGGACAAGGGCCCTGGGAGGTCGGCGCCGTAGCGGTCAGAGGCGCCGTCAATGTAAAACCCAAAGTGGTGCTTAAAACCGGCAAGGCTAAAAAAGGCAAGCTTTACTACCAGGACTTCGTGAACGCGGATATTGAGGCCATTCTGGGCCTGGGCAGCATGGAAAAAGTTTCCGTGGACATAGCGGACATAAAGGACGCGCCGGTCGACGCCAAATTCCGGGAGTTAACAGGCTCGTCCTGCACGGTGTCCGTGACTTATATAGTTTCTGAAAAATTCATGCTCAAGACCGTTACGATAGCGGGCGCGAAAGAACTCTCGAAAGGCACGGTCAAAGACGAAATGAGCCTTAAGGAAAAGGACTTTTTCGACGAACTTAAGATCCGCGAGGACCTTATCAAGATCACGGACAAATATCACGAAAAAGGCTATATCGAAGCAAAGGCCGATTACGAGGTCCGCTACGACACCGCGGCCCGCACGGCCGCGCTGACCGTCAGCGTCATAGAGGGCAAGAAAGCCAAAATAGCGGAGGTGGCCCTGGAAGGGGTTAAGGGTTTCAAGACCGCCAAACTGGTCAAAAAAATGAAGAACAGGCCCAAAAGGATCTATCTGCCCCAGGACCTGGAAAATGATTTCAAGGGAATAGAGACCTTTTATAAGAATAACGGCTACAGCGACTTTAAACTGGAAAGCTCCTCCGTCACCTTTTCCGAGGACAAGAGCAAGGTCTTCATAAAAGCGGCGATCAGCGAAGGCGCCCTCCGGCATTTCGGCGTTACCTTGTTCTCCGGCAACACCGTCTACCCGTCAAAAGAACTGCTGGAACTGCTGGAATACCGGCGCGGGAAGCTGTTCAACCAGGAAAAATTCGACGATTCCATCAAAGCCTTGCAGGACAAATACGCCGACAAAGGCTACCTGAAGGCCATGATCAAACCGGAGAAGGTCCTCAACCCCGCCACCGGCGGACTGGATATAACCTTCAAGATCACGGAAAACAATCCCATTTATGTCGGCAACATCGACGTCGAAGGGAACAAGGCCACCAAGACCTTCGTGCTGAAGCGCGAAATAGTGCAGAAAGAAGGCGCGGTCTTCAGCTCCTCGAAGATCCGGCGCAGCCAGGAAAAACTGTTCAATCTCGGTTTCCTGGACGATGTCGGCATCGTCATAAACCCCACGCCCGATCCGGACAAAGTGGACCTGGTCTTCGATGTGGCGGAAGGCAAACCAGGGATGCTCACGGCCGGCGCCGGCATTTCCTCCCGCGACGGCCTGGTGGGAACGCTTTCGCTGCAGCACCTGAACCTGTTGGGCCGGGCCTACAGGACCTCCCTGTCCTGGAACTTCGGCAAAAAGGTGCAGGATTATACCTTAAGCTGGTCCACCCCCTGGATCGGGAACCATCCGACCACTCTCGGCCTGGATATCTTCAACACCCGCCATTTTATGCCGTTCCGAAGCACGCTCTCGGCCTACACCGAGAAGCGCACCGGCGGCAAGGTTACCCTGGGTCCGCGCTTTGAAGACGACAAATACCACCTTACCACCTCCTACACCTATGAAAAGGTGAGGATCTCAGGAGTGGACGCGGCTTTCACCACGGAACTGCCGGAAGGCACCAGCGTCACTTCCTCCATCTATGTGGAATTCGCGCGCGATACCCGCGACAATGTCTGGGATCCCACCAGAGGTTCCAAAGCCTCCATAGGCGTGGACCTGACCGGCGGCCCGCTGATGGGCGCCGTAAATTATTATAAACCCAACGTGACCTATACCCATAACCTTAAGCTCTTCTCCATCGACGATTACCCTTTCGTCTTCGCGATCTCCAACAAAGCGGGCTACGGCGCGGGCTTCGGGAAAACGCCCAAATTGCCGGTCTATGAACGGTATTTCCTCGGCGGAGCGGACACGATCCGCGGCTACAACAACAACGGGCAGATCGGCCCCCTGGACGGCGGCAAGGTCTACGACATCCTGAACCTTGAATTCCACTTCCCGCTGGCCAGGGAAAAGAAACGCACCATCGTGCAATGGGCGTTTTTTCTGGATGTCGGCAATTCCTGGGACCGCTTTAACAATGTCAGCATGCGCTCCGGCACGGGCGTCAACGATCTGAAAGTGGGCGCAGGGTTCGGCATCCGTTTCACCACTCCGGCGTTCCCCATCAGGCTGGATTGGGGCTACGGCTTCAACCACAAACCTGGAGAGCAGCTTTCCGACATCTATTTCACATTGGGAAATCTGTTCTAGCCGCAATGGATCGCGCCGCTTCGCTCCACCCCGCGTACCGGGGTGAAAATAGAGGTCTGATATGAAAAAATTGACTGTTTTTTTATCCGCCCTGGCGCTTTTTGCGACGGCGCGCGGGTGGGCGCTGGAACTTTCGCTTGAGGAAAACAAAGGCGAGTCCGGCACCGTGGGGTATGTGGACATAGACCGGGTCTTCAAGGAATATTCAGGGACCCTTAACGCGCGCGAGGAATTCCTCGGTGAGATAAAGAAAAAAGAGGAATCCGTAAATCAGCGCAAACAGGAGATCTACGCCCTTAAGGCGGATCTCGCCAAGCTGAGACAGGAGCGCGAATTCGCCCTGACCCTGCCTTCCCTTCTCGCCACGGAGGAGCAGATGAATTCCGTCGCGGCTCCGGCCGCTCCGGTCCAGCCCGCCGCTTCGGTTCCGGGTCCGGCCGAAACCGCGGTCTCCACGATCGCCGCCGTTCCCGCGGCCGCATCAACCCAGACCGCCGCTTCCAGCCCGGTTCCCGGGCCTTCCGAAGGCGCGGGCGCCGTCCGCGCAGCCGTCCCCATATCCGCGTCCACCCGCACCTCCGCCCTGACCCCCATGCCGGCCGGGGCCGCCGTCAATGCGTCCTCAACTACGGCCGCGGCCGCGCCGACCGCCGCGCAGGGGCAGGCGCCCCGGCCGCCGGCGGCATCCGTCCTTCCCGGAGCGGGTATAGACATGCCGGGAGTCAGCAAAGTCCCGGTGAATTTTTTCAAATTCTCGGTTTCCACGGCCGTGCCGGAGATAGACGCCGCCCTTGCCGCCAAAGAGACCGCTCTCAAACAAAAAGAGGAATCGTTAAAACTTTACCAGCACCAGGTGGAAAAAGAGCTGCTGGAATATGAAAGCCACCGGAGCGAGATCCTCCTGGGCCGCATCTACATAGCTTTGAAAGAACTGGCCGTAAGGGAAGAGGTCAGCGTTATCATCGACAAACGGAACATCCTCTTCGGCCATTCCGCCGTGGACCTTACCGGAAAACTTCTTAAAAAACTGGAAGAGCCGCAATGAAAACCACCCCCGCCGAGATAAACTCCCTTATCGGAGGGCGGCTGCAGGGCCCTGCCGGAACGGTTATAACCGGCGCGATGCCGCTGCCGCAGGCGGGAGCCGCCGATCTGGCGTACCTGGAGAACGCCGCCAACGCCGCCTGGACGGTCAACCGGCCCGCGGGCTGCCTCATAGCCCCGGAAGAAGCCAGGAGCGCGCTGGCCGGCCGCGCGGGCGCCGTGATCTTCGTAAAGAACCCCAAACAGGCTTTTGCGCAGGTCCTTTTAAAATTTGAAAATGAACTGAACCCGCTTCCGAAGCCCGGCGTACATCCCTCCGCAGTGGTCGACCAAAGCGCGAAAGTGGGCGCCGGCGTCCACATCGGACCGCACGCCGTGGTGGAAGCGGAAGCCGAGATAGGCGACAACGCCGTCATTTCCGCCGGATGCTTCGTGGGTTCCAGGACCGTTATAGGAGCGGGCTCAAGATTATATCCGAATGTCACCGTGCGGGAACGCTGCGTAATAGGCAGGAATGTTATCCTGCACCCCGGCGCGGTCATAGGCTCCGACGGCTACGGCTACATAAATGTTTCAGGCCGGCACAGCAAGATCCCCCAGGTGGGCCGCGTCATAATAGAGGACGAGGTGGAAATAGGGGCCAACTCCGCCGTCGACAGAGCGGCCCTGGATGCCACCATTATCGGAGCGGGCACCAAGATAGACAATCTGGTCCATATCGCGCATAATGTGCGCATAGGCAAAAACTGCCTGCTCCTGGCCCAGGCCGCCATAGCGGGGTCGACGCGCATAGGCGACTGTGCGATAATAGGCGGACAATCCGGCATCTCAGACCATTTGACCGTAGGCGAGAACGCCATAGTTATGGGCAGGACCGGCATAATGTCGGATCTCGCCGCCGGGTCCGTGGTGTTCGGCCACCTCGGCAGGCCCCGCGCGCAGGCGATGAAAATAGAGGTATTGCTTTCCAAGCTGCCCGCGATCTACGCCACCATCCGCAAACTAAGAAAAAAGTTCCCTGAAGTGAATGAGAAGAACGATCACGAATAAGGCGGAAATGACGGGCGTCGGGCTCCATAAGGGCCGACCGGCCGCGGTGAAGTTCCTGCCTGCCGAAGGACCGACCGGCATCCGTTTTTTCAGGCCCGACCTCACCGGGCCTATCAGGGCCTCCCTTGAGAACATCGCGGCCACAGTGCGCGGCACTAATCTGTCCGACGGCAGCCGGATGATCTACACCATAGAGCACATCCTTTCGGCCTGCGCGGGCCTGGGGATTGACGATCTGGACATCGCCATGGAAGGCGAAGAACCGCCGGCGGCGGACGGCTCGGCCCTGCCTTTCGCCGAAATTTTAAAGGCCGCGGCATTGAAAGAGAAACCGGCGCAGGAAAGGGGGATCCTGAACCTCCTGGGACCGGTGGAGTACGCCTGCGAAAGGTCTTTTTACAGGGCCACCCCCGCGGACCGCGCTTCTTTCAGGATCTCGTTCTCCCACCCGCACCGTCTTATCGGCACGCAAACCTTTGAATTTTCCCCTACGCCCGACGGTTATCTGCGGGAAGTCGCCCCCGCCAGGACCTTCGGTTTTAAAAACGAGATAACGCAGTTGAAGGCCGCCGGCCTGGCACTGGGCGGTTCGCTTGAGAACGCCGTGGTCATCGACGATGACGCTTTTTTAAGCGCCGAAGGCTCCCTGCGGTTTCCCGACGAACTGGTCCGTCACAAGCTGCTGGACCTTATGGGGGACCTGGCGCTCATGGGCCTGGCCCTGGGCCTCACGCGCATAGAGGCGGCCTATACCGGCCACAAAGGCAATGTAAATTTTGCTAAAATGTTGAAACAGTACGGCAGCGCGCAATGATTTACGCCGAGACCGACAGCATAATATTATGACCGACACCAGACCTCCCGCCTACACTCCCCTCCGGCTGATCTCCTGCGAAGAAATTCTCAGGATCATACCCCACCGCTATCCTTTTCTGCTGGTGGACAAGGTCGAGATAGTGGAGGAAAACAAATTTTGCGTGGGCACCAAATGCGTCACCGCCAATGAACTCTACTTTCACGGACATTTCCCGTCCAAGCCCATTTTGCCCGGGGTCCTGATACTGGAAGCCATGGCGCAGACGGCCGCCGCCATGATGATGTCCCTGCCCGAAACCCAGGGACATTTCGCCTACATCGCGGGGATAAACCGCGCCAAGTTCCGCCGCCTGGTGGTGCCGGGCGATGTGCTGAAACTTTTTGTGAATGTGATCCGCTTTAAAGGAAAGATCGGCAAGCTCAGCGGAACCGCCTTCGTGGGCGCCGAACCGGCGGCCGAGGCCGAATTTATAGCGGCGGTAGACTAAACCGCGGCCGAAATTACTTAAACCGGACAGGCTCCTAAGAACCTGTCCGGTTTAAGATCACCGATTTTTGGAGGTTCCATGTCGACAAAGATACATCCCACGGCCATAATCCATAAAACGGCGAAGCTCGATAAAGATGTCGAGATAGGGCCCTACGCCGTCATCGGAGAAAATGTAAAGATCGCCTCCGGCACTTCGGTAGGCCCGCATTCCATAATCGAATTTTCCGAAATAGGCAAGAACAACCAGTTCACGGGGCACGCCTTCATCGGCATGCCTCCCCAGGACTATAAATACCACGGCGAACCGACACGCCTGGTCATGGGTGATTCCAATATCGTGCGCGAGGGCGTTTCACTTCACCGCGGCACTCCCGGGGAGGGAGTCACCACCATCGGCTCCGGCTGCATGTTCATGTGCAACTCCCATGTCGGCCACGATTGCCATATAGGCAGCAACATAATCATGGTCAATTCCGCAGTTGCGGCCGGCCATGTCACGATAGAGGACAAAGCTATCATTTCAGGCCTCGTCGCCATCCACCAGTTCACCCGCGTCGGTTCTCTGGCCATGCTCTCCGGCGGCTCCATGGCCAACCAGGACATCGTGCCCTACTGCACGGCCAGGGGCGACAGGGCCAGGCCAGTGACCCTGAATCTGGTGGGACTTAAGCGCAACGGCGTCTCCCTGGAAAGCATCGCTTCCATCAGACGCGCTTTTAAAACACTTTTCTTCGGCGGTTACCTGCTGAAAGACGCGATCGCCCGCCTCAGAGCCGAAAGGCTCTCGCCCGAAGCTCTGCATATGGTGGACTTCTGCGAAAGGTCCAAGCGCGGCGTGGCCAGGCCGCGCAGGAGCGCGGCGCTCGTTACGGAAGCCGCGGATTGACCGGTTCCCCGCCGGCTGCCGCGGGGATGACGGACGCTTTACTTTGCCATGACCGATAAAAAGATAGGCCTTATCGCCGGAGGCGGGGATTTCCCGCTGATGTTCGCCAGGGAAGCCAAAAACCTCGGCTACGCGGTCTTTGTGGCCGGGCTTAAGGGCATCACTCCGAAAGAAATAGAGCAGTACGCGGCTTCGACGGATTATTTCAGGCTGGGACAGATCTCGGCGCCGATAGCTTTTTTTAAAAAAGCGGGCGTGGATAAGGCGCTGATGGCGGGCAAGGTGACGCATGTCTCGATCTTCGGCGGGATCATGCCGGACCTGCGGGCGGCCAGGCTCCTTTTGACGCTTAAGGACAGGAAAGCCAACTCGCTCCTGGGCGCGTTAGCCGGAGAATTAAAAAAGGACGGCATAGAGCTTATCAATTCCGCCACTTTTCTTGAACATCTCCTGCCCGCCCCGGGCCTGCTGGCCGGCCCCAGACCGGACAAAAGCGCCATGGAGAACATCGCGTTCGGCTGGAAAGCCGCAAAAACGATAGCCGATCTGGATATAGGCCTGACGGTAGTGCTGAGGGACGGCATGGTCTTGGCCGTGGAGGCGATGGAAGGCACCGACGAATGCATCAAAAGGGCCGGAGCGGTGCTGCGCGCCGGGTCTGTTTCGCTTAACAATAGCTTCGCAGGACCCAGCCCCTTCGCAGCTCCGGGAGCGGAGAAGGAAGCGAAAAAGGAAAGGGCGGCGGCAAATAAACCCTTACCGGATATGGCGGTGGTGAAGGTAGCCCGGTCCAGGCAGGATATGCGCTTTGACCTGCCGGTCATAGGGACCGACACCCTTGAAAGCATGCGCGAAGCCGGCGCCGGCGTCCTTGCCATAGAGGCTGGAAAAACCCTTATCCTGGACAAAACCGCCTTTTTGGCAAAAGCCTCCGAGCTCGGCATCACTGTTATAGCTATTGACCCAGGTTCTCCACCCTGTCCCGCAGTTTAGAGCTGAGTGACACATAACTTAATTCCCATTTAATTAAGTTGTGTGTCACCTTAACCAGGCCCGGACCGCGGCAATGCCTCAAATTTAGTAGAATATAGGTATATAATTTATCATGGGAAGGATTCTGGCTGAAGAACCGCTTGTACCGCGCCCAGAGCCCTGCTCCTTGTATCGTGTTTTGTTCCCGAGGACCTATGCCTGAAAACAAACCAGCAGCCAGGAAAAAAATGAAATTCGGCGTAGTGGGCGCCGGAAAGCTAGGCGGCTTTCATACCCGCACCCTCTCCAAAATGCCGGAAGTGGAACTGGTGGGCGTTTCGGATCCCAATCTCCTCCGCGCCCAGATGCTGGCCTGGAAACATAATTGCGTGGCTTACAAAACCGTGGAAGAGCTCCTCAGCCAGGTGGACGCCCTGGTGGTGGCCGCCCCTACCGAGTACCACGCCGAGATAGGGATCAAGGCCCTTACAGCGGGGGTGCATGTGCTGATGGAAAAACCCCTCGCCAATTCCGAGGAGGGCGCGCGCAAACTGCTGGACCTGGCCGAAACCAGAAAAGTGGTCCTCCAGGTCGGACACTCCGAGCGGTTCAACCCGGCCGTGGTGGAGACCCTTAAACATATCAAGAACCCGCGCTTCATCACCATCGAACGCATGGGGCCCTACGATCCGCGCGTGGCCGCCACCGGCGTCACGCTGGACCTGATGATCCACGATCTGGACATCATCCTGACCATGATGGATTCCCCCATAGAAAGCTTCGAGGCGGTGGGCGCAAGCGTCCTTTCCGAACATGAAGATATCACCAATGTCCGCCTTAAGTTCAAGAACGGCTGCATAGCCGATATCACCGCCAGCCGCGTCAGCATGGAAGCCTCGCGCCGTATGCGCATCTACCAGGAGGACGCCTATATTTCCGTGGATTATGTCAGTTCCAGACTGAAGATCTACAGAAAAAAGAACCCTGTCATCAAAACGCTCAAGGACATTAGCATCATCTTCCCCAAACTGGAACGCAAAGAACCCATCAAAGAGGAGCTTTATCACTTCATAGACTGCATCAACACCGCCAAAGAACCCGCTCCCAGCGGAGAAAAAGGGCTCAAAGCCGTGAGACTCGCCCTGGATATAGTAGATTCTCTCAAACGCTACGAGCTTTCCGGCGCGAAAATGCCCGACTCCAAACCCTCTCTGGCCCGGTCGCTGAGCGATATCGGCAGCGCGACAAGGATGATGGTGGAAGAAGGCCTTAAAAACTCGGGGATAGATAAATCCTGATGGCTAAAATAATACCCACGACCAAAAACATCCTTGTGGTGGCGGGAGACCCTTCCGGCGACGCCCATGCGGCCAACCTCATCAAAGCCCTCAAAGCAAGGGACCCGGAGCTTTCCGTCACCTCCATAGGCGGGGTCCGGATGCAGGAAGTCTCCACGCATTTCATCTACAACCTGGTCTCGGTGGGGGCCGTAGGCTTCGCCGAGCCTTTCAAGAATTTCTTCCTCTGGCTTAAACTCCTCCGCCTGGTGCGCCGCTACCTGGAGGAGAAACGGCCGGGCTGCGTTATCGCCGTGGACTTCTACGGTTTCAACCATCAGATCCTGGGGCTTGCCGCGCACAGGAGCATCCCCGCTTTTTATTACATCAGCCCCCAGGTCTGGGCTTCCAGGCCCGGCCGCGCGGCCAAGATCGCCCGCCTGGTAAAAGAAGTGCTGGTGATCTTCCCTTTCGAAGAGGAGCTCTACAAGAAGGCCGGCGCCGATGTGTCTTTTGTGGGCCATCCGCTGCTGGACATAGTGCCCGCTCCGCGCTTTGACGCCGCGCACGACAAACCAGGCGCGGGACCGGCCGGAGAAAAGCCGGAGCCGCCGGAAGATACGGCGTTCAGGATAGGCATACTCCCCGGCTCGCGCAAGTCCGAAATCGCCCGCCACCTCCCCGTTTTCGTACAGGCTTTTTACAAGATAAAATCGGTCTATCCGAACTCCAGGGCCTATGTCTTCGCCGTGCCGGAATTCCCCGACGAGAAGCTCGTCCCCGCGCTCGAAACCGTCGAGAAATACTGGTCCAGGGACATAGAGATAGTCCGGGAGCAGGATTACAAGGTCCGTTCCACCATGGATTTCGCCTTCACCTGCTCCGGCACCGCGACGCTTGAGAACGCGCTGATGGGCCTGCCCATGGTCGTGGCCTACAGGATGTCCAGGTTCAGCTTCGCCGTGGCCAAACGGATCGTAAAGATCCCGTACATTTCCCTGGTGAACATCCTCCTTAAAAAACCGCTGGTCAAAGAACTCATGCAGGAAAAGGTCAACCCGGACGCCCTGGCGCAGGAAACCCTGGCGCTGCTTAACAATCCGCCCCGGATGGCCGCTATGCGCAAGGAATTCCTCGGCCTGCGCAATATGCTCGGCAATCCCGGCGCGGCCCAAAGAGCGGCCGAAAAGATCTTGAATCATTTGAAATAGCCCTAAGATCCGCCCCGCGGCAGTATACCGTCCGGCATGGATTTATGTCCAAAGATAAAAAATACCGCGTGGAAAAAGACCAGTTCAGGATACTGGCAAGGGCGCTTTTCGCCTATGTAAAGCCCTATAAGCTGCGCTTTCTCCAGGCGGCCGTTTCCATGATCCTCCTGGCTGTTATCCGCGGCGGCGTGGTCTATGTGCTCGGCCCCGTGATCCAGGGCGTATTTATCGACAAGGACCTCGGCATCCTCAGGCTGGTCCTGCTCGGCCTGCCTGTCCTGTTCGTATTCAGAATGGCCGCGGAATACACCAACGGCTACCTGATGAGCTGGATAGGACAAAAAGTGGTCCAGCAGATCCGCGACGACCTCTTCACCCACATCCACCGCCTCTCCATTGAGTTCTACTGGCGCAAACGATCCTCGGATGTCATGAGCCGCGTCATAAACGACCTTAATAATGTCCAGTCCACAGTCCAGTTCATACCGCTGTACGGCATCCGCGACGTACTGACCGTCACTTCCTGCATGGGCGTGCTTTTTTACATAAACTGGCGCTTCGCCCTGCTTTCGCTGCTCATCCTGCCCGTGACCGGCGCTATCCTGGGGATCCTGGGCAAAAAAATGCGCAAGGCCAGTTCCGAGAGCAATGTCATAGTGGGCGATATTTCCCACAAATTCCAGGAAAGCCTCCAGGGCATCACGGTGGTAAAGGCCTTCAACTACGAAGAGCAGGCAATCGCCAAATTCCGCGTCACCAACGACGACTATTTTTCCAAGATGATGCGCTACCTGCGGGCCACGGCCATGGCCGGCCCCATTATGGAATTTCTGGGCAGCATGATCCTTATCCTGATCATCTTTCTGGGAGGCAGGGCCATCTTCGCGGGCACGATGACCACCGCCAATTTCTTCTCTTTCGTGGCCAGCTTCTTTACAGCCTACATGCCGCTCAAAAACATCGCCAATCTTAACGCCAAACTCCAGATGGGCATGGCCTCCTGGGAGCGCATCCACCAGATCCTGGACGAAAAGCCCACCGTCATCGTAACCTCCAAGCCGAAGAACATAGATATTCTCGACGGGAAAATAGAGTTCCGGGGGATCAACTATAAATACCCCTCGCGCGACACGCAGGTCCTGAAAGACCTTTCCCTCACCATCAACCCGGGCGAGGTGGCGGCTTTCGTGGGGCCTTCCGGTTCCGGAAAAACCACCATCATTCATCTCCTGCTGCGTTTTTTCGACCCCATCTCCGGTAAGATATTCGTGGACGGCAACGACATGACGGAAGTGGACACCACAGATTTGCGCTCCCATATAGGCCTGGTCACGCAGGACACCATTTTATTCGACGACACCGTCTACAAGAACATAACCATAGGCCGGCCCGGCGCCTCCATGGAGGAGGTTATCGACGCAGCCAAAGCCGCGGACGCCCACGCCTTCATAAGCGCCATGCCGCTGGGTTATGAGACCATCCTGGGAGAGCGCGGCATAAAACTTTCAGGCGGCCAGCGCCAGCGCCTGGCCATAGCCCGCGCCATCATCAAGAAACCGAAGATCCTGCTGCTGGACGAGGCCACCTCCAACCTCGACACGGCGAGCGAGCAGGCCGTGCAATCGGCCATAGAAAGGATCCTCGGCGGCCGCACCGTCGTCATGGTGGCGCACAGGCTCTCCACGGTAAGGAACGCCGACAAGATCTTTGTGCTCAAGAAGGGCGAACTCGCCGAAACCGGCACGCATGAGCAGCTTTTGGCCAAAGGCGGGCTTTATAAGGGATTGTACGAAGCCCAGAGCTGAGACTCTTTAACTGTTGGAAGGCGCCAACTCCGGCGTTATTCGCCCCGTTCGCTTTGCTGCGCGAACGGGGTGCGACAATATGGAACTCGACGATCTGCTTAAAAAATTCAGGGAATACTCCACCGAAGACACCACAAAGCTGGAGTACGCCTGGCAGTTCTCCAAGGAGGCGCACACCAACCAGAAACGCGCTTCGGGAGAGGTTTATTTTATCCACTGCGCGGCCGTGGCCGAGATCCTGGTCTACTTTAAAATGGATCTGGAGACCATCGCCGCCGGCCTGCTGCACGATGTCCTGGAAGACACCTCCGTTTCACATGATACCTTCAAAAAAGAATTCGGCGAGGAGATCTACAACCTGGTCATGGGCGTGACCAAAATAGAGACCCTTAAATTTTCCTCTCGCGACGAGGCGCAGGCCGAGAACTGGCGCAAGATGATCCTGGCCACCGCCAAAGATATCCGTGTTATCGTGATCAAGCTGGCGGACCGTCTTCACAACATGCGCACGCTGAATTTCCTGACCACCGAAAAACAGATGGAGATCGGCCAGGAAACCCTTTCCCTTTACGCCCCGCTGGCCCAGCGCCTGGGCATTTTCCATTTAAAATCGGAGCTTGAGGACCTTTCCTTCAAATATCTCCACCCCGACGAATACATGAGCCTGCTGGCCAAGGTCCAGATCCGCTTCGTCAGGCGCGAGAAGCTCCTGGCTGAGTTCAAACAGGGAGTCGAAAAGCACCTGGGCTCCACCCAGATCCAGCACCGGGTGCTCTCCCGCGCCAAAAACCTTTATTCCATATACCGCAAGATGCAGAAGCAGAACCTCCCGTTCGAAGATATCCAGGACGCACTCGGCATCCGCATCATCACCGACACCGTCATCAACTGCTACGCTTTGCTCGGCACGGTCCATTCCATTTTCAAACCCGTGACAGGCTCCTTCACCGACTATATCGCCGTACCGAAAAGGAACCTGTACCAAAGCCTTCACACCAGCGTTATGGCCCCCTCGGGCGAGATCATCGAGATCCAGATCCGCACGGAGGAGATGCACCACACCTCGGAATACGGGATCGCGGCGCACTGGCGCTACAAACTCGGGGAATCCGGCTCCGACCGGCATCTGGACGAGAAACTGAACTGGCTGCGCCAGTGGATAGAATGGGTCCAGGACATCTCCAGCCCCCGTGAATTCATAGAGAGCTTTAAGACCGACCTGGAACTGGACCAGATCTTTGTCTTTACGCCTAAAGGCGAGGTTAAACCTCTGCCCGTCAACGCCACGCCTCTGGATTTCGCCTACGCCGTCCATTCCGACATAGGCGACACCTGCATCGGAGCCAAAGTCAACAACAAGATGGTTAAACTGGACCACGCGCTGAAAAGCGGCGATGTTTGCGAGATCATCACCCGCAAGAATTCCTCTCCCAAAAAAGACTGGCTTGGCATCGTAAAGACCGCCGGCGCCCGCTCCCATATCCGCAAATACCTGCGCGAGCACGGACAATTGCAGGAATAGCGCGCCAGGCGCTCCAGTCCACGGGCGCACAGTTTCGCAACTATGCATTTCACCGAATTTTCGGAAATTACCCAGGCCAAGATTTCGGCGCTGAAAGCGCGCATCGCGCGCCTTGGGATAGACCTGCGCCTTATAGAGGAACAATTCGTAAGGGGCGGCGGCAAAGGCGGGCAGAAGATCAATAAAACGGCCAATGCCGTGCTGTTGAAATATCCGCCGCTAAGTTTGATCGTGCGCTGCCAGCGGGAGAGAAAGCGCTCGCTTAACCGGTTTATCGCGCTAAGGGAGATGGTGGACGAAATAGAAGTGAGGATCTCCCCTGAAACCTCCGAACGCCTGAAAGAGATCAACCGTCTCCGAAAACGAAAAGCCGATAAACGTACAATCCGGTGACACAATACTTAATTCGATCAATAGGTATTATGTCACCGGATTACCGGATTAATGATTTGCGTCTTCTACTACTATGGAAGTATCAGAAAGCGACTCGCACTGCATTAGGATAGCGTCAGCGTAATTCGGATAGCCATAGAGAGACGGGAATATATAGCCGACCACATCACTTTTCATTTTCAAATAAAGTAATTGGTCCGCTATATGCCTACGATGCTTAATCCAGCGCACATAATCGCCTATAGTTATTTTATCTCTAAAAGAGGGGACCTCTAGCCCAAGGTTAAACTTTGAACTAACCTCATATTCGGGGTCGTCTTTATCCGCTCTACCAACGGTAAGATTAATCCCGCAAATCTTATAACTCAACGAGAACTCGCGGACATTATCTCTTTTGCACAGCTCAAACTTAAACTGACCGGGCTTGGTCGTTTCTCCGGAATTGAACGGACGGATGACCTCTAACAAAGGAGATTGTTGCGTCACTCTGATAGACGCAAGAAGCGTCTTCTTGTCCGCTTCCACTACAAATTCCCCGCCGTCCGGTTTATTATCTCGATCTAGCGTTATACACCTGGTTTTGTGTATATCGCCGGAAGATATCTCTCCCTTTGGAGTTATGTCAGGGTCCGCATATACCCCATTTACGATAGTCAGAATCAGCGCCGCGATAATCATTATTTGTTTCATAACCGTCACCAGACCTGTCCGGTTAAAATTTAGAGGGAACCCTTCGTGAATGGTAAAATTACTTTGCTTAGAAGAATTTTGCCAACGGAGGATTCCCTATGTCTCATTATAACACAATAATGCACCAACTGC
>Ga0172379_10005998_pt1 | contig 16557 bp, 15 predicted proteins | sample GrowelOW334metaG_FD_119756 | JGI IMG/M metagenome (GOLD analysis project Ga0172379, IMG submission 119756) | Groundwater microbial communities from an aquifer near a municipal landfill in Southern Ontario, Canada - Groundwater well OW334 metaG | ecosystem: Environmental > Aquatic > Deep... | reverse complement strand
TGACACGCCCGGCATTCATACTCATAAGTAGGCATAAAATTGTACCTCGTCATTGTGAAACAATGAAATGTTGGTTCGATAGAAAAAATATAGCGAAAACCTCCCGGAACGTAAAGTAGCCTGCCAGGAGGCTCGGTCTCATGCCCCGATCACTCCAAGCATTTTTCCTACTTTCGCGAAAGCTTCCACCGCGAAATCTATCTGCTTGGGTTCGTGGGCAGCCGAAATCTGCACTCGGATGCGCGCCTTCCCCTTCGGAACGACGGGAAAGGAGAAGCCGATGACATAGATGCCTACCTTGAGCAGTTCGTCGGCCATCCGGTGGGCGAGTTTTTCATCGTAGAGCATGACGGGGCAGATGGGATGGACACCCGGCCTGATATCGAAGCCCGCGGCCTTCATTTTCTCCCTGAAGCGCATGGTGTTGGCTTCGAGTTTGTCCCTCAAGGCCGTCGATGCGGTGAGGAGTTCAAGGGCCTTGAGCGTCCCCCCCACGATGGAGGGCGCCACGGTGTTGGAGAAAAGATAGGGCCTCGCTTTTTGCCTCAGGTACTCGACAATTTCCTTTCTGGCCGCGATGACGCCGCCGGAAGCCCCACCCAGCGCTTTCCCGAAGGTCGTCGTGATGATATCGACCCTTCCCTTCACGCCGCAATATTCCCAGGTGCCGCGTCCTGTCGCGCCTACGAAGCCCGTCGCGTGCGAATCGTCGACCATGACGAGGGCATCGTACTTTTCGGCGAGATCACAGATGACGCTGAGGTTGGCGATATCGCCGTCCATCGAGAAAACGCCGTCGGTGGCGATCATGCGAATCCTCGCGCCTGAGGCTTCCTTGAGGCATCGCTCCAGGCCTTTCGCCACTTTGCCCGTGTCGGCGTCGGTCTCCTCGATATCCCTCATGTCGGCGTGTTTAAAAACCCAGCGTTTGGCCTTGCAGAGCCGCACGCCGTCGATGATGGAAGCGTGGTTAAGGCTGTCGGTGATGATCGCGCAATCTTCGTCCAACAGAGGTTCGAAAACAGCGCCGTTGGCGTCGAAGCAGGAAGAGAAGAGGATGGCGTCCTCGGTATCGAGGAATTTTGCCGCCGCTCGCTCAAGCAGCTTGTGCGGACTCTGTGTGCCGCAGATAAAGCGCACGGAAGCAAGGCCATAGCCCCACTCCTTTATTGCATTCATCGCCGCTGTCTGGATTTCAGCGTTGTTCGCGAGGCCCAGGTAATTGTTGGCGCAGAAATTGAGCACTTTCGCCCCGCTCGAAACCTCGATTTCGGCATTTTGGGGGGTGATGATGATGCGTTCATCCTTGTACAAGCCTTCCGCCGTGATGGCTGAAAGCTTTTTCGACAATTCGTCCTTAACTGAGCCGTACATGATGCCCTCCTCAGGTTTTCGATCGCGAACGGAAGAATCCCATGAAGCTGCCGGCGAGCCCGCCCGCGATATGGGCAAACTGGGAGATATTGTCCTGCTTCGCGAGAGCATCCCATACCTGGCCGCCCAGGTACACGATCATGACGAGGATAAAGGTGAGCGGTATTTCGCCTTTATTATAATTCGTTATCGAGGAGAGTATTATCATCATGAAAACTATCCCGGAGGCTCCCAGCAGGACGGTGTTGGGGAAAATCAGCACATTCAGCAGCCCCGTGGTGGCGGCGGTGATGGCTATGCTCAAGAGGACGAATCCGGATCCGTAGGCCAGCTCGAGTATTGGGCCAAGAAGGAGAATCATCGTGAAATTGCCCATATAGTGCTGGACGGAAGCGTGTCCGAATATGTAGGTAAAAAGCTTTATGTAATCAGCGAACACATTCGTCCTGAAGGGAGATGGCGTCGAAAACCACATCGCGGTCAACGAAGGCATGATGGTTATGGAAAGGATAAGGACGATGGCCGAGACGAAGGTGAAGGTGAGCGTCACGGGAGCGTTATAGCGTATCCTCATTGGTTTCCTCCTTATTCCGGGAATTCTGGCCGAAGCCGGCGGCGATAATTGAAGTCCATCAGAGATCGAGGGCAAGGGAAACGGGGCAATGATCCGAGCCCATAACCGTGGACTGGATGTCAGCCTGAGCCAGCGCGGGCAGCAATTCCGGATCGATGCAATGGTAATCTAGACGCCATCCCACATTGTTGGCTCTTGCTTGAGGTACTCTGTAGGTCCACCAGCTGTAGCGGCGAGGTTCGGGGCAAAAGTGCCTGAAGGTATCGATATAGCCCGCAGCCGTGAAGGTATCCATCCAGGCTCGCTCTTCCGGCAGATACCCTGGGTTGCCCACGTTCTGATCGGGCCGGGCGAGGTCGATGGGCTTGTGGGCGATGTTGTAGTCGCCAGCCACAATGACATGACGGCCCTTCGCGCGCAATCCATCGCAGAGTGAGAGAATGGCTCCGCAAAACCGGAGCTTGTAATCGAGTCGGGCCCCACCGTCCTGGCTGTTGGGGAAATAGGCGGAAACAAGAACGAAATCGTCATAATCGGCGATGACGGTGCGGCCTTCATCGTCGAATTCGGGAATTCCGAGCGAGGAGACAGTGCTCGCTTCCCTTTTAGAGAAAATAGCCGTACCTGAGTAGCCTCGACGCATCGCGCTTGACCAATACGCCGCATAGGGCTTTCCATCTCTTCTCGCCGGATTTTTCAGTTCACCAGGCAGCTGATCGGGATGAGCCTTGGTTTCCTGCAAACAGACGAAATCAGCGTCCTCCAGGGCAAGCCAGTCTGAAAAACCTTTGCCCGAGCAAGACCGGATGCCGTTCACATTCCACGATAGAAGTTTTTTCATACGCTTTCCTAAACCTCAAGAGCCGAGTATGGAGTCGATGAGGCCTTTGAGGGCTGGATCTATCGCCGCCGGCGAACCGGCGTTGGATACATCGATCTGGAACACCCCGTCCTTGAAAACAATAGGCCCCTGGTCGTTGGGGAGCGGCAATTCCTCATCCTCCGCCGAAAGCTCGCGGATGGCGCGGGTAAAGGTATCCCGGGGTTTCTGTTTCGCGGAATTAAGGAAGCCGGAAGCCTTCGCTTCCTTGAGAGGAGGCGCTATGTATCGTCCCGCTCCATGCGAAAAGGTTTCCTGCAGTGTTTCATATTCGGATCTCATGACTATGTGAATTAGAATATCCTGAATTCCCTTGTGACGCCATACCCTTTGTCGCGCTCGAGGTTTTAAAACCTCATTGGTTTCACTCCTCTCGTCTTCATGCTACATTGGTGCGATGGACAAGAGGATGCATGGCGGCATTAAGAGGAAGAAGGGAAAGCGTACTCGCTTTTTCGGTATTCTCCCTCTTTTCATCCTCATCGTTTTATCGCGGGGCTTACCGGTCATGGCCCAGGCGGTGCGTTCCCTCGATCAGGTCGGGCATATCCGCACCGCATCCTTCGACATTTACTACCCTGCTCCGCTTGCCGATCAAGGCAGGCGGCTCGCAAGCTTCGCCGACGCTGTCCTGGCCGATTTGGATGGATTTTTCGGCGTCGATCCACCTAGTCGAAGAATTCCTGTGCTGCTTTCCGATAGGGAAATCGACCTTAACGGCTATTTTTCCCCTTATCCATCGAACAGGATCGTCATCTATGTGGCGGGAGCCGGTCCGTCGGGGCAACTCGCTTCCCTGAGCGACGAGCTGCGCTCCGTTTTCCAGCACGAGTTGACGCATTTCGTCGCGATAACCATGCGGTCGCCTTTTTGGTCCGCGCTGGGATTCCTTGCAGGTGATTTTTTGGTCCCGACGGCATGGATGATGCCCAACGCCCTCATCGAAGGAACGGCGGTATGGATGGAGAGTAGGCGCCCCACGGGCGGGACCGTCGAAACAAGCGGCCCCCCATCGCCTGGCAGGCTCAACGATGCGGCGGCACTCGAGCCTGTCTACATGGACATTCTTCAAGGCCGGCGGAGAGGGTTGTGGGATGTGTCGAATGCGGCTGACTTTCCGGGATCGGGCAATTTGCCCTATCTCTACGGAGCTCTTTTCGCCGACTTCATGGAAGAACGATATGGAAGCGAAAGCCTCGCCGATTTGTGGCGCATGGCTTCCAGGGGCGATATTTTCGAGGGTTTCGACGGCACGCTGACTAGCCAGGGGCTCCTGGGGAGCTACACGGCCCGACCACCCGCCGCGCTGTGGAACGAATTTTTGGATTGGCTCGGACGCCGCGCGGAAAAAGGGAGCGGAGCCCGGGATATGGCGATAAGCGCGGCGGGCGGCCGGATTGGCGTCTTCTGTGCCGATGGCGAAAAAGTCTACTACCTCGATGCCGAGCGCGGCGGAGTCGTCGCCGCCGACATCGCGCCGAAACAAAGCCCTGCCCGCAAGCCCGTTCTCCTCTTCCCCGCGGATGGCTACCTCGAGGATATGACAATTTCTGCGGACACTGCGGCGCTGGAAATCGACTGGGTCCGTACCGGTCAGGGAGGGCAGCTGATTCCAGCCCGCTATTCGTATGACGTGGCTACGGGAAAGCTGATTCTCCGCGGCGACCGTGAGGTGGAAAGAGCCGGTGAGGCGGCGGTAAACCTTGCCCCCGGCGCCCCGCGCCCCTTTCTTCATACCCCTCGTGTGGATGCCGCCTCAGGTTATCGCTATGGCCTAGTCCGCATGGGTTCCTGGACTATGCCTGGCCGCATCTCTCCTGAAGGGACGATGGAACTCCTTGACAGCCCACTCCTTTTCGTCAGGTCTCTCTCTATGAGAGAACGACAGAGTCCTGGCTTGGCGGGAGGGCGGCAAATGCCCTATAAAACAAGCAATGAAAGCCCGATGCTCGCGCTGAGCGCGACGTTCCCCGGCGGTCTATCGCGTATCGCCATCGCCGTAGAAAGCCCCGATGGCTGGAAGCTCTATCTGCAGAAAGCCGCGCCTGAAGGGGGGGCTTTTGCCCCTGTTTTCTCGGGCGATGCGCGAATCGTCTACAGGGCCGAATTGGGCGACGGCAGGCGGGAACTTCGGATGACCTCGATCGCGGAGGACCCCCTCTCAGCGGACTTCGAATGTTCGGACGTATCGTGGAAGCCGCTCGATTCGATGAGAGCCTTGGCGACCGCCGCTTTCCCCAACCGGAACCTCGAACCGGCATCCGATAGCCAGAATTCCGGAACCAGCTTGGTTCTCAAGCCGGCTCTATTCCCGCGGGCCTTCGCGACAAGCCGATATCCTTATGTCACTTCGGAAGCCGCGGGCTTAAAATTCGAGGGATCTGACCTCACGGAACGGTTGGCATGGTACACATCCTTTGGCTGGAATTTTGCCGCGAAGGTTCCCGAAGCCGCATTGGGGCTGAGCCTTTCGATCGACACGCAGCAGCTTACCCTGGCAGCGGCCGACTCGACTGACTCGGGCGCTGGATCCGCGGCAGCTACCAGAATCCTGGGCGCCGGGGTGGGGTATGGCTATCGACGCTCTTTGCTGCCAAACTATAGGAGAATATGGGCGGGGGTCAGCGCAAGCGCGGCGGGTCTGCAGAAAGACTATATAATCTCCGATTTTCTATCCACGGCATTCGACTACGCGTCGCTTGGATCTTCCTTGAGTATGGGGTATTCGACCATAAGATCCCTTCCCTTCGCTCCCTTCGACCGGCAAGGTTTTTCCGCCGCCTGCGGTCTCGACTTCGAGACCCTGCCGGACATCACATCGGCGTTTTCCTTCTCGGGCTCCTTGTCTTTCGCGATCCCCCGTCCGGCGGCGATTCTGGCTTTGTATGGGACCTTCTCCCCCGGAAGCGACCTGCTCTTCCACCCGCTCGGGCGCTATCACTCCGTGGGGGGCATCGCCTATCCATCGGCATTGGCCGCCTCATACCCCGATTTCGAGGAATATGGGGCGATGGCTGGCGGATCGCCCTGGTATTGCTTCGGGGAACTCGCCGCGCGGATCGCGACGATCGAACTCTGGCAGGCAATGGGGCCAGTGCGAATGCCTGCCCTTCCCTCCTGGACAATTCGAAGGATTTCCCTTTGGGGAGGGCTTCGCGCCGCGACGCTCGATCGGTCGGGATCACTGACTGTTCCAGCATCGGCCTTCGCTCGCGTGGAAATCGACGCGGCGCTACTCGCGGGTCTTGCGGCGTGGGGACACATCGCGCTAAACCTTGAAGCTTCGTGGGCCTTCTCTCCCGCCCTCGCGGGAGGACAAGCCCTGCATCTGAATTTCGGTTCGGGAGTAACGTACTGATGTCCACGCAACATAGCGCCCGCGTCGACGCGAGCCAAAGAATGACGGAGAAAACCTGCGACGAGTTGCGGGAAGCCATCGAGTCGGCTGGCGGCAACGAAATATTCGCGATAGGGAGCCTCGATGAGGCCGGCCTCGTCTACGATGTGGAAATCGTCGCCCGCGGTACTGCCGACGCCGTCCCCGCCCTCGGTCCTTACTTCGAAAAGGGCTCGGTCCTCATCCACAACCACCCTTCGGGATTTCTCCAGCCTTCGGATGCCGATGTCGCGATCGCCGCGGACGCCGGAACCTACGGCGTAGGCAGCTATATCGTCGACAACGCCGTCTCTGAACTCTTCATCGTGGCGGAGCCTGTTCGCAGAAAATCGTTCAGGATGCTCGACGAGGAGGGATTGGCGGGCGCGCTCGATGAGGGCGGCAAACTCTCGCAGAAAATGCCGGCTTTTGAGCCGCGAGCCTCCCAGATCGCGATGACCGCCGATGTGGCATCGGTTTTCAACCATGGAGGCATCCTGGCCGCGGAAGCGGGCACGGGCGTCGGGAAATCCTTTGCCTACCTCGTCCCCGCTATCGCCTGGGCCCAGGGCAACGAGGAGAGGGTTGTCATCTCGACCGCGACGATCAACCTCCAGGATCAGCTCTTTTCCAAGGATATTCCCCTTGTGTCCTCCATATTCAAGAAAAAACCCAAGGCGGTGCTCGTGAAGGGCCGCGCCAATTATCTCTGCAAGCGGAGGCTGGGCGAGGCTATCGAGGAAGAGGGTCTCCTCCTCGACGAGGACAGCCCCATCAAGCGTCTCCTCGCCTGGGACAACGCCGGCTGCTCAGGCGACAGGGCCGATCTTCCCTTTCGCGTCGACGATCAGGTCTGGAACAAGGTCTGCTCCGAAGCCGACGCCTGCGTATCGATCCGCTGTCCCAGCAGGGAACGCTGCCATGTGATCGCGGTGAGGAAAAACGCGGCCGATGCCCAAATCATCGTCGTCAACCACCACCTCCTCTTCGCCGATATTTCCTCTCGTCAGCGAGGCTCGGGACTCGAGCAAACCTCCATTCTACCCGCCTATTCCTCCCTCATCCTGGATGAGGCCCACTCGATCGAGTCGAGCGCGACGAGCCTATTCACCGAAAGCTTCACGCGCTTTTCGGTGCTCAAGAAGCTCTCCCGGCTTTGGCGCAAGAATAGGACAGGCCAATTCGGCGCGCTGGCGAAACTGTCGGCCCTCCCCGGCTCGGAAAAATCCCTGCTAAAATCGTTCGAGCCGGCGATGAAGGACATACAGGCAGCGATGTCCGATCTCGAAGCCTCATCCCTTCGCCTGTTCTCGACCGAATCGACCATCAGGCTGAAGGAAAAAAATCAGGAAATAATCGAGACCATCTGCGAGCCGGCCGGCAGACTCCAGCGTTCAATCCTGGCGCTGACGAAGATCATCGCCGACATTCTCGAAAGCCTGCCCGAATCCAAGGTTCAGGATCCCGCGGCCTTCGAGACGCGGATCGTGGCGAGGGGGCTCAACGAACTGGCCGACCTCATCGCCCGGCTCAAGGATTTCGACGCGAACGCCGATTCGATCTTCTGGCTCGAGAAAGCGAGAACATCGCAGAAGGATATCTTCATATCGTTCAACGCGACGCCCCTCGAAGTGGCGGCCATCCTTGAGCGGTCGGTGTTTGAAAAAGTGCGGACCGTGATATGCACATCGGCGACTTTGTCGGTGGGTGGATCCTTCGATTTCTGGATGAAACGGATCGGCATCGCGAAGCAGAGGGAAGATGTCGAAACGACGAGCTATCCCTCCCCCTTCCCTTTCTCCTCGAACGCTATCCTGGCGGTGGATGTCGGCGCGCCCAATCCCCAAAAGGCCAAGGAAGCCTTCAAAGCCTACGTGGGGGACGCCGTCATCAAGCTCCTCATCGCGTCGCGCGGCAGGGCCCTCGTCCTCTTCACGAGCTACGATATCCTTTCCTCGACCTTCGAAAAAGCCAGGCCGGTAATGGAAGCGTCGGGCATCACCTGCCTGCGCCAGGGCATGGATGATCGTTCCCGGCTGCTCACGATGTTCCGGAACGACATCTCCAGCGTCCTTTTTGCCACCGATTCGTTCTGGGAAGGGGTCGACGCGCCCGGCGAAACGCTTTCCATGGTCGTCATCACAAAGCTTCCCTTCAAGGTGCCCAACGATCCCATTCAGCAGGCGCGCGCCGAAGCCGTGGAAAAACGCGGCGGGAATTCCTTCATGGAGATAAGCGTGCCCGAGGCTATCATCAAGTTCAAGCAAGGTTTTGGAAGGCTGATCCGTCACTCCGATGACAGGGGGGCCGCTGTCGTCCTCGATCAGCGCCTCGCCACGGCGCGATACGGACAGCTTTTCGTGGCCAGCCTCCCGAAATGCAAGCTGATCACGGAAAACATCGAGACGATCGCCATGGAAGTTGGGCGCTTCCTGGATGATTGAGCTTCGCGCCGGAACCAAAGCCTCCCGGCATCGCTTTTGCATTGCTCTTGGACTTTGCCGCTGGTACAATGCCATGCGAGGAAAATGATGAATGAAAATTTCGCCCCTGTATTCAGGCTCGAAAACACAATACGAAATTACGCCTGGGGGAGCTATGATGGGCTTTCGCTCTACGCGGGGATAAAGCAGGATACAGGCAAGCCTTCGGCCGAGTTCTGGATGGGCGCTCATCCAGATGCTCCCTCATCGATCATCCTTCCCGAGGGCAACAGGCTTTCGCTTCAGAAATATATTCGCGATTACCCGATGAAAACCTTGGGCGAGGACGTGTTTTCCGAATTCGGCGACCTGCCTTTTCTTTTCAAAGTGCTGTCGGCATCCATGCCGCTTTCCATCCAAGTCCATCCGGACAAGGCCAAGGCCGAGGAGGGCTTCGACCGCGAAGAAAAGAGCGGAATCCCGAGATCGGCACCTGAACGCAACTACAAGGACAGAAACCATAAGCCGGAACTCGCGGTTGCCCTTTCCCGCTTTTCGGCGCTCTGCGGATTCAGGGAAGCCGGAGAAGCGGCGACCCTCCTCGGTCCGGAACTCCGCGATTACTTCGGTTTTGATCCGCTCCAAGCCGAGGCTTCTTTCAGGTCGCTCCTGGGAAAGGCCTTGACGTTGCGCGACAAGGACAGGACCTTTCTCGAAAGCAGGGCAATCGGCCGCGCCAGGGAACTTGCCAAAAGCGATGACGCGATGGCGAAGATCGCCGGAGAGACGGCGCTGATGTGTTTTCAGCATTATCCGCATGATCCCGGCGCGCTTTCCCCTCTTTTCATGGTTGTTCATCACCTGGAGCCCGGGCAGGGGCTCTATGTGCCGCCCGGCATAATGCATGCCTATCTCAAGGGCACTGTCCTCGAGATAATGGCGACATCGGACAACGTCATTAGAGGCGGCCTGACGCAAAAGCACATCGATGTCAGCGACCTCCTGGGAACCCTTGATTTCAGGGCATCGCCTTCTCTCATTGATCCGGAATCGAGCGACAGAAAACCTTGGGAATTATCATGGAAAACGCCAGCCAGGGAATTCTCCCTATCGAGGCTGGATATCGACGAATCGCACAACGTTAAGGCAGAGACAGAAGGGCCCGAAATATTCCTCTGCACCGATGGTTCAGTAAGCATTGCCTGCGATTCGCTCATCGAAAAAAAGAATGGAATGGCGGCGGGAAAAATCGGCCGCTCCCTGGAAATCGCTATCGGCAGAGGAGAATCGGCCTTCATCGGAGCTTCCTGCAAAAGCTGCGCGCTCAGAGGCAAGGGGCGCGTCTACAAAGCCGGCGTCGGAGGCGGATCGTGAAAATCTGGGTCGACGGCGACAGCGTACCCCGCGATATACGGCAACTCCTCGTCAGGCGATGCGGCTCCAGCCGGGCAGGCAACCCCGACGCGCTGGAAGTTCGCTTCGTATCGGCGCGAAAACTGCCCGATATCCCGGCGGCAATAACGGTCTTGGTTGAGCCGGGACCGGACGTGGCAGATGGCTATATCGAGAATGCGGCCATGCCCGGCGATCTCGTCGTCACGCGCGATATCCCTTTCGCGGCAAGGATCGCGGACAAAAACATCGCCGTCATCAACGATCGCGGAGAACTCTTCACGAAGGATTCGGTGACCGAAAGACTCTCTCTCCGCGACGCCGCGGAGGAGCTGCGCTTCCTCGGCATCGCCCCCGCATCGGCGCGAGCTTCACAGCGCACGGCGAGGGATACCAAACGTTTCGCCGACGCGCTCGACCGGACGCTCACCGCCTTGAGAAAAGGGAAATCCTCTTAGCTCGAAAGGCACCGGCGAAAGAGGCGCTCATGGAGCCGCGACGGGAATCGTCGTGGACACGGTTGTGGTGGACACGGTTGTGGTGGAGTCGGTCGTGGTAGAGTCAGTCGTCGCGGATTCCGGCGAACTAAGCTCTGCTGCCGCCGTTGAAGAATCGGTAGGCTGCGCGGTATTGCTGTCCACGTCCATTCCAGGCTCGACATCCCCAAGTGGAGCGGCAGACAGCGCGCTCTGATCAGGCGATGCAACCTGGCTGGCGACGAAGCGTCTGGTCAAGTACGCATAACGTTCCCGCAGTATGCCGGATTTATTCAGCGTGGAAGGATTATACTTGATCGGGGATGAAAGCAGCGCTATGAGTTTTGCCGCCTGGTCCCGGCTTATGGAAGCGATGCTCGTTCCGTAATAATGCCGCGACGCGGCTTCGATGCCGAATATGCCCTTCCCCCATTCAGCGTACCCAAAATAGAGTTCCAGGATACGGTCCTTCGACAATATCAGTTCGAGCTCGAGAGCGGTGATCACTTCGAAATATTTCCTTACATAGCTCTTTTCCGGCACGAGAAAAAGCGTCCTCGCCACCTGCATTGTCAGCGTCGAACCTCCATAAAGCGGCTTCCCAACCTTTTCGTTTATCTCTTTCGCTCTCTTGAAGGCCTCGAAATCAATGCCGAAATGGCTATAGAACTTCCCGTCCTCCACGGCGATAAGCATGGAGCGCACATAGAGCGGGACTTTCTTGAGCGCGATGGGGATGGGCTTCTGAAGCTTCCAGCCATAGCCGATCGCCCTATATGGCATGAGGATCGTGAAGGGCGGATTGACGAATTTATACGCAAGGATAAAGGAAGACGTGAGGACAATGTAGCCTATATGTACGAAGAGCACGATCTTGAGGATGAGGACGACGACCCGCTTGAAGGTAAGAGGCCGTCGGACGCGCGCGCCCGAATTTGGGCGCGCGCGTCGGGATGCTCCTGAATTCACAGCGCTCATTTCGCAGTCGAGTATAGCCGAAAAAAGAAGGGATTGTCCAGAAAGCACGTTCTGGGCAATCCCTTCGCCTTCTTTCCGACGGGCAGTTAGTCCGCCCCGGGAAGCCGCGTGATCTAACGAATACTCATTCGCAGCTCAGGCAGGCCTTCTTCCCCGCCTCGATGGCGGCGATGTTCTTGGGAATCAGATTGTGCTTGGAGGGAGCGAAGAAGGACTTGAAGATCTCATCCGCATGGTCCAGCTTCACCGCACCCGATGCCTGGCTCAAGGCGCCCATCATCACCATGTTCGCGATGCGGCCATCACCGATTTTTTCGGCGATTTCATTGCAGGGAATGTGGAGTATTTTGGCATCAGGCCGATTCGGGTCCGTCTTCACGAGGCTGGAATTCAGAAGGATCGTGCCGCCTTGCTTGCATTTCTCCTCGGCGATACCGACGGAATCCTCGCTCATCACGACGACCGTATCCGCTTTCGCGACGATCGGGCTGGCGATTTCCTGATCGCTCACGATCACCGAGGCGCGGGCAATGCCGCCCCTCTTTTCTGCGCCATAGAAGGGAAAGAAAGTTACGTTGAGCCCCTCCTTCATGCCGCAGTAGACCCACATCTGGCCGAGCGAGATCACTCCCTGGCCGCCGAAACCTGCCATGTATGTCTTTTCAGTCATGATGCTCTCCTTCACTTGGCCGCGCCGACAGGTTGGTCGGCCGGAGTCAGCGTATTCTTGATCTCGCCCAGGGGATAGTAGGGAATCATGTTCTGCTGGAGCCAGTCGATCGAATCATGGGGACTGAGTTTCCAGTTAGTGGGACACTGGGAGAGGATCTCGACCAGCGTGAAGCCCTCGCCTCTCATCTGCGCCTCGAAGGCGGTGCGGATCATTTTCTTGGTCTTCTTGATGTTCACGGGGTTATCGACCGAGCCGCGGGCAAGATATCTCGTGCCGCCCAGGGATGAGAGAAGCTCACAGACCTTGATGGGATAGCCTTGGCCCGCATTCACGGGATCGCGTCCCTTGGGGGAGGTTGTCGCATATTGTCCGACGAGGGTCGTCGGGGCCATCTGGCCTCCCGTCATGCCGTAGATCGCGTTGTTCACGAAGATCGTCGTAAACTTCTCGCCTCGGTTTGCCGCATGGATTATCTCGGCGGTGCCGATGGCTGCCAGATCCCCGTCACCCTGGTAGCAGATCACAAGATGGTCGGGAAGCACGCGCTTGATGCCAGTGGCCGCGGCGGGAGTCCTGCCGTGAGCCGGCTGGACGGAATCGAAGTCGAAATAGAGCTCAGCCCAGATCGAGCAGCCGACCGGGTTCGTTATGATGGATTTCGTCTGAAGCCCCATCTCATCGACGACTTCGGCGATAAGTCGGTGAATGACGCCGTGCCCACAGCCCGGGCAATATTTCGTCTGTATTGGTTTAAGGCTTTTGGGATGTCCGTATAGTATTTCCATGATGAACTCCTTGGCTCAAGCGCCGAGCATCCGCTCGGCAGCGGCGAGGACTTCCTCCTCGTTATGAATCACGCCGCCGACCCTTCCGTAGTGCTCGACCGGCGCTTTGCCGTTTACGGCGAGTCTGACGTCTTCGACCATCTGGCCCATGCTCATTTCCACCGAGAGGAATTTCCGCCCCTTAATGGCGAGAGCGTTGAGCCTTTCATAGGGGAATGGCCAAAGGGTGATCGGCCTGAAAAGTCCTATTTTAAGGCCTTTTGCCCTTGCCGCCTGGACGGTGCTCATGCTTACGCGCGCGGAGGTTCCATAGGCAACGATGATGAGATCGGCATCCTCGACCTGGATCTCCTCGTAGCGGCAGAGCTCTTTCTTTACAAGATCATAGTGCTTCTCGCGCGCGAGGACTTCGAGTTCGAGGCTGGCCGGTTCCAGGTTCATGCTACTGATATGATTCGCCTCCCGGCCGTCCCTTGCCTGATGACCGACAGCCCAAGGTTTCCGGGGAAGATTGGCGGGATCAATCGGAACGGGGAACTTCACCGTTTCCATCATCTGGCCGATTAGACCGTCGGCTAAAACGAGGACTGGCATTCTGTAGCGATCAGCCAGGCTGAAGGCCTCGTAGGTGAGATCGGCGGCTTCCTGCACTCCCTTGGGAGCGAGCACGATCGTGTGGTAGTCGCCGTGCCCGCCGCCTCGCGTCGACTGGAAATAGTCGCCCTGGGCCGGGGCAATGCCGCCCAGGCCGGGACCGGCTCTGGCCACGTTTACGACCACTGCCGGGAGGTCAGCGCCACAAAGGTACGAAATGCCTTCCTGCTTGAGCGAGACTCCGGGGCTGGATGAGCTCGTCATCGCCCTGGCTCCCGAGGAAGCCGCGCCGAACACCATGTTGATCGCCGAAACTTCGCTTTCGGCCTGGACAAACACTCTCCCCTTCGCGGGCATATTGATCGCCATATAGGTAATGAGTTCATTTTGCGGGGTGATGGGGTAGCCGAAATAGGCTCCGCAGCCGGCGCGGATCGCCGCTTCTGCGATAGCTTCGTTGCCTTTCATGAGGCGGATTTCTTCGCTCATTGTCGCCTCCTTTAGAGTTTATAGACAGTTATCGCCACGTCGGGGCAAACCTGAAAGCAATTGCCGCAGGCGATACATTTTTCCGGAGCAACCGGTGTGGATGGATAATAGCCCCAAGAATTGGGCGTTGAATCGGCATCGAGCACCTTCGTTGGACAGGCGCGGACGCAGAGCAGGCAGCCCTTGCACCGCTCCCTGTCGATGACAGGCTTCCCCTTGTTGGCCATTGCGAACTCCTTTTGTGCCTTCCTAGATCGTCCACCTGCCGGTTAGCGAGGCGAGCGCTATGGAGGCGAGTTTGGTTTCCGCGGTGTCGGCGCGGCTGGTGAGCACGATGGGTCTGGTGGCACCCATCACAATGCCCGCTCCCTTGGCCTGTGCCAGGTCGAGCAGACATTTGTACAGGATGTTGCCGGCTTCGATATCGGGCGCGACAAGTATGTCCGCGTCGCCAGCCACATCGGATACAATCTTCTTGATCCGCGCGCTTTCCGCGCTGATCGCGTTGTCCAGGGCGAGAGGGCCATCGATGATGCAATGCTTGATCTGGCCTCTTCGATTCATCTGCGTGAGGATCGCGGCGGTCACCGTGCATGGCATTTTTTCCGCGTTTACTTTTTCCACGGCGGCCAAGAATGCCACTTTCGGCGTTTCAGTTCCCAGCGCGCGGGAAACAGCTACCGCTGAATCGATAATGTCGATAAAACCCGCCAGGTCGGGGGCTATATTGATCGCAGCGTCGGTGACAATGAGCAATTTATGATAGGTGGGCACTTCCATAACCGCGACATGACTGACAAGGCGGCCGGCGTTGATGCCCGTCTCCTTGTTGAGCGCGGCTTTGAGAAGGGCGGCCGTCTCGATGATACCCTTCATCAGGAAACCCGCTGCTCCCTTCTTGACGAGTTCGACGGCTTTTGCTGCCGAATCGTAGAGGTCGCGGGCAGGTACGATTTCAAAGCGGGAAATGTCGAGGCCCTTGCCGTCATGCGCCTGGGCGGCGGCCACCGCTATCGCCTCCGGATCCCCGACGAGTATCGGCTCCGCTATGCCGGCGGCATATGCCTCGGCAACGGCTTCCAAAACCGAAGGTTCCTGCGCCGAGGCTACCGCCAGTCTCATCATGCCGGCGGCGGCCGCCGCGTCGATTATCTCGGATATGTGGTTCATCGAGCATACTCCAGAACCGGCAGCGTGCCGGCAAGCGCTCCGAAGCCGGCCTGGGCCAAAGCTTCAAGTTCGCCCTCTCCCGGATAGACGACAATGGGCGCTATGAACGAGCACATGGCGCTCAATCCATCGACAACTTCCTTTCCATAAGCGATGCCGCCCGTGAGGATGATGCCATCGACTAGGCCATGGGCGACAGCCGCCAGGGCGCCTATCGATTTCCCCACCTGATAGATGAATGCTTCATAATAGAGCGTGGCTATCGGATCACCCGCCCGATGCAGTTTTTCGACATCCCTCATATCGTTCGTGCCAAGGAAACTCACCATGCCACCGGCCCCGGTGATCATCCTGAGCACTTCCTTTTCAGTGTACTTGCCCGAAAAGCAGAGTTTGGCCAATGCCGAGGCGGGAAGCGTGCCCGAGCGCTCGGGACTGAAGGGCCCTTCGCCACTCAATGCCTGGTTGACATCTTCCACCCTTCCATTCCGGTGGAGGCCGACCGAGATTCCGCCTCCCATGTGCGCGACAATGAGATTCAGTTCTTCGTATTTCCTTCCGCGTTCGGCGGCGAATCGCCTCGCGACGGCTTTTTGATTCAGTGCGTGAAATATGGAAATCCGCTGAAAAAGCTTATGGCCGGAAACGCGCGCGAGATCCGAAAGTTCATCCACGACGACAGGATCGGCGATGTAGGCGGGAATACCCAGTTCCGACGCGATTTCGTCGGCGATGAGGGCACCGAGGTTGGAAGCATGTTCACCATACTTCGCTTCCTGGATGTCAGCTTTCATCGCTTGGTTTACGCGGTAGACGCCGCCGGGTATCGGGCGCAAAAGCCCCCCCCTGCCGACAATGGCCACCAGCCTCCCGAGAGAGAAATTCTGGGCTTCGAGAGCTTCCGTGATCGCGGTTCGCCTGAACTCGTATTGTGAAGCTATCGTCGGGAAAGTGCCGAGCTTTTCCGAGGAATGACTCAGCGTTGTGTCAAAGAGCCGCGTAGCACCCTCAAAAACGGCGATCTTGGTGGAGGTCGATCCCGGGTTAATCACGAGAACACACTGCGCCATCTCGGCCCTTCCTTTATATCGTTTGATCCGAGTATATCATTGTTTTAGATTTTGACAAGAGGAATTTTGCAGAAATTGAAAGCCTATTTCATTAAATGAAATAGGCTAAAATGAGTCCCGAAAGTGAGATCCGCGGGAAGCAAAAAAAAGACCACCCAATAAGGGCGGCCTTTCTAGGAAAAAATAACGACGATCAGGAGACTCTGGTCTTGTGCCGGTTGAGTCTTCTCTTCTTCTTTCTCTTATGCGTCGCTATTTTCTTGAGCTTGCGTTTTCTACCACAGGGCACGACGGTTCTCCTTG
>Ga0172379_10005997_pt1 | contig 16559 bp, 14 predicted proteins | sample GrowelOW334metaG_FD_119756 | JGI IMG/M metagenome (GOLD analysis project Ga0172379, IMG submission 119756) | Groundwater microbial communities from an aquifer near a municipal landfill in Southern Ontario, Canada - Groundwater well OW334 metaG | ecosystem: Environmental > Aquatic > Deep... | reverse complement strand
TGTCTACGCTTCACCCTCGACGTCGCCGTCGACAGGCGCAAGACTGGCTACGCCCTGACTGGCTAGGTCTTGGGCGGTGGCTCTCTCAGCCACAGGACCAGCGCGGTTTGCGCTGGCGCACGATTTTTTCCGGCTAGCTGCACCAGCGGAATTCGGAACCGCACAGAGGGGAACGGCAGACCGACGGCTCTAAGGGCAGGCGAAAATCCTCGTCCAGAATGCTTCCGAGACGCTCCCAGCCGCAGAAGCCGTACTGCTGGCAGCGATGCACCGAGGCATCCGGAAGGATGAAGGCGTACTCGCAGCCGCTGCGGCAAAGGCGTCCGGTCGGCGCTTCCTGGTGCACGCGGCAGAGATGTTCGATGAGCTCGGGATTGGCCGCGGTCCCGTGCCTAAGGCGCTCCTCCCGGCAGACCCTCAGGATATCCCGGCGCTGCTCTTCGCCGTAGGCATCGGGGTAGCGGGAGTTCTGGAATTCTCCCATGAAGGGCGTCACCGTGAACAAAAGGCCTCGTTCCTGGAATCGCGCGCGGTATTCCGGCAGGCGGTCCATGATCGGCGGATAGGCCACCCACCGGCATTGGCAGGCAAAGCCGCGCTCTTTAAGGAACACGGCCTTTTCCAAAAACGAGGAGAGTTCCATGGATAAGGGATGGAAGCTGGTCTCCATGCGCACGTTTTGCGCAGGCACGGCTTTAGCGAATCGGGCGAGTTCCTCAAGGCTCCAGGAGAGATTGGTGTCGATGTTCATGCTGTGCAGGGACGCGAGCCCGGCGGCCAGTTCTATGAAGCCCGGAAACAAGGTCGGCTCTCCGACGCCGGTGATATGAATGAGGCAGCCGCCGTAAAGACTCCGCATGCGCTCCCAGGCTTTAAGCCACGCCGGGACCGGCCGGCGGACATGCGCCGCGCTCAGCTTCTCCCGAACGCCGTTGAGGCGATAGGCGCAGTAGGGGCAGTCGTTGGTGCAGCGGGATTCCAGGGACCAGAGGAATTCTTTCATGGCCGGCGCCTTTCGGAAACGATATCATTTCATGATAAAGGGAGACCGGCATAGCGCGTGATATAATTCGGTGCGCGGTGAAAATCCATGAGTGAAGATAAGAAGCCGCTGACGGCATTGGTGACCGGCGCCAACCGGGGGATCGGATTCGAGGTATGCCGACAGCTCGCCTTGAAGGGCATTCGCGTGGTGCTGACCGCCCGCGATGCGGCCGCAGGCCGCGAGGCAGCCGCCGCCCTCAGCCATGGGAACGGCGCAATCCTCTTCGCGGAACTCGATATCTCGCAAGAATCCTCGGTGCAGGAATGCGCGGCCAAGCTGCGCCGCGACGGGGTGAGCGTCGACATCCTCGTCAACAATGCGGCCCTCAGCATGTCCGGCGCTCTATCCAAATGCCCTTCAACGACCGCCGAGGACGTCCTCAATACGAATGCCCTCGGCGCCGTGCGCACGTGCCGCGCATTCGTCCCGCCTATGCTGGAAAACGGCTACGGCCGCGTCGTCAACGTCTCATCGGGCTGCGGCGCTTTCGCGGAAGGGCTGCCCGGCCCCGATGCGCTCTACAGCATCTCGAAGGCCGCGCTCAACGCGTTCACGCTGCGGCTGTCCCGAGAGGTCTCCGGAGACGTAAAGGTGAATGCCGTGTGCCCCGGCTGGACCCAGACCCGCATGGGCGGCCCCGCCGCCCCTCGGAGCGCGGAAAGCGGCGCGGACTCGATCGTCTGGCTTGCCACTCTGGGCCCCGAGGGCCCCAACGGCGGATTCTTCCGCGACCGTCAGAGGATCGACTGGTAAGCCCGCGCATATCCCCGATATGACCTCCTTGTCCTGCAGCTGGGAGATCCTCCACGCCTGCAACTATCGCTGTCCCTATTGTTTCTTCATCCATTGCTGGGAGCGCTCCCCCGAGGAGATCAACACGCGCCACGCCCGGTGTTCCGCGCAGGATTGGCTCCGTTTTTGGTCGCGGCTTCACGAGACCAGCGGTTCGTTCAAGATAGAAGTCGTCGGAGGAGAGCCGTTCCTCTATCCCGGCTTCATCCCTCTGATCAAAACGATATCCCAACAGCACTCCCTCCTGATCGTGACGAACCTCTCCGTCCCCATCGCCGAGATCGCGGAACAGCTGGACCCCAAAAAGGTGCGGCTGCACTCCAGCTTCCATCCCCACTTCGCCGAGATCGGCGATTTCCTGGATAAAAACAAGGCCCTGCAGGCCAAAGGATTTCGCGTCACGACGACGATGGTCTCGTACCCGCCGATCTTCGACCAGCTGCCGCGGTTCCGGGACATCCTGGAATCCGCCGGCATCTCCTGCTGGGTCGCGCCGTACCAGGGGACATACGAGGGACGCTCCTACCCGGAGTCTTTCACGCAAGAACAGAAGGATTGGCTGTATTCGACCCATGGCGCGGAGTCCAGAACAGGCTTCCAGCATGGAGTGCATTCCCTGCGTCCTATGGGCAAACCCTGCACCGCCGGGCAAAAATACTTCCGCGCCTATCCGGACGGCTGGGTCCATCGCTGCAGCGCCGCGAAAGACACGACATGCTCGCAGGCGATCGGAAACATCAAGGACCCGGATTTTCGGCTGCTCTCCGATCCAACGCCCTGCCCGGCCATGCACTGCAATTCCCCCATGGAATACCACAAGCTCGTAGAAGTCGAAAAAGACGACCGCTGGCTTTCCAGCTGGTGAGATCGTCGACGGATTCTCGACCTCACCCACTTTTTAGAACAGTCGTGCAGGGGAGACTCTCTCCCTTCCCCCGCACCCCTGGGAACCAGTTCCCCCCAAACCCGCGGCGTGAGGCATTCGGGAGACGGCGGGGCCCCCCTCTACGGGAGCGGGAGAGAGTCTCCCCTGCGCTCCTTGCGTTCTTTAGGGTGAGGTCGAGTCCGGAGATAGGGGCTGTTCGTTGAGGAAAGCCTTAGTCAGGCCGTTTTCAGCACCCGGGGATACGGAAGTTTCAGCACCGGCTTTCCTTGAGTCCACTCCACGCATTAAACCTCGACCTCGCCCTAAGAAACGGCGGGTGGGAGCAGAGGGAGAAGTCCCTCCCGCTCCCGTGGAGGGGGGCCCCAATGGGTCCCGGGACGTTCCAACGACGGGATCGGGGGGAACGGAGTTCCCAGGGGCGCGGGGGAAGGGAGGGACTTCTCCCTCTGCTTCAGGACCCGCCGAAAAAAGTGGGTGAGGTCGAGCATCCCGTATCTTTGCGGTCATCGCCGGGCTAAACGTATAATATGAAGAGGAGATACCCATGACCGAGCAGAACAGCATCCTCACGATAGCAGACACCACCGCCAATCCCGCGCCCTTGGGCCTGCTGGGCTTCGGCATGACCACGATCCTGCTCAATCTGCACAATGCCGGCTTCTACGCTCTGGATACGATGATCCTGGCCATGGGGATATGCATAGGCGGCTTGGCGCAAGTGATGGCCGGCGCCATGGAATGGAAGAAGAAGAACACCTTCGGCACCACGGCCTTCACGCTCTACGGCTTCTTCTGGCTCTCGCTGGTAGCCCTGCTGGTGCTTCCGAAACTCGGCATGGGAGAAGCCGCCACGCCGGTCTCCATGGGCTGCTATCTGTCCGTCTGGGGACTATTCACAGCCTGCATGTTCATCGGCACCCTGAAGCTCAGCCGAGCCCTGCAGACCGTCTTCCTCTCGCTGACGATCCTGTTCTTCATGCTGGCCTACGCCGACTTCACGGGGACGTCCAAGACCCTTGCCGGCTATGAGGGCCTCTTCTGCGGCTTTTCCGCGTTCTACGCCGCCATCGCCCAGATTCTCAACGAAGTCTATGGACGCCGCGTCCTTCCGCTATAGGGCCTGATGTCCTCCCTGGAACCCAAGGCGCTCCTGGGCGCCTTATCCGTCGTCATGATGGTCTGCTCCCGCGCCGGATACTTCGCGGGGATCTTCCGGGGGAAAACGCGGCCTCATGTCTTCTCGTGGTTCATCTGGGGAACGATCTCCGTCATCGGCTTTGCCGCGCAGGCGACGCAAGGAGCCGGGCCGGGTTCATGGGCGCGCGGGTTCGGTTCCGCGACCTGCTTCCTGCTGGTCGCCATCAGCTGTTTCAAGGGAGAAAAAGACATAAAGCGCGCCGACTGGATGACGCTCGCCGCCGCTCTGTCCGCGATACCGCTCTGGATCGCGACCAAAACGCCGTTCTGGTCGGTGCTGATAGTCTGCGGCATAGACACCCTCGGATACCTGCCGACCGTCCGCAAATCCTGGCACAAGCCCAAGGAAGAGCTGGCCGTCAGCTATCTTTTTTCCTGCTTAGGAGCCGTGTTCTCCCTGCTGGCCATCGAGCGGTACACCCCCTCCACCTGGCTCTACCCGTTGGTCCTTTCTTTTTCCAACGGCGCGATGTGGATATTCCTGCTCTTGCGCCGGCGCGTGAAAATGCCCGAGCCGACGCTCCTATCGGCATCAGCGCCGATATAGGATCGGCGCCAAGCTGATCACTCTCAGAACCGGTAGGCGAAGCGGGCGCCGGCCGCGACGGAATTGACCGCGACCTTCTGTTCCGAAAAACCCCAGACGGTCCCCACGCCTGCGGGATGGTAGGATTGGGCGGGGATGCCGTACCAGCCTAAGAACAACCCGACAGATCCGGAATCTCCGATGGAGACATCCACCCCGGTTTTCGCGCTGTAGGCCAATCCGGTCCGGCGGTCGTTGATGATGTCTCTGCGCTCTGCATACCCCGTGTCGATCCAGGCGAAACCATCCTCATCGCGGGGCCGGATACCGGCCGCGAGGCTGGTGTCGGCGACCCCGACTCCTCCGACGATAAAAGGCCGGATCCGGGACGGCTTGCGCGGCGCCAGACGCAGAAGGAACAACAGCATCGCGGATCTTGATTCGATCTCGAGATCCGCACCCCGTGAGTGGATATCATTGATCACGTTCCTGCCGCGCGGCATGTAGTTCGCCTCGAGCCCCCAGGAGATGGGCGAACGAGTGTTGTGGAAATATTCGACGACAGCCATAAGGGATCTCTTGCCGATGTGCCCCGTGAATCCCGAGCTGAAAGGCGCCAGGGCCGTGCCCGCGAAATCCAGCTTGAGCGAGCTCGCCGGAAGCGTTGCCCCGATATCCACGGAGAGTTCGTGCTTCCCGGACTCAGAAGTGAATCCCGCGCCGCTCTCAGACAGCTGCTGCCACTGGGCAGCGGCCGGCCGGACCCCGGCGATGAGACATGCGGCGACGGCAAGCGCTGACAAGAAATTCATCTGCCCCCCAAAAAACCAATGCAGCAAGCATATAAAAAATCAGCGTTGTTTTATCGGAAAAGAGGAGCCGCGAAGTCCCGCGGAGAAGGAATCACTTCAGCATCTGTGCCAGGGCAGTCCCATATTTGGCGGCCGGGCCCGGGCCGCCGGCGGTCACAAGCTTCCCATCCACTTCCAAATCTTTGCCGGTGTATTTCGCTCCCGCCTTCTTCACTTCTTCGGCCCCATCCGGGAAACACGCCACGGTTTTCCCGGACAGAAGCCCGGCATGCGCCAGCACGACCGGCGAGATGCAGATCGCGCCGATGATCTTGCCTTGGGCCGCCGCCTGCTGGAATATCTTATGCACCTTCTCATTGTCGAGGTGTTCAAGAGCGCCGGGCCCGCCCACCAGGGTCAAAGCGTCGTAATCGGCAGGCCGGATCTCATCGATGGTCTTGTCCACTTGAACGACCGCGCCGAGCTTCCCGCGCGCCGCGCCCTTGGCGGTAGAGACCGTCACGACCTCTATCCCGGCGGCCTCAAGCGCCTTCTTAGGCTCGAGGTATTCCTCGTCGCGAAAGCCCTTGAACGCGATGAACATGGCCGCTTTTTTCATATCACTCCTTGCCGCCCATGCGGACGTCCAGGACCGGGACGCGGACCTTGATCTGGGCATCCAAGACTTCCTGCGGATGCTCGGCCTTCAAGCTCTCGGCCGCGGCATGAGGATCCGCCATGCCGCTGATGTCGATGTCCAGCCAAAGCCCCTGCATGCCCGCGTTCTCGAAATAGTCCAGGCGATGCTCCACGCCCACGGAATCGAAAAGATTCTTCATGTCTTCAAGATAAAGAGGCTTCTGGAACAGCACGTTCCAGCAGGTCCCGGGATCGGACTGGACTTTGTCGATCGGAAGACGGATGCCCGGCAAAGCCTCCAGCTTCTGCTGCACGCGCAGCTCGCGCAGAAAGCGGAATCTCTCCAGCATCCCCTCCCCTTCTCCCACGGGACAGAATTCCGCGTAACGAAGTTCTTCGTTATCCTGATAAGAAAGGATGCTCAAACCCAGTTCTTGGATGAACGCCTCGACCCTCTCCCTCGTCTTGTCGGGGTCCTTTCCGCGGAAAGGCGCCATCTTGAGTTCCAAAGAAAGGAACGGCTTGGACATCGCGTCATCCTCGGATGCGGAATCGGACACCGCATCGGAGGCCTCCATGACCGGCACCACGGAATATTCCTCCGCTGCTCGAAAAACGAATCCCTTCCCAAAAGAGGAGTCCGCGACCGCGGCGCCGTCGAATCCCATGTCCTTTTGTCCGGCGAAAGAAACCGCAGCGGCAAGCAGGAGACCCATGACGAGATTCGTCTTCATGCCTCTAGAATAACGTCCGGGCGAGGCCCGCGGCAGAGACCAAGGGCCTATAAGGACGGGTCCGAAAGTCCTCTTCCAATATAGGCCCTTTGCCGGATACGGCGGTCCTCGACATCACCCGGCGCAAACAGCGGGTGGCGGAGGGGATGGAGATCCTCTTCCCGCTCCATTCGTGCGGGTGGAGGGTATGGGGCGGGAAGAGGATCTCCATCCCAGGCCGCCGGGACCCGCTAGAAAAAGTGGGTGAGGTCGAGACGGCGGTCCTGTTGAAAGAAGTTCCCAATTCGCTAGAATGCGGCCATGAACACCACGACCTCCGCCGCGAAGAAAGACGCCCTGGCCGTCATCGAAACCGCTCTGAAGAAAGCCTCGGCCGAAGGGCGCAAAGCCTTGAGCGAGGTCGAAGTCTACGCCGTCTTCGACGCCCTGGGACTCGATACTCCCGGCCGGACCGTTCTCCCCCTTTCCCGCATCCCTTCCGGCCCCGCCTTGGACAAGGAACTCTCGTCGATACCCGGCGAGCGGCTGGTGCTCAAGATCTCCTCGCACAAGGTCCTGCACAAGACCGAGGCCGGCGGGGTGCGCGTCTGCGCCAGGGCCGATGCGGCCCAGGCACTCGCGCAGATGGCGCGTTCGTTCCCCGAAGGAGAGGGCATCCTCGTCTGCGAGTTCGTGGAGCACGCGGCCTTCTCCCTGGGCCAGGAGCTCATGCTGGGCGCCCGCGCGGACGCGGGCTTCGGTCCCCTGCTGACTCTGGGCGTGGGCGGCACCGACGCGGAGCAGCTCACCTCCAAGCTCAAGCCCGGGACCTCGCCGGCGGTCATGCCCCTGGGCTTATCGCAGGAATGCGGCGGCTGGAACACCTTCCTCCAGGATTCGTGGGTCTGGAAATACGTCTCCGGGGACATCCGCGGCGGCAAGCGCCTGGCCGAGGATGCGGTGATGCTGCGCTGGATCGAGGGATTCAATCGCCTGCTCTCAAAGTTCGACGGGAAAGCCTCCCCCTTCCTGATCGAGGAAGTCGAGGTCAATCCCCTGGCCGTCAGCCGCGGACGGATCGTCGCGCTCGACGGCGTGCTCCGCTTCAAGAAAGCCTGCTTGGCCGAGCGCGAGCGCCCATCGGCCAAAGGCGTCATGGCCCTGCTCCAGCCCAAGACCGTGGCCGTGGCCGGCGTGAGCGAACAGAAGATGAACATGGGCCGCATCATCCTGCGCAACGTCGCGGAGGCCGGCTTCCCGAAGGAGAAGCTCTTCGTGCTCAAGGACTTCGCCGGAGAGATCGAGGGCGCGCGCTGCTGCGCCGCCCCCGCGGATTTCCCGGAGCCCATCGACATGCTCGTAGTGGCCGTGCCCTCCCCGGAGGTCCCGGCGCTGCTGGAGGCCTCGGCCAAGTCCGGAAAGGTCCGCGGCATAGTGCTCATCAGCGGAGGCATGGGCGAAAAGAGCGGCAGCGAGGGAGTCAAAGAACGCGTCCTTCAGGTCATCAAGGACGGCCGCAAGATCAACCCCGACTTCGCGGTCAGCGGCGGAAACTCCCTGGGCATCGTCTCGGCCCCCTCGAAGGTCAACACCTTCTTCATCCCCAAGAGCAAGCTCCAGATGCCCACCGTCGAAGACGGCGCGCACGCGCGCGCGGCCTTCATCAGCCAGAGCGGGGCCTTCGTCATCTCGGTGGTCAGCCGCATGCCCTGGCTCAAGCCCGCCTACTGCGTGTCCGTGGGCAATCAGATGGACGTCACGGTCCCGGACTACGTGGAGCAGGCCGCCAAGGACCCCTCGATCAAGGTCCTGCTCGTTTATCTGGAAGGCCTCCAGCCCGGCGACGGGCTGCGCCTGGCCCGAAGCATCCGCGAGGCGCGCAAGCAGGGCAAGACCGTGGTGGTCTACAAGGCCGGACGTACGCCCACGGGCCAGAAGGCCGTCATGGGCCACACGGCCTCCATCGCCGGAGACCACGTGGTCACGAGTTCGGTGTTCGCGCGCGCCGGCGCCCTGGTGGCCGAGACCTTCGACGACTTCGACGACCTCTCACAGATCTCCTGCTTCTGCGCGGATTTCCCGTCCCTGGGCCCGGGACTCTTCGCCATGAGCAACGCGGGCTTCGAGACCGCGGGCATGGCGGACTCGATCCTGCCCGACGGCCCCATCCAGGCCGCGGCGCTCGATGAGAAGACCACGCGCCGCATGGAAGAGCTGCTGCGCGAGGGGAAGCTCGACGGCATCGTGGACGTGCGAAATCCCTTGGACGTCACGCCCATGGCCGGAGATGCCCCCATCCTCAAGCTGAGCGAAGCCGCCTTGCGCTCGGCCTGCGTGGACGCGGTGCTGGTGGCCATGATCCCGCTGACCCCGGCCATGAAGACGCTCCCCGAGGAAGGCCTGGAAGAGAGCGTGCCGGTCCGGCTGGGAACGCTGGCCAAGACCGCGCGCAAGCCCGTGCTCTTCTGCGTGGCCTCCGGCACGCTCTACGACCCCTATGCGCGGCTGGCCCAGGACCAAGGCCTGCCCGTGTTCCGCGCCGCCGACCGCGCCCTGCGCGCCTACGCCCGCGCGCGCGCCGCGCGCCAGGGGAAGCAATAACATGGCCCGTCACGACGCGAAGGCCTCGGCGGCCAAGACGCTCCCGGCGCCGCGCGAAGCGAAAAACGGAATGTCCGAGGACTCGCTGGCCCTCTCCTTCCAGGAACGCCGGACCTTCTCCATCGCCAAGGACGAGTACACGGCCACGCCTTACGACGACTTCATGACCACGGCGCTCATGGTGCGCGACCGCATGATCGAGCGCTGGATCAAGACCCAGCAGCGCTACCACAAGCAGAACCTCAAGCGCGTCTATTATCTCTCCATGGAGTTCCTGATCGGACGGCTCCTGCGCCACGGAGTGAGCAGCCTGGACATCGAAGAGCCCCTGCGAGAGGCGCTCTGGCGCTACAACATCGACTTGGAGAAGGTCTGCGAGCAGGAGCCAGACGCGGGCCTGGGCAACGGCGGGCTCGGCCGCCTGGCCGCCTGCCTCATGGACTCCATGTCCACGCTCGGCGTCCCGGCCAACGGCTACGGCATCATGTTCGACTACGGGATATTCAAGCAGGTCCTGCGCGACGGACATCAGGTCGAACAGCCGGATAAATGGCTGAGGCTGGGCACGCCGTGGGCCATCGGCCGGCCGGAATACACGCTGAGGGTGCGCTTCGGAGGAAGGACCGTGCATGCCCCGCGCAAGGACGGCCGCCACGGCGTCCAATGGGTGGACACCGAGGACGTCCTGGCCATGCCCTACGACATCCCGGTCCCGGGCTTCCGCAACGGAGTGGTCAACACCCTGCGCCTGTGGTCGTCGAAGGGCACCGAGGAGTTCGACCTCGACTACTTCAACACCGGAGACTACGTCAAGGCCTACGACCGGAAGATATCCTCGGAGAACCTGACCAAGGTCCTCTACCCCAACGACGGCTTCGAGGCCGGAGTGGAGCTGCGGCTCAAGCAGGAGTACTTCCTGAGCGCCTCCTCCCTGGCCGACATCGTGCGGCGCTTCAAGGTCCACAACCCCGACTTCCGCGCTTTCCCGGAAAAAGTCGTGCTCCAGCTCAACGACACGCATCCGGCGCTCGCCATCCCGGAGCTCATGCGCATCCTGCTCGACGACGAGGGCCTGGAGTGGGACGCGGCCTGGGAGATCGTGACGCGCAGCTTCGCCTACACCAACCACACGCTCATGCCCGAGGCCCTGGAGACCTGGCCCGTGACCCTGATGGGACGGCTGCTGCCGCGGCATCTGGAGATCATCTTCGAGATCAACGCGAGATTCCTGCGCGAGGTCTCCAGCCGCTGGCTCGGAGACATGGACCGCCTGCGCCGGATGTCCTTGGTGCAGGAAGGCTCGCCCCAGCGCATCCGCATGGCGCATCTGTGCCTGGTCGCCTGCCGCTCGGTCAACGGCGTGTCCCAGCTCCACTCGGACCTGCTAAAGTCCACGCTCTTCAAGGACTTCTATGAGATGTTCCCGGAACGCTTCAACAACAAGACCAACGGCGTGACCCCGCGGCGCTGGCTCATGGAGTCCAACCGGCCCTTGGCCGGGCTCATCACCCGCTCGCTGGGCGACCGGTGGCCCCTGGAGCTCTCCGAGTTCAAGCGCCTCCTGCCTCTGCGCGAGGACGCGGGCTTCCGGGAAGACTGGCGCAGGGCCAAGCGGGAGTGCAAGCTCTCCCTGGCTGAGACCATCCGCGAGATGACCGGCGTGCTCGCGGACCCGGACTCGCTCTTCGACGTGCAGGTCAAGCGCATCCACGAGTACAAGCGCCAGCTGCTCTTCGGGCTCTACCTCATCCACCGCTACCTCCGGCTCAAGCACGAGCCCGGCAGAGACTTCGTGCCGCGCACCGCGATCTTCGGCGGAAAGGCCGCGCCGAGCTACCGGACGGCCAAGCTCATCATCAAGTTCCTCAACTCCGTGGGAGGAGTGGTCAGCGCGGACAAGGGCATCCAAGACCGGCTCAAGATCGTGTTCCTGGCCGACTACGGGGTCTCGCTGGCGCAGAAGATCGTGCCGGCCTGCGACCTCTCCGAGCAGATCTCGCTGGCCGGGACCGAGGCCTCGGGCACGGGCAACATGAAGTTCATGATGAACGGCGCGCTCACCATCGGCACGCTCGACGGCGCCAACGTCGAGATCGCCGAGGCCGTGGGTCCGGAGAACATCTTCCTCTTCGGACTCAAGACCCCCGAGGTCGCGCAAAGGCGCGCGAACGGCTATCGCCCGCAGGAACTATTAGAGAGAGACCCTGCCCTGCGCGAGATCTTCGGCCTCATCGAAAGCGACTACTTCTCCCAAGTGGAGCCCGGGCTCTTCAAGCCGCTCACCGACCTGCTCCGATACCACGACCCCTACCTGGTGCTCGCGGACTTCCAGGACTACGTGCGCGCGCAGGAAGAAGCCGACGAGCGCTTCCGAAATACGGACGCATGGACGCGCTCATCGATCACCAACACGGCCAAGTCCGACCGGTTCTCCAGCGACCGCACGGTGCGGGACTACGTCCGCGACATCTGGAAAGTCCCCCTCTACCATCCCGGCTCAAGCCGATGACCGATATCCGCCGGTCGCTCTCGAAGTTCAAGGAAGACCGTGGACATCCGCTTGCTCTAACCTTGAAAATCCGGTTGCCGATACGGAATTTTCAAGGTTCACTTCCCTAGCAGGGATGGGTCTTAAGACCCATATTCTGGATATCCAAAGGTCTTATTAATCTATCACCAAAGACCCATGCAGCGGCGATTCTTCGCAAATACACTTAGAGCATGCCCCGCAAGCGAAGCGTCAAGCCCTTTTTGCTTCTGCTGTCCGCCATGGGCTTCGGCGCCGCCCATGCCCAGCAAAAGGCGGCTCCCATCGATATCGCTTTGCCTCAGAACCCGATTCCCGCTGCGATCCGCGTTTGAACGCTGGGAACCTTTGGACGAGTTCACGCTGGGTTCGATTCAAAGCGGCGTTGGTCCGGCGCTTCCCGCACGGACATCCCGGGAGGAAAGCATCCTCGAAGCCAAAGTTGCTCAGACCTTTTCTCTCCCGAGCCTTTCAAAACCTCTGCGCAGCATTCCTCTTTCCGCGGCGAAAGCAGCTGCATTTCCCCAGCATGCTTCGCATCGCATAGAAGGATCTCCGAGGAGCGCATCCTTGGAAGAGAACCACCCGGCCAAAAAGTCGGGCGATTGGGCGTCGAGCATCCTTTCCAATGCGAGTCTCGCGGCTTCCAGAAAAAACGACCAACCCGCAATACTAAACACGCTATTCGACGGCGCATTCGCCGGAGACTCTCCTCCTTTGGAAGAACTGTCAGCCGATCTCGCAGCCCGCGGAGTGGAAGCCAAGATCGGATTCGTTCCCCCTTACGGCGATGATCCCGTCCTCATCCTCACAGGAGGGAATTCTTTGGCGGGTGAGTTCGCAAAGATCGCCCGGCGGCGCGGGAATACCGTGGCTTTTGCCCCGGACTTGCCGGATGGCGGCCAGTTCTCCATGCTGGGAGGAGTACCCACCATCCTTCTCTCTAAAAACGCCGTGTTCGAAATGCTTGAACGCGATGATAACGAAATCGCGCTGCACGAGCTTAAGCATTCATCCGTAAAACATGATGACTATATCCGATTTTCACAGGAGATCGCCGAGGGCTTGCCTGTGCAGAGCCGTTACCTGGAACAACTCGGTTTTGCCAGATCGGAAATGCTCGCCTGGCAAGTCAGCGCTGCGGCTTCCGCCAAGAGATTGCGATCGGCAAAGCATGATTTTTTCATCCTGCAGGCCCGATCAAAACTTCTCGACACCCTCTCAAGTTTAAGAGACGTCTCGCAACTGGTCGAATATTTCTATTCCTCGGCATATGCAGGGCTCTTGTCGAAGAAAGCTGAGGTGAAATCTTCCGGGAACAACATCCTTGTCAAATCTCAGGGCATTGATCTGTCCATTCATAAACAGGCAGGAGATTCGAACGGCGGTTCTTCCAAGACGAGCCGGAAGCAGAGGGAAGAGCTGATGAGGCATATTCTCTCCACGGTTCGGCGGGCCAGAAACGTCGGCGCCCGGACAGAACTCCAGATCGAGCTTCTAGAGCAGGATGCCCCCGAACGCCTCTGGAAGATGTTCCGGGATGCGGGGGAGGGCCTCTTGCAGGAGAAGCTCAAAGAGGCTTCCTTGAGCGAGTGGGCTTTCAAGGACTTGAATCCCACCGCCTTTACCGCGCGAAGACTCCTCGTCGAGATATTCTTCTCCGATCGCGACAGGGACGAGGCTCCGATGATCGTCCGGCATCGGGGGAGTTTCGACTATTTCAACCGCAAAACCGGCAGGGGGGTGCGGATCGATAGTTCAACGGGCAGTATCCTTTCATTCATCTCCCTGAAAGAATCGGAGCAAAAAGATTTGCTTAAGAAGCAGTTCCGGACAGCATCTTTGTGGTCCTATAAGGCCAACATGCAAATGCTCCTCGATAGTTTGTCCGGTTACGATGCCCGCGAAGAACTCAAGAATCTTGTTTCCCGTATCCCTAAAAAAAGATTGAGCGCAGCCCTCGCTTCGGCCGTCAAGAATTATCCGCTCTTCAAAGACTTCCCTTGGACGGAAGATCAGGCGCTCTTTTTGATGAGAAACGTCTTCTATGATTTGAAGACGGGGCAAGGAGCGATCCGCATCGAGAGCCCGGAAGGCGTGGAATATCAAAACCGGCACACAGGGCTCGGCGTGGTTTTTACCCCTCAGATGGACGGCATCCGTTCTTTCGTCTGGAGATGGCCGCCGCAGCGGCCGATAGAGGACGCTCGATCGCGGAGATGGAAGGACCGCCTGGACGCTCTTCAGGTCCCCGATTAGCCTGTATTCGCCGATGGAAAGGGCGTCCGCAGCCGACGCTTTCCGGTCAATCCTTCGAGAAGGCGGACTTCATCCAGGAGCCGATGCGCGACTGCGCGGAGATTCGGACGTGGAAATGGGTGTCATGGCCGGGCTCGCCGGTGCGCAGAACCGGCTGAGCCCACCGGGCCAGTTCGGGCCTCCCCTGGGCGCGCGCCTCGGAAACGAGCATCTCCTTCACGCGCGGACTGACGAACGCCATATCGACGGAGAAGAACGGGTTGTTGCGCAGAAGCTCCAAGACGCGGAAGTTCGCCTTGGGATCATGCCCCCCGTTGGGACGGTCGTAGAACCATAGGTCCACGTCGAGGCCGTTCTGGTGGGATTTGTGCGAGTCGATCCGTCCGCCGTCGGCGTCCGAGACATCGCCGATCTGCAGAGGCGGGAACCCCTCCAGGCTGAGCATGCCGCCAAGGTACATCAGGCCGAGCACCATGTGCTTCGAGCCCCAGGTCTGGCTCATGTTGCGAACGTGATAATAGGGAGTCTTCGGCACTTGGACGGCGTTGCCGAGGGAGCCCTTGTTGACCTCTCCTTTGGAAACGGTCTCCGGAGCGCTCCAGACGCTCAGGAAAGCCCGCTGGAATTTGTCCGAGAGACGTCCGATCAGTCCCTTGATCTGTTCAGCCCCGGCCTTGATCGGGGCGGAGATCTTATCCCAAGACTCGCCCGCCCTGCGGCGCAAGCCCTCGGTCCACCGGTCGAGCCAGCCCGCGGCGGCCGGCTTGGAAGCGCTCTTAAGCGAAGCCTCTTGAGCCCGCGGCATGGGCGTATCATCGATGATCAGCCCCGGCGTCCTGCCCGCGTCTTTCGCGGGATCGCCGGTCTCCGCGCCGGCCGCTCCGTTCTTATCCTCCCCCTCCCCCACGACGGGGACGTCCCCCGGGACCGGGAGCGCCGCGGAGTTGTCGCCCGTCCCATCGAACACCTTGCCGGAACGCTGCGCGGAGGTCTCGTCCGCGCCCGCAACGCCTGCCGCTGAGGGGACCTTCTTGGAAGACGAACCCGCGGCAGGCGCGCCGGCCGCGGCCTGTTCAACGACCGGCGGCGCGTCCGAAGGCTGCTGCCGGACCCCCTGGACAGAAACCGCATACGATTGCGGCGGCGGCGCGGACGCCTCCTCGGCCAGATAGGCGGCCGCCCTGGTAAATGGGAGGGAATATGCGAGAAGAGTCAGCGCCGCGATACGGCCGTTGTATCTCATAGTGCGGTGTCCGTACAAAGTATAGCCGGAACATCTCCCAAGAGCCATGCCCCGCAGCACACCTGTCCCAAGAAAAATAGGGAATCCCCCGTCTGATTGGTAGAATGGTTTTGTTCAGGAACCATCTTACCGACGGAGGATTCTTATGTCACATTGTAACACGTTGTTTAGCCACTTGCTTGACCAACTACCGAGACATCAATTCGAAAACCTCGTTTTCAAGTATCAAGGCGACCGCTACGCCAAGAAATTATCCACCTGGAACCAGTTCCAGGTCCTGCTTTTCGCCCAATGCGGCGGCCATCAAAGTCTACGCGACATAGAGACAGGACTGCTTGGACAGCGAGCCAAGCTCTATCACCTCGGCCTGCCGGATAAAATCTGCCGCAATACGCTCGCGCACGCCAATTCCAAGCGGGACTGGCACATTTATCACGAGTTCTTCTACAAACTGCTGGCCCGCTGCAAGGACCTGACGCCCAAGCACCGGTTCAGATTCAAGAACCCGCTCTACAGCTTCGACGCGACCACCCTGAGCTTATGCTGGTCCCTATTTCCTTGGGCCAAGATCAAGCATAAGAAAGGGGCGATCAAGATGCACTTCCAGCTCGATTATGCCGGGGAGATCCCGGCGTTCATGGCCGTCACCCGGGGAGATGAGAACGATTCGGTCACCGCAAGGCGCCTCTTCCCGATTTCCCGGGACAGCATCTATTGTTTCGACCGCGGTTATATAGATTACGAGTGGTTCCAGAAGATCGACGGGAAAGGAGGCTTTTTCGTAACGCGGCTGAAGAAACGCATGAAATACCGGATTATGGGACAGCATCGAAGTTTTACAGGGAAGCTGGGCATCGTGAGCGACGAAATTATCGAACTATCCTCGGAGGCTGGCCGCAGGGATTACCCGCGTTGGATGCGCTTGGTTCGTTACTACGATAAGAAACGGGACGAGGTGTTCGAGTTCCTTACGAACAATTTAACGCTAAGCGGAAGGACGATTGCCGACATCTACAGGGCGCGTTGGCAGATCGAGGCCTTCTTCAAGTGGATCAAGCAGAACCTGAAGATAAAAACCTTCCTGGGGACCAGCAAGAACGCGGTGTTGACGCAGATCTGGGCGGCCATGTGCTACTTCCTGCTGCTGGCCTATTTAAAATACCAGACCAAATATGTGCACTCGCTCTACTATCTGCACCGGCTCATCAGGGGCAGTTTGCTCTTGAAACTGACGCTCATTGACCTCTTGAACCTCAACGAACGTCGCTTGAGTCGCGTCAGGGACGATGATCTACAGCTGGCGTTCACCTTTTAGATATTTTTTTCTTGGGACAGCTGTG
>Ga0172379_10005996_pt1 | contig 16560 bp, 17 predicted proteins | sample GrowelOW334metaG_FD_119756 | JGI IMG/M metagenome (GOLD analysis project Ga0172379, IMG submission 119756) | Groundwater microbial communities from an aquifer near a municipal landfill in Southern Ontario, Canada - Groundwater well OW334 metaG | ecosystem: Environmental > Aquatic > Deep... | reverse complement strand
ATTGTATTTTCTTTGGAGGGCATCTTCTATCGCATCAAGAACAAGAAAATGTACTGGTGCAAGCTTCCCATAGTACTTCTTTTCGTCAAGTAGCGTGGACATCTTCTCTATTTCATTCTTCTTAAAGCTATCCATAACAATACGCGCAAAATATCTTTTAAAAATATCTTTTCCAATCGCGTCGCGGACTTTGTTGATAAAGGAGGTTTTCCCGGCGCAGGAAATACCCCAAACAACAAGTACATCGAATGCCTCTAATTGTCGCTCCCGCAATCGCATTTCAACATCACTCACGCATTCTTCATTATTTACACAAGGAGCCCAACTCATATCATTGTCTGAGACCATAGCAGCAGCAATAGTACCTGAAAATAAAACCTGTCCAACAAATCCAATAACAACGAAGCCTACAACTCGCCTCACGCTAGCGAACATTTCTTTCATAGTAGCCCTATCCTTCGATTACTTTGTTAAACTAAGGTAAAATTATTGATTCCAAAAATTCGGGGTAATATTGTAACAACTTTTTAAAAAAACACACAACTTTTTATTGATTTCTAGTTGCTTTTTTCAGATCAAAGAATGCCTTGTTGCTTATAAATCTCAACAAAACTGCGGATAGTCTTTCGGATTATAGCGCTGCATAAGCCATTCCTTGTCCTGCCAAAGGTTGATAAAAAAGTGTTTTGCCGGACGCCTAGATTTGATATGTCCGTATCGAAACGAAAGGTGCTTGAGTGCTATTTCTTTACTCTGCTTCTGCTGCTCAATAACCCACAACGCTGCCGCTTCCCCGGTCCGATCAGCACCACTATAACAATGGAGAAGTATCGGCCGCGGAGCAGTTTCGTAGATTGATAGTAACTTGAGTAAATTTTCTTTTGATGGAAGCGTGCGAGCACACATGGGAATATTATAAAAATGGAGGCTACATTCTTGAGCAAGATCGCGCTCTTCTTGCCACCACTGCATTGATTGATTCTCACCGCGGAGATTAATGATGGTTTTTATGCCAATGCGGTGCACATAGCGCTTGAGCCGCTGGTGTGAGAGTTGACTGCATCGATAAATAACCCCACTCTGGACTGAATGGAAATTATCAAACAACTTTTTTATCCAACTGATATCAACTTTTTTATTAACTCCAACAACCTCTGATTGTGTCGATGCAACAATCAGATCGCCAGAGGCAACACAATAGGACATAAAAAATACACTAACTAAAAACTTTTTTTCAGTCATACACCACCGATACTTGGTTACGATCAATCATAACCAAGTATCAGTCATAGATTCAATTAATTTTATTTTTAGCCTAGAAATTTTTTAAAGAAACCTGTTATTCCGCTGGATGACTGCTGACTTTGGTCACCAAGTTTTTCGGCATACGCAAGGAGAGCCTGACGGGTAGCATCATTCAACTTAGTTGGAATATCGCATTGCGGAATAATAACCAGATCACCGCGACCTCCACCCCTGAGTTTGGCAAATCCTTTGCCCGCTATCTTAATCTCTTTTCCAATTGGACATCCACGCGGTATTTTTACGGTCTCTTTTGTCCCATCAATGTGCTCTATCTCAATCTGACAACCCAAAACAAGTTGCGGGTAAGTCAACGTAAGCAGAGAAACAAGGTCATTTTCACGACGTGAAAAACGAACATCAGATTTAATCGAAACAACCAAATATAAATCACCGGCTTGTCCACCAAAAGATCCGGCATCTCCCTTTTCGGACAATCTGAGTTCTGCTCGATCAAAGATGCCTGCGGGAATATTGACGCTCAATTTTTCATGTTTTTGAACCCGTGATTGGCCGCGACACTCAGAACAAGGCGACGTAATTTTAAAACCATGGCCATGACACGTTGTACATGGCTGACTGTAGGTCAAAAACCCTTGGCGATAATGGAGCGAACCGCTCCCATGACAGGTCACACACGTTGCAGGTTTGCTGCCATCTTTACATCCCGTTGCCTTACAAGCACTACAGGCTTCAAAATGATAAATTTTAATATCTTTTTTACATCCAAGATAGGCTTCTTGAAGCGTTATTTCTAGGTTAAGTGAAAGATCATGCCCGCGCTGTGGTGCCGGCGCTCCACGCTTAGCTCTACGAGAACTTGTCTGATTACCAAAAAGATCCCCAAAAATGTCGCTAAAGCTTTCAAAAATATCGTCCATATTTTGGTAGTGACGAGCCCCTGCACCACCTTGGAAAGCTTCATGACCAACTTGATCATAGCGGGCACGTTTGTCTTTGTCGGAAAGAACCTCGTAGGCTTCAGCCGCCTCTTTAAATTTGTCCTCAGCTTCTTTGTTATCTGGATTGCGGTCAGGATGATATTGCATCGCAAGTTTGCGATACGATTTTTTGATTTCGTCTGCGGAGGCATTTTTGCTAACGCCTAATATTTCATAATAATCGCGTTTTTTCATACTCTTACAATAAATTTATGGGTTGTTACTGGTGCCGAGGAGGGGACTTGAACCCCTATCCGTTTTACGGGACTAGAACCTGAATCTAGCGTGTCTGCCAATTTCACCACCTCGGCCTTACCTGGTTTTCCAAGCATAACATTTTTTTCAGCCCAGTCTAGGTCTAAGCGACAGCTAAGCACGCACGATAGAAGCTATAGGTGATCGATTAATGGATGGAAACTAATTCCCCGCAACCCAGTCGCTTAATCCAGTGATTGCACACCCAACTGCTCAATAAAATTCGCATATTTATCACACTGCGCAGAGGAATGGGCTACGTCTCCCCGGCGAGCAGGCTGAAAGGTAATCGCAACCCGTTTTGCCTGTAGTTGTTCTTCGAGCTGCTCGATCAATTGAAATAAATTCTTGCTACTTCCGGTACCAATATTAAAAATATCGCCTCGGCACGATGGAGATGTCCCGATAGCAAGGTTTGCCATCACAACATCACTCACATGTATAAAATCACGCGTCTGGGAACCATTGCCGAAAATCGTAAGCGGTTTGCCTGTCAGAAGGTTATTTGTAAAAGTTGCCACCACCGTCGCATACTGGTTCATGTCGGCCTGTCGCGGCCCAAACACATTAAAATAACGCAACATAGAGGTCGGGAGAAGGTACTCTTCTGCATACTCCGCACAGAGCTTTTCACCTTCAAGCTTGCTTACTGCATAAGGCGATTCGGGACGAGGCGTATCATCTTCACAACATGGTGTTGAGCGGCTCCCATACACAGCACATGACGATGCAAAAACAAATCGCTTCACATCATTTCTCACACATTCCTTAAGCAGCAAGTGAGTTCCTGTAACATTAATTTTTTTGCATAATCCCGGGTTATCAACTGATTCTTGCACCGACGTAAGGGCTGCCATGTGAAACACAATATCTTGGCGCGCAATAGCTTTTGCTAGACTGTGTTGAGAACAGATATCGGCATAAAAGATCGTAACATTGGTCAAAACGTTTCTAAGATTGTTAAGTGAGCCGGTGCTAAAATTATCAAATACAGAAACTATGGCGCCACACTCAACAAGTTGTTCAACAAGATGCGATCCTATAAAACCAGCACCGCCGGTAACCAGAACCCGTTTCCCTTTATAAAAATCAAATATCTGCTTCATCAACCACTCCCTTTACATTAGATTTACGTATGCCTTCCAAACCCTTTTTCCCGAGTCTTCCAGCTCTATCAATTTTAGGATATTTCAGGGCTTTTAAGATTTTATCGCTTACATCTCTTCCATCAAGCAATGCCTCTTCCATGCTCGCGTACTTCCATGCACCATAGCGTCCAATTGAATAGATAGACATACACCTGAGATAATCCAAAAGCCCTTGTATATTTCGCTCGCGCCACGCATCATAAATGACATAGGCATGATCAAGAAGCAAGTTTTTATGCAAAACAATATCGTTTGATGAAAATCTAAAGAGCTTTGCAAGCGCTGTAACCGTAGTATCGGTAACTCTTTGGATTGAATAGTCTGCAGAACGTCTAAAACCAACTTCAGCAAACAATGCGCTTGCATGGTCTGGCACCAACGCTTGACTTACGTTATGCCAAAAACCAACGCGATAGAATGGAAACTGCCGTTCGGGGTAGTAAACCCAATGACTGTCAGATACGCGCGTCGCCAAACCGAGATTAACACTGAGCACTGAAGTACAGAGTAATTTTTTTTGTGCATGATGCACTAACGTTGCCGCCCAAGGACGAACACAGGTTAGAAGAGCATCCAGTGGAATGGTTGACACTAAAAGGCGATAGCGCTCGCTCTTGCCGTTGGAAAACGTTATTTTTTTCCCAATTGGATCGATATTAACCGCCGTGTGATTAGTCATAATACTATTACCAAGTCCCTTAACCATTGTTGCAGGCAGGACTTCAATCCCACTGTACCGTGGATAATAAAAGCTGGAATTGTACCCCATTTTCTGTGTCTGCCCTTCAAGCGCTCCCTGCAAAAGCGATGCCAGTGTTACCTGGGGCACAAACCGCCCAGTCCATGAATGATGAAGCTTTTTTGCCGGATAATCGAAAAGCTTTTCATTATAGGGAACAAAAAAATGCTCGGCAAGCCCCTTGCCAAAATGTTTGAGTACCCAAGTATAAAACGTTGCTGGCGACCCGTTTTTTTTTCGTTTAATAAACCCCTCTATGCAATCGATAATAACTGAAGATGGCAACCCATTTAAATGAGCCTGGAAGGGATACGGAATATATCGCCCATGGGAAAAAATTGCCGCACGACGCTCGTGAAGCTGACAACCATCAAGGCCAAGAATGTTATCAACCATTTGTCGCCCATACTCCGTGGTAAGGTGTAGAAAATGTCCCGTGTAATCAAACGTAAAACCGCTATAACGTTCAGACTTTGCAAGCCCACCAGGACGCTGGCATTGCTCGAAAAGTACGTAATCAAAGAATCCATTTTTCTCAAGATGATAGGCAGTAGAAAGGCCAGTCAAACCAGCACCAAGAATAACAATCTCCGCCATACACACTCCTTTTCGTTTTTATCATCTCGTCTATTAGAAAAGTGTACCAGAGATTCACGACTATTCAATTTGGGTAGGACCTACTCAAGCTTAGATAAAACAAGCGATTCTTTTGTAGGCACAACAAATGTTCCCTGTCTCACTTGATCTTCTATCTTCTGTGGAAAACTGAGGACGAGATAATATTTGTTCGTTGCTACAATTTTTTCATCCATGGCAAATACAAATCGCTGTGTTTTGTTGTCCCAAGCCCCTTCACTTACAAGATTTTCTTGAATTGGGATAAGTACTGGATCGCAATCCTTTTTTTGGTAGAACGATGCATAAATGCTGTCAATTTTTTTCCCCACCCATTGCAGTGTAAGCTGGTGAAGCTTGAATGCTGATTTAGATTTGAGCGTAAGCGACCAGGTCCACGCCCAGCGGTCATGGTGAAATTGATCGTCGGCATTTTTTAGAGAAAAATCACGCCAGGTAGCGGTACTGCACAGCGATAACCCATAATCTTGATGCTCATCTTCCTGCTGAAATAAAACAATCGGTTGATCTGAATTTCCATACATTGGTACTGCGCTTAAAACGACTAACGAACAGACGCTTATCAGCAATCGCCTCATAATGATCTTCATATGCACCCCTCGCGGTATCTCTATCCTACTTCTCGTGCCTCCTCTCTTTTGCATCAGTATACAAGGTCGATGGAGAGAAAATGAAGTTAAAAGAAAAAAGGAGAACGTGCGCGCTTCAAGAAGGCGTTGCATAGACAGAGATGCGTCTTCCCGTATGGTAAACCTGCATATTAAAATGCTTGGGCAAAGGAGGAAACGGTGAAGCTATGCGCATATTTTCCATAATTGCGGCATCGACCTCTTGTACCCCACTTGACTGCAATAACGTACAGTCAATTAACTTGCCATCTTTGTCTAACGTAAAATCAACATACGCGTTATCTTTTTGGCAAGAAAATTGCGCAAGGCGACGATATTCAAAATGTTGTTTCCATGACGACTGAAGGGCCCAGTTTATTTTTCCTTCATAAGAAATATATTTTTCTTCTTCAAACGACGGGGCCACGTTTTCATCACCATCACGGTCGATTAGTGAGTTGCCGTCAGCATGGCCCTCAATGTTATCCAAAAAACATTTTGTCATGGCGATGATATTGGGACGTTTGCCAGCCCCTGATGTTTGTGGTCTTCCCCCAGCAACGTTAGATCGCAGGCTGGCAGCCCTTGGCCCAACTCCACCTCTCATCGCTTTTGATGCCGATCCTAGGCAATGCCCCTCGATAAGATCTTGTTTTCGATCAATTTCGGCAATACGCTGAGCTACCGATGAAACGTCTATCGGACTTGAGGTTGGCTCATTAAAGGACTGGGTTCCAGCCTTGGACGGAATGACAGGTTCCTCGCCACTTATTGTGCTTGCCAAAACTTCCTGATTAAGATTTTTCTCTCTTAGGTCGCCTCTTCCTACACCAACTCCCTCATTTATGTCGCCATCACCAAAGGTCGAAAGCCGCGCACGCAACTTGGCAGGTTTAACTTTAACCGGTGGAGGTATCGGCTGAACAACGGCTCCGGGCACAGGTGCTTGCGACGGCACTAGTTGAATAGTTTTTTTTGGTTCTTCTGGTAAGGGCGGTTCTTGAACAACTTTTTTGTGCGGCACTCTGGGAGATGTAAACATTGTCCACGTAACGTTTGTATCAGAGATAGAAGGTTTTTTTGTTTTCTGTACGGGAACTTTAGAGATAAAAAACAGGATGAAAAGTAATAAAATGTGGAGGCAAAACGAACATGCCAGCAGCAATGTAAACCTTGAGATTCGATCTGTCTTCACCCTTCTCCTTTTTCATTACTCCTGCCTGTACAACCTACGTTTACATTACCGCAGAGAAGAAATCCAGAAGTCCTTTTTTTTCTTTATAATCTGGCAACCGGAAGCGATACAATGACTTCCTCCTCGGGGCGATGATAAAAACCGTATAACTTCTTCAATAAATCTGGTCGATGGTAAAAAAGAAACCTGTGTAGCAATCAGCCATTCAAGCACAACCCGCCGCTTGAGCACTGGGTGCAACCCATTAAAAACTATCAGGTCACCAACCAGCTCATTGGTCTGATCATGCTTGTTAAAACATTGTGTAAACGCCTGATGTGCCTGCAACGTCAGATATTCATCTTCTTCAACCAAGCTCCGTAACGTTGAACTAAATTTTGCGTCAAACCGATCGTCAACATTTTTAAGCGCCGGAAGCACCGTCGATCGTAAACGATTACGTAAAAAGTCTGGCGAAGCATTGGTAGGATCTGTTAGATAAGCGGTCCGGTTATCATCAAGATATGCGAGCATTTCTTCTTTGTTGTAACCCAGTAGGGGTCGGAGATAGTCCCCATCGATAGGCCTCATACCCGTCAGGCCATTAAGCGTTGTTCCACGCAATAACCTGATAAAAAATGTTTCTTGTTGGTCGCCAAGGTGGTGAGCAAGGGCGATACAAAGCGCACTATGATCTTGCATAACTATTTTGAGAAACGCCCTACGCAACTTACGGCCAAATTCTTCTTGAGATCCATTTTTTTTTATACCAAGCACAACGCCTCGGCCTTGCCAGCACAAAAGCGTATACCAAGGTTTTGGCACGTTTCTTGGCAAAATAAAAGATCGCCATGGGATTCGGGCCGCCACTGATGATCAAGATGTGCTGCGACCAACGTGATGGCGCCATTTTTTTCAAGCGAATGCAACAGGTGAAGCAAAAACATCGAATCAGGACCGCCGGAAAAACCAAGGATTATAGTTGGTTTCTCATGAGCATCCCCCGCTCGCCCTGAGCTTGTCGAAGGGGCAGAGCGCTCGTATGGTTCGACGGGCTCACCACGGGCGGCTTGCGACCTCAGATTCTTTTTATCACGTAACATCGCCTGCCCAATAAGTGTTAATGCTGCTTGCTGCGCCTGAATAAAGAAATCCATGTTCATTACACTTCCACTGGCTAATTGCTCGCCTGTTCTTGCGAAAGCATGATTAAATATTTTTCGATAAACGGCATCAAGTCACCATCCAAGACGTTTTCAGGCTGCCCTGATTCCAGATCAGTTCGGTGATCTTTGACCATTTTGTAAGGATGCAACACGTACGAACGAATCTGTGAGCCCCATTCAATTTTCTTTTTTTCAACCGCGGCTGATCGAGCCCGTTTTTCGTCTTCTTGTTTTTGAATAAGTTTGGCCATCAACATTTTCATCGCAACTTGCCTATTCTGCATTTGCGAACGCTCGTTTTGGCATTGGACAACGATATTGGTTGGCAGGTGGGTGATACGAACTGCCGAATCGGTTTTATTAACGTGCTGGCCACCGGCACCACCTGCGCGATAGGTATCAATCCGAAGTTCAGCTTCGTTAATCACAATCTTTTCATCTTCAAGTTCTGGCGTAACGCTCAGTCCCGCAAACGAAGTATGACGGCGTTTGTTAGCATCAAAGGGAGAGATACGGACCAAACGATGGATGCCAACTTCGGCCTTTAAAAAACCGTAAGCATTTTTTTTACGAACATAGAGCGTTGCGGACTTGATCCCGGCTTCTTCGCCCGCTTGGTAGTCAAGCACATCGACCTTAAAATCTTCACGCTCACAGAATCGCAGGTACATGCGCAATAACATGTGCGCCCAATCCTGTGACTCGGTTCCGCCGGCACCGGAGTTGATGGTCACGTAACAGTTACAGTGGTCATGTTCCTGGTTCATAAGGAATTCGACTTTAAATTTTTCAACTTTGCGGCAGACCTGATAGATATCGCTTTTGATCGCCTCAAGCTCCGTTTCGTTGTCATGAAATAAATCAACCAGTTCGCCAAAGTCGCGGTACTGGGTTACCAAGGCCTGGTAATCTTCAAGTATCTGTTTAAATTTACGATACTCTTTGCTGATTGCATCGCGCTGCGGATGTTGCCAAAAATTCTCTCCGTTGACCTGGGCATCAAGCTCTTTAACCTTTTGTTCAAGATTGGCTTGTGTAACGCACGAGGTAATCGCTTGGATATCAGGTTCAACACTTTTTAGTTTCTCACGCAATTCATCTACCAACATGATTCACTTTTTTCCGTTGAGGGGGTTAAAAAAAATATCTGCTAAAACAAGTGCATGGACTCATTTTAGCAGATAAATAAAGTGAATGACAGGCTATACTTTGTGGCCCTTTTTGGCCTCGTTTACCAATGGCCATATGTGTTGTTTGGAGAAGTGTCCACTTTTATAGACACGCGATTTTGGTGCAGGATTCCTGGTGTGATGGTGCACAACAAACTCCCACTCACAATGATGGCCCGGGGCATGCTTAAAATGTTGGACCGGATGTACCAGCGTAAGACGAATCGTTTTTTCCATATCATATTCCTCCCTCAATTAGGATTATGGCTACAAAAAAATATCTGCTAAAGCAGGCATCTTCCGGCCCATTTTAGCAGATAAAAAGCTTAAAGAACAGGCTATACTTTTCGTCCCTTGTGCGCTTCATTACGCAGCGGCCACACATGCTGTTTAGTAAAGTGCCCGCCCATGTGAACCTGCGATTTGGTTGAAGGATCGCGGTGGTGATTTTTGCTCTCCCTCAAGTGGACCAATTCCCACTCGTCGTGGTGCTCCGGATCCTGCTTGACCTGGTTAACCGGGTGCTTAAGATTAAATTTTATCGTCTTTCCCATCCATTCCCCCTTTGTTAAAAAACGACACACATACTCACGTTCTAACTCGAAAATAGCACATATCTTTTCTATTAGTAAACAACTTTGTATAAAAACTAGCACTTTTCGCGTACAACAAGGCCTCTTGACTTTTAAGCGGGGGGGGTAGAATAGTTCCATTAGAAAGTTGATTTGCTTGTTTGAAAGGATTTTTGTATGAAAAAGTTATTATTTGTTGTGCTCGCGGCGTTGTCAGTAAATATTTACCAACCATCGCTTAGCGCATTCACTCCCAGTGTTAACCAAGCTCGCGCTGTGCCATTTATCACGACGGCAGCTGCTGTACCAGTTCTTTTTGGCATCTATCGCTACCAAAAGAGCCAGGCCGAAAAAAATGCTGCGCTGAACAACGAAACAAATCCAAACGATACAGCCACCACTGATGAATTAAAAAGCTTCGTGTCATGGTGCAAGGCCAATCCTAAAACCGTTGCCGGCGTGTTTATGCTCGCGTTAGCTGGCGGGTTGTATGGGTATGTCAAGTTGATGCCAGGGGCGACTGATAAAGATTATGCTATGAAATGGAAATCTTTAGCTTCTCCTTATGCACCAAATGATTTTACGGATAAAGTGAATTCTAAATGTATCAATCAAGCAGCGAAAGAGTTCGACCATTATGTGGCATGGAATAACTGCCATGATGCGATCTGCAGGGAAACCTTTTTCAAGGTACCATCACAATTCTTCACCCTTCTCCTGCAAAATCTGTAATAAAAATATCTGAGGCTTCGAGAAATCGGGGCCTCTTTTTTTGCTTACGCTTCACGGCTAGCCTCGGTTGACCAGCCGGCGAATAAGCGATTGAGGGTTTTCAAAACAAATCATGGTATCGCCATACTTACGCTCGAACGGCCTTTCCACGTCACTTGCAACAACAAAGTTCCTGCCTTGTGGGTAGTGGACTCGAAAGGCTTCGATATTTGTACTCAACGATGAGGCGGTTGGGCAATCCTTTGAAAGCGATGCACAGGTAAACTTACATTCGATAACATCAAGCGTGGTATCAAATTTATTGCGCAGAACAAAATCAATTTCATGATCACGTTTATCTCGCCAGTAATATATCTCGCGCGATTGCAAATGCCCCTGAATCTCATTCAAAACACAGTGTTCCCATAAAAGGCCAAGATCGGTATTTCTTAATTCACGAAACCCCTTGGCGAAACAAACAAATCCCGTATCAAACCCATACACTTTTGGTGCAGAAACAATTTCGGTAGGTTTGTGGGAGGAATAGGGCCGGATGACATGAACGACAAACGTCGCCTCAAGAACAGCCAAATAGTTAGCAATCGTCTGCCTGCTAACCTCACATGGAGCCGCAAACTTACTTGCCTCAAACTGTCCGCCACTTTGGGCCAGCAAAAGTTCGGCAAACTTTTGAAATGAATATCGCTTGCCCACGCTAAACATATCCTGAATATCTTTTGCCCAGTACGCATCCATCCATTCTTTGAAAAATTCATCGGGAAAGGTTGCCGAGGTAAAAAACGATGGCAGCCCTCCAAATAAAAAGCGTTGCTGAATATTTGTATTGCCGAATACTTCCATCTCTTCTAAAAAAAGCGGTGATAGCCAAATCTCTTTTTTACGGCCCGTTAACGTATCTTTAAACTTTGCACTTGCCCCCAACGTAGACGATCCTGTAGCAATAATACGCACCTCGGGATAATGGTCTGCCGCAATTTTTAGAAGTTCAGAAGGATTATCAAGCCTATGAATCTCATCAAGCACAATTCGCTTGCCTTTTTGTAAGGCCAAAAAACTTTCCGTATCCTCAACTTGTTGTCGGGTCAGTGGACGTTCACAGTCAAAATAATCAACGTTTTCCAGACTTTGACACAAACTTGTCTTGCCAACTCGCCTGATACCCATGAGCCAAATAATATTCCGCTGTGTCCAGGCTCGTTCGATTAAATCTTGCCAAAATTGCCGTTGAATTAACATTATTACTCCTTTTATTTTATTTAACTTGCGTACTATATGTTAACCCAACTTAACACATAGCCGCTCTAAACGCAAACGCGCTTAACACATAGTACACCGCCCCCCCCCCTGAAATATGCATATCTTTTCTATTAGTAAACAATTTTATATAAAAACCAGCGTTTTTCGCGCACAACAAGGCCTCTTGACTTTTAAACGGGGGGGGGTAGAATAGTCCCATTAGAAAGTTGAATTGATATTTTGAAGGGATTTTGTGTGAAAAAGTTATTATTTGTTGTGCTCACGGCTCTATCAGTTACTGCCACCCCAACCGCACAGGCTGCCGACGAAAGCTGCGCCGCCAAAGCCGTTAGCTTGGTCGCCGACAATCCTGAAATCTCAATGCCTGTACTTGCGGTCTCTGGCGCTGGCATTGTGCTCGGCGGCATTTATCGTTACCAGAAATCTCATGCCAAAACTGATGCAGAAATAAAAAATTGCGAGACCTTTTTGATCTGGTGCTCAACCCACAAAACGATTGTCGCCGGAGTTATCGCGCTTGCAGCCGCTGGTGGAGCCTGTGGATTTGTGAAGATGAAGCAAATATCGGCTGATAGGGAAAATTTGAATTGTAATCTTGAACAAGATACTGCCCAAAGGAAACTTATAGCTCTAGTTGAAGCAACGGATGACGGTAAATTCGCCCGGCTTAGACAAAAGCGTCAAGATCGATGGGATGAGTATGCTCATAATTATAAAGAATCTGATAGTAATTCCTATTATGAAAGATACATAACCGCGCAAACTGAGCAAACCATGGAAATACAAGCAGTAATCCTTCAAGCAGCTACTAATTCAGAGATTAGCAAAGCCAATACTGCATATGAAGCGGCTCTCGGAAAAAGACACAAAGCTTCTGCCAACCGTGAATACTGGGATCGTTTTTTTTCTTTCGATTTCCATTAAGACCTCTTGCAAAACCTGTAATCAAATTTAAAAGGGCTCCGAGAAATCGGGGCCTCTTTTTTTGTGTGCGCTTCAGGGCTACCAATCAAAACATTTTCCTTCACAATCCTGAAACCATTGCTTTCAGTCATCCAATAGGTCCATCATTGAGATGACGAGGGCTGATGCTGGGGAATCTAAACTGAGGGGGGAGCTATGGATATGCGTAGCTTGTCAGTGACGATGCACACCACGGTCAAAAAAGTTCTTATGTCTTCCGCGCTGTTTCCACTCTACATATTCGGGCTGAGCAACCAGGAGATCGTCGATCTGGCGAATGAGGAATTTTCTTCCACCATGCCAGGCATCGAGAAACTAATCGCAACGGGGCCATACAACAGAGGATCATCGTTTGAGCTGGAAGCGGCCTTGGTGCTCAGTCAAAACGATGAAGCTGTCAGGGGGCTTGATCTGGAAATTACGTTTGATAAAAAAACAGCACACATTGCAATTGATGATCACGAAGCACTGTTGAATGCAACTGAGTTCGATATCATCACCGACAATCTTGCCGTTGAATGTAAAAGCGGGACGACCATTGACGGACGATGCTATGCCCAACTGCTTAAAGAACAAACCATGCTGGCATGGATGCATGCCCTAGCAGAAGAGATTAACAACGGTACACTTTCACTACACGTCAAACGCCATACGCATGCGCTCACCTTTTTTGAGTTAAAGGGCCAGGCAACACGAAATAAACCTCTTTGTATGGCGATGTCATGGATACACGGGATTGATGAAAATGAGTGTCTTGCTCAGCTGATCGATACCATACAACTTCTGGCCACAAAAAAATTGATTGCCCTTTTCAGAGCAACCATTCCTGAAACGTTTGGACTAAAATTGAAAGATCATGGCATCGATTTCGTCGATGATATAAAACTTGAGCCAAAGGCCCATAAATTTGATCAGGCGATGGATATTTGCTGAAGCCTATCGGGACATTGCGCGCAAACGCTCGATACGTTTTTCCATCGGAGGGTGGGTTGAAAATAAGTTAATCAAACCACTACCTGAAAATGGATAGACAATAAATAAGCTCGCTGTCGTTGCCTGCGTTGGTGATGATGGTTCAACGTGCTGAGCACGTGCGCTATCGCTTAACTTTTCAAGGGCAGAGGCAAGGGCCAACGGATCATGACAAAAATGAGCGCCCGATTCGTCAGCTAAATATTCACGCGAACGGGAGATAGCAAGTTGAATGAGTGTTGCCGCGATTGGCATAATGATGGCAACCACCAGCGCACCCCAACCGCCGCCGTTTTCACGTTCATCACGACGTCCAAATCCAAAGATCACCGACCACTGAAGCATGTGGGCCAAATACCCGATTGCTGTTGCTACGGTTGCGGCAACGGTGGCAATTAAAATATCGCGATTTTTAACGTGGGCAAGTTCATGGGCAAGCACGCCGCGCAGTTCATGCGGTTCAAGGATATCAAGAATACCCTGCGTAACGGCAACTGAGGCATGCTCAGGGTTACGCCCCGTCGCAAAAGCATTGGCCATCGCTGAAGGAATATACCAAATTTTTGGCATGGGGATACCGGCGCTAAAACTTAATTCTTGGACCATCTCGTAGATATCGGCGTGTTTTTCTTGGTCAAGTGGTTGGGCGCCATACATTGCCAGCACCATTTTGTCTGAAAAAAAGTAGGCGAAAAAGTTCATCATGATCGACATAACAAAAGCCAAGACCAGGCCATGGCTACCGCCGATCCAGTACCCAAATAAGAAAAAAATTCCGCTCAGGCCGCCAAGCAACAATACTGTTTTTATTTGATTCCAAAACATAAGGACCTCACACTCTTAATCGTCGTTATACTCAATTTCCCATCCAGATTTTTCATCCTGCTGCTCTTCTTTCTTGCCTTTTGTCGCTTTACCCTGTGAAGTTGGTTCATCTTCATGTGTAAACGCTTTGATATCAATCGACATCCCCTTGCCTTTGCCAATGTTTTCACGCTTGATCTGTCCAAGCCGCTCGGCCTGTTTTTTCGCTTCACGCGTAAAAACGTCACTTTCTTCTGAAAGCTCGGTAAAGGTTTTGTTAATCTCATCCTGCATGCGTTTTATTTTCTTTTGGAGCTTCAGGATAATTTCAACCCCAGCTAAATTAACACCCATCTTGTGCGTTAGATTAATGACTTCCTCAAGCCGATCAACGTCCTCTTCAGAAAATAGCCGCGTATTGCCTGACGACCTGCTGGGTGATATCAGGCCCTCTTTTTCATACATACGAACTGTCTGTTGATGAACATCAAACATCTTTGCAACGACTGAAATCGAATAAAAACCCTTCTTCCTTTTCATCGAGCACCTTTCATTATTCATGTTTCAGAACTGTTAAGAATGCTTCTTGAGGGAGTTCGACGTTACCAATCTGCTTCATCTTCTTCTTTCCCTCTTTTTGCTTCTCAAGCAATTTACGCTTACGCGAAATATCACCACCGTAACATTTTGCTGTAACGTTTTTACGCAATGCAGAAACTGATTCTCGCGCGATAATCTTTGCACCAATCGCTGCCTGAATGGCAATTTCAAACATCTGGCGGTGAATTACTTCTTTTAATTTTTGGGTCAACTGGCGACCGATATAAAATGCTTTATCTTCGTGAACAATAATTGAGAGTGCATCGACCGCTTTACCGTTGAGCAAGATATTCATTTTTACCAAATCAGATGCCTCGTACCCCGCAAGTTCATAATCAAAGCTTGCATAGCCGGCGCTGAGCGATTTTAGTTTGTCATAAAAATCGGTAATGATTTCGTTGAGCGGCATTTTATAGCGCAGCACCAATCTATTTTCATCAAGATAGGTCATCTCTTTTTGCTCGCCGCGGCGTTCTTGGCAAAGCTTTAATAAATTTCCAAGGTAATCTTTTGGCGTGATAATCGTCGCATTGATCACCGGCTCTTGCACTTCTTGAATACCGGATGGATCAGGAAATTTTGATGGGTTTTCAACCATTTCAATCTCACCGTTGGTCCGAATAACTTTATAGGGAACGCTAGGCGATGTCGTAATAATCGAAACACCATACTCTTGTTCAAGCCGCTGTTTAAAAACATCCATGTGCAACAAGCCAAGAAAGCCACATCTAAACCCAATGCCCAAGGCGACAGAGCTTTCTTTCTCAATGTGCACACTTGGATCATTAAGCGTTAACTTTTCAATCGCATCGCGTACGAGCTCGAAGTCTGACGGATCAACTGGATAAATACCTGCAAAGACCATTGGTTTGGCCGGCTTGAATCCTGGGAATGCAGGAACTGGTTTTTTTGTATGATAGAACGTATCGCCAACACGGGCTTCTTTAACGGTCTTCATGCCCGCAATCAAGTAGCCTACCTGGCCGGTATACAATGCACCGGTCGACCATGGCTCTGGGTACATGAGGCCAATATCAAGAACTTCATAATCGTGCTCTGTGTGAGCAGCGGTAATGTTATCACCCTTGCGGATACAGCCATCAACTACTTCAATCAAACAAATAACGCCGCGGTATTCATCAAACCATGAATCGAACAAAAGACCTTTGAATGGTTTTTCAGCATCGCCAACAGGCGGATTAATGCGCTGAATAATACTTTCCAAAAGCTTATCCAATCCAACACCGGTTTTGGCCGAAATCAGCAAGTTTTCATCTTTCTTAATATCGAATGCACGATCCATTTCACGCGCTACACGTTCAGGATCTGCATTTGCCATATCAATCTTGTTGATCGCAGGAATAATTTTTAAATCTTGGTCAAAAGCCAAAAAGAAGTTAGCCATTGTTTGCGCCTGAACACCCTGCACGGCATCAACAAGCAGCACCGCCCCCTGGCAGGCATACAGCGAACGGGAAACTTCGTAACTAAAATCAACGTGGCCCGGGGTGTCAATCAAATT
>Ga0172379_10005995_pt1 | contig 16563 bp, 14 predicted proteins | sample GrowelOW334metaG_FD_119756 | JGI IMG/M metagenome (GOLD analysis project Ga0172379, IMG submission 119756) | Groundwater microbial communities from an aquifer near a municipal landfill in Southern Ontario, Canada - Groundwater well OW334 metaG | ecosystem: Environmental > Aquatic > Deep... | reverse complement strand
TCTGGCGGTCGCGCTGGCAGCCGCAGGCGCCGCGGCAACAGCTCAGGATTTCGATTTCAAGGGAGTGTCCTCTAGTAAAGTTAAGTCGCTGAAGGAAAAAACATCCCGCATGGCGCGTTTTGCCCCGGCAAATTTTTTATTTAAGTCATCCGGCAAAGCCTTTGCCTGCCCGTTTGACGAAGACGTCCCGGCGGATATACAAAAACAGATTAAAGAAGATATGGCCTTTATCGGCACCGTTAAAGGCTCCGCGGCATCCCAGCTGCATCAGAAAATTTTCGGAGCTATTGACGGGCCGAGCTACCAGAAATTCTTCGGCACCCGCGTCAAAGCCATCGGGATGGACGACTGCGGCAGTTCAAACGCCGTCGCTTGCGTTATACCTTACGCCTCCCCTTCGAAAATGTGGCTTACCCAGAACTATATCAAGTTCAGCCATCCGCAAATCGCGCGGCTTATGGTGGTGTTCCACGAATCCCGCCACACCGAAACCGCGAACGGCTTCTGGAGCCATGCGCGCTGCCCCGTGCCGTTTGTGGACGCCAGCGGCAAACCGATAACCAGCATCTGGACAGGATCCTCCCTCGCCGGAGAACCGGCTTGCGACGCAACGCCGTTCGGCTCCTACGGTTCTTCGATGATCATGCTCAAAAACATCCAGAAATTCTGCACCAACTGCACCGATAAAGTGAAAATGGACGCCGGGATATACGCTGATGACCAATATAAGCGGATAACCGACGCCAAAGCAGCGCTGCAGATCAAAAACGACCTTTATAAATGAGAAGGAAAGCTCTTTTCGCTGTCGCGATTGCCGTAACTATTCTTGCGTGTTACGGCATCGCGAAGCATTGGCCCGCCGGCAAAACGGCACAGATGACAGCCGTTTCGGATGGGACTGCCCAACCAGCGGACGAAGCCGGGGAAGTGGCGCGCAAACTCGCCGTGCTTGATGAAATATTCCTTTCAAAAAACGATAACGACCCGCGCCTTGATACTGAGTTCAACAATATTTCTCCGGAATTGGGAAACGCCTTGAGATCCAAATACCGGGCGCTGCCCCGCGAAAGCCTAAATGAGCGCGGCACCATAGTGTTCCTGCTCAGAAAAAACATGTCGCGGGAAGACTGGGCTTTCCTGAAACAAGTAGCCGCCGAGCCGCCCTGCCTCAGCCTTGCCGACTGCGCCAAAGGTGAAAAACTTACGGGCGGACATCGGGAACTTGGCCTTGAAATATCGTTGTCATATCCCGCGATGGTCGCGTTAAAACAGGCCGAACTGGCGTTAACCGAAGAACAAAGCGCACAGGCTGCGCTTGAAGTAATACGGGCCGGAAAAACGTCCAAAGCGCCGGTAGTGGCAGACACCGCCGCCCGGCTCGAAGCAAAGTTCCCCCCCGCCAGATAAGAACTGCAACTCCTTCCGTCCGCCGAAATACCGACAAAATATCCAGCGAACCGCCGTCCTTACAACTCCCGTCCCTATTTCAACGGAACCTTATTGTGGTTGACGGAGCGGAACGCTATTAAATACCATTATCATATGCGCGTTCTCCTGATATGGCTCATAACACTGCTGCCGTTTTTCTGCGCCGTCGCTTATGCGGACGAGGCTGCCGGATCATCGGCAACGACGCAAGAATATCTGCCTGCCGCGCCGAACACCGGAACACCGGCATGCATAACAGTGTCATCGGAAACGACGAACAACTCTTTTTCGGTTATACCCAGCACCGAAACACCCTCGGACATTGCCGTTTCGTCAGGAATCGGCAGGGAAGCTTTTTCCGCGCCTGGGGCGTCTTCGCAAACCACCAAGGCGGCGCAAACGGCGGCTTCCCATATCCACCAACGGATGATGGCTTATGTGAACACCATGCATTCGTCTTTGTCCGACCGGTTTCTTTCAACGGTAGGGAAAGTAGACAACTATTTCGGCGACCGCTATTTCATAACCAGCCGCCAGGAAAGCGCCGCCAGAATATCGCTTAACACGAGCTTCCGCGAGGGCGGCGTAGTAATGTTCAATCCCGAAGTGGACGTACAGATTTCCATGCCGAAAACGCAGAACAGGTTCAACATCGTTTTCAACCATGTAAGGCAAGCGGCGCTGTCCGAGCTATCGGCCACGGACCGCCTCCGTTCGTCGCAAGATTCGCTGGCCCGGGCCGTCACAAACGAAAACACCGAAACGGAGAACGCAACCTTCATTGGCCTGCGTTATGCTAAACCGCTTAGCCGATATCTGGCCAATCACATTGATCTGGGCGTTGATTATTCGTTTCTGCCGAAGCCGTGGGAAATGCCGAAACCCTACGCGAGCTACAACCTCAATTTAAATCAGAAAATCGGCCGGTTCCTGCTAAGGCAGGATAACCAGATGTACTGGCAATACCGCCGGAACACAGGCTACACCGGAGCGGTGCTTCTGACCTACAACGTGTCGGACAAAATGCTTTTAAACTCGGAACTGGACGGCAACCGCACGGTGGACAAACCCAACTGGTCGTTTCTTGAAACGGTGTCGCTAAACTGGATCGTCTCGGACCGCGACATTATCACGCCGCTCCTGCAAACCTCATGGCACAGCACGCCGGCTTTCTCGGACGATATGTACACCGTGGCGGTAAGCTGGCGCAGACGCCTTTACGAACAGTGGATGTTCTTTGGCGCGGTACCGCAGATAGACTATCCGCAAACGCGGGCGTTCAGGCCGAAATACAGCATGACCGTATCCGTGGAATTCATTTTCGGGTTTATCACCGACAAAACCGTCAAACCGAATTAACGCAAAAGTATCCGTTCCTGCAGTCCGCGCAAATTGATAAAATCACGTTATGAGCTATAAAGACACAAGCGTCCTACTGGCGAAAACTTCCGGTTTCTGTCCGGGAGTGAAAAAAGCCATTGATTCGGTTCTGGAACTCGCCCAGAAAGGGCGCAAGCCGATTTACACGCTGGGACCGCTCATTCACAATCCCCAGGTAATCCAGATGCTTGAGGAAAAAAATATCCGCGCCGTTAAATCGCTTGACGAAATTAAGGACACGGGCGGCGTCATCGTCCTGCGCGCGCACGGCATCACGCCGGAGCTGGAGGCGAAAGTCCGCGCCACCAACATGGAAGTGGTGGACGCGACCTGCCCGCTGGTCAAACGCGTCCAGAAAGTTATAGAAGAATACGCCGGACAGGGATACCACACGGTCATAGTTGGCGATGAGGGCCACGCCGAAGTTACCGGGCTCATGGGCTACGCCAAAGGCAACGGAACCGTGGTTTCCGGGCCGGAAGCCGCGCGGCAGCTGCCGCGCTTCGAAAAAGTCAACGTGGTTTCCCAAACCACGCAGGAGGAAAAAATCTTCTCCGAAACAGCGGCGGTAATAAAGGCGAACGCAAAAATCTGCGTCATCTCCAACACCATATGCCAGCCCACTAAAGCCAGGCAGAGTGAAATCGTGGAACTTTCACAAAACGTGGATTTAATGATCGTTGTGGGCGGAAAACACAGCGCCAATACGACGCGCCTGGCCGAACTCTGCTCGCGGCTCTGCCCCAACACCATACATGTGGAATCGGAAGATGAACTTAATCCCGCGGCGGTCAGGGCCGCTGAAAACATAGGAATAACAGCCGGCGCCTCCACGCCGAACTGGATGACCGACCGGGTGCTCTCCCGCGCCGTTGATATCCGCAAAAATATCAGTCTGGCCAGCGTGGGCGGCCTGGAAAAACTTTGGCGCACGGTTATCTATTCTTGCGTATACACCGCTTTTTCCGCCGTGGCGCTGGGCTACGTCTGCATGAAAATGCAGGCGATAAAACCGGATTTGCGGTTTCTCGCCCTGATCTGGTTTTACGTTCTGAGCATGCACATCATAAACCGCGCGTCCGAAAAAGGTATAGGCACTTCCGATTCGGTTAAAAGCTTCCTCTATAAAAAACACCGCGCGCTGATGATAACTATCGGCCTGCTTGCGGGCGCGGCGGCCCTGCTTACGGCCGCGTTTTTGGGCCGGCGGGTTTTTACGCTGATGATACTGTTCAGCATTTTCGGTCTCCTTTATCCGTTCCGCCATTTTATCAGAAAGGGCGACGACGCTTTCCCCGGCTCCAAAGACATTGTCACCGCGCTGGGCTGGACCGCCGTGGCGGTTTTCGTGCCGGCTATGTTTTACGGCGTTCACTTCTCCGCGATAGACATTATCGCCGCGGTATACGCCAGCCTGCTGGTTTTCATGCGCTCGGTCATGCTGGGCATAAGCGCGGTGAAAACGGATTTCATTATCGGCAAGGAACACCTGTGCAAAGCGCTGGGCGACAAGGCGGCGAAAAACATCATGCTGGCGCTCGCCGCCGCGGTGACGGTTCTGGTGCTTGCCACCGCCGCCTGGGGCTGGGAACCGAAGATGTCTGCGGCGCTTCTCGCAGGCAATGTCTACATGATCATCGCGCTGATCGTTTATTACAAGGGAACGGTGCCAAAAACCGTTTACGCGGAAACCATGCTTGATGGGCAGTTTATTTTTCTGGCCGCCGCTACTCTTATTTCAACAACCACGTAAAAAATACCGCTGGCTTTTTTTTTCGTGACTTTCTATAATGTATGTAACGAACAGATCGCATAAGTTCGCCGGCGCGAAAACGCCAGTTATAAATACAGAGGAAAAGTAAATAATATGAAAGGCAAAGTAAAATGGTTTAACAATCAGAAGGGTTACGGCTTCATTACTCCTGAGGACGGATCACAGGATTTATTCGTTCACTTCTCGGAAATTCAGGGCGACGGTTATAAATCCCTTGAGGAAGGCCAGGAAGTAGAATTTGAGACCTCCGGGTCCGAAAAAGGCCCCAAGGCCACAGCCGTTAGAGTGATTTAACGCTATTTCTGCATCTTGAAACCAATAACCCCGGGTTTAGCCCGGGGTTGTTTTTTTGTCACTTGAAGTTCAGGAAACAGTTGGTGGAGAAAACCGGATTGACGCGCAGAATTTTTATCGCCACGGAAAACCCGAATCTGGAAAATTCCATGTTCTGCGGTATAAGGTGCAGGCCGTAACGGCTGTAATCCGCGATACGGAAGGAAAGTTCGCTGTTTTTTACGCGGTTTATCTCGCGTATCTGCCCGTTATCGGAAAGCTTGAGTTCATAACCGTTACCTCCAATTTTTTTTCCGCCCCAGCCGGAGGAATATTCCGCCGAACCCTCCTCATAATAAACCCCGGAGAAGTAATCCCAAAGCAAAGACATCACGTCTTTTGAAAGAGCAGCGAACCTTTCGTCTTCATAACCGAGCAGGTTGACCGCGTCCTGACTGAAACTTAAAACTCCGTCTTTTTTCACCAGTTCCGCTTTCCACACAGGAGTGAACATGGGGCCCGTTACGGTAAGCGTAAGCTTTTCGTTGCCGGCAAAATTAATAATGCCCTTGAAACTGCCGCTTTTGCCCATCATCTTAAATTCCACGTTGCAAAGCCCCGAGAATTTCTCATAGCCGCCAAAAACCTGCCGGAGATACAGGGGATAAAGAACACCCAGCTGCCCGTCGCCTAAAAGATCGGCGGCGTTTTTTATTTTTTTATCAAGCTGCGCGTCGGCGCCGTCGCTTAAAACCGCAGCGACGCTGTAGCCCTTCCAGGCGTGTCCGGTTGACTTTAACACGCTGTAAATATCCCCCAGATGCTCCCAGATATCGGCGTCGTAAGGACTGCTTTTAATCGCCGCCTTTATTTCCGCCAGCGCCTTCTCATACTGCCCCGTCTTGTAAGAAATCCAGCCCAGCGAATCCTGCACGGCGCCGTTGTTCGGCGCCAGTTTGGCGGCTTTTTCCACAAGAACACGGGCCTCATCCAGCTTTAACCCCCGGTCGGCCAAAGCGTAGCCCAGATAATTGAGGACAATAACGTCGTCCGGCTCTTTTTCCAGAATGGAACGGAACGCCTCCTCCATTTCCGGCAATTTATTAAGCTTTTCCGCCGCTACGCCGTATTGCATTATTACCTGGATATTGGCGGGATTTTTCTTATACAAAGCCAAAAAGATGTCATAGGCTTTCTGGAAATCGTTCAGATCAAAAAGACCGAGCGCGTAGAAATACGCCACATCGTCGTTAGCCGGCCAGCGGAGATAGGCCGCGCCAAGCACGTCAACGGCTTCCCTGAATTTCTTCTGCTGGGTAAGATAATAACTGCGCCTCAGCCACAAGGAAACATCGCTGTCGTAATCGCCGGACGCTTTGACATAAGCCGCGGCCGCCGCGTAATCTTTCCGTGTTTCTGATATCGCCGCGAACCAGAGATTCGCCGCCGCGTTGTCCGGTTCCAGTTCCAGAACCTTTTTAAGATAAGGTTCTGCCTGGAGATACTGCTGGGATTTTACGTATAAATCCGCAACTTTAAGATATAAAGCCACATTCTTTTCATCCTTGGCGATTATCTCCTCGTAAACGTTAACAACCGCTTCGGTGTCCCCGCGAACCTCGTAAAGCTGGGCAAGCGCATAACGCGGCTGCAAAAAATCCGGACTATAATCGGCGGCTTTTCTGAAACCCGCCATAGCGCCGTCGACATCGCCAAGCTTGAGCTTCAGAACGGCGATATCAAATTCCGCTTTCGGCACTTCGGGCGGGTTTGTCGCCGCGTAACGCTGCAGATAATGCAAAGAGGCCTTAGGGTCGGTGTCCCGCAGCAGCAACGAAAGCTGGTAAAGCACGTCCGGGTTCTGCGGGTCCAGTTCCAGGCCTTTTTTGTAATCAGCCAGCGCCTCGGGAATTTTCCCGTTGCCCCAATTTATCATGCCGGAAAGCGCGTAATTTTCCGCTTTATCCGGCTCTTTCGCCAAAACCATCCCGATATATTTTTCGGCTTCCTTTATATGCCCGGTGCGCAAGGCCGTTTTAATGGCGTCACGGTATGCTTCCAGCGCGTCGGGATCGTCCTTAATGGCGTCCGCGAAATTGGAGAATGCGGCGCTGTAATCGCCGCTGGACTCGTTAATAAGCCCCTCGAGGTATTTCTCAGCCGAAGCCTGATCCCACGCCCTGGCCAAACCGCCGGTGAAGCAAAAAGAAAAAACCGCCGCAATCAAAAACACTTTTCTATTCACAATTCAACCTCATTAAAATAGCGTCTTCCCGTCCGCGATAATACCCGGGCCTGCGGCCCACGCCGGAAAATCCAGCCCGTTCATAAAAGCCCAAAGCGGCGATATTATGCTCGTTAACCTCAAGATAAACGGAACCGCACCCGCCCTCACGAACCAAAGCTATGAAACCGGACAGCAAAAAACCGCCCAGCCCGTTGCGCCGGAACCCCGAGCATACCGCGATATTGTCAATTTCCGCTTCCGGCGGAATAAGACGACCCGCGATAAAACCGTAAATTTTTCCGTCTTTTTCGGCCTTGAGTAAAACCCCGCCCGGATTTTTCAGGAGTTCTTTGTACCCGTCCACGCTCCAGTGTCCGGAAAACTCGCAGGCGCCGTCAATTTCAAAAATGGAAAACAAATCCTCGTGCCCGGCCCGGGAAACGGTTACGCCGTTCATCTGCCGGATCCGGTCATTTCGAATCTGGCCGGTTTCAGATAAAGCGGCCCGACAGGAACTTCCGCGGGGTTTCCCATAACGCAATCCCGCGCGAAAACAGCCGTGTCCAGCAGGGACGACGACTTGGGCGCGTGATGGAAGCCGGGCAGCAAAGAGTTTAAAACCGCCCCGTTTTCACCCCGGCCCGTGACATAAAGCGGCGCTGTTTCAGCAGCCAGATAAGCTTTAAGTTCATCGAGCGACAGCCAGCGCGGTTCGGCGCGGCCGGGTTCAAAAAACTGGCAGAAATACTCGCTCCGGAAAGCGTGTAAAACCACCGCTATCCTGCCGGACGGATTGGCTTTTTTCCAGCGCGTGTAGTCCCGCGTGCGCGCGGTCTGCTTCGCCAAAGCGGTGAAAACAGTTTCGGCGTACACGTCCGCCCCGTTAAGCTCATGGAGCATGGACGCGAACGTCAGCCCTATCCGTATGCCGGTGAAGCGGCCCGGCCCCCGCAGAACGCACACTTTTTTTATATCGCCAAGCCCGATACCCGCTTTTTCCACAAGCGCGCGCACGGCAGGGAAAAGATATTCCTCCTGCTTGACGCCGCGGCGGGAAACACGGTAAACCTTTTCGCCGCAAAGCAAAGCGACGCGCAGGGGAGCCTGCGTGCTGTCAACCGCCAGAACCGGCGATGAAAAGTTATTTATAGGATTCATTAAGCACATTAAGAAGCCGTTCGCTGACCGGGCCCGCCGCCGTGGCCTTGATTTTGCGGCTGTCGCCTTTCTGCAATTCAAAATCCAGCTCAAGCCGGTCTTTAGGCATGAAAGCGGAAATAATATCCGGCCATTCGGCAAGAATGATGGCTTTGGGATCTTCCAGCATGGACTCGAAACCCAGATTCCGCAGATCGCTTTCTTTAAGCCGGAACAGGTCTATGTGGTATATCCGCGCGGTGCGGCTCTGGTATTCTTTCAACAGCGAAAAGCTCGCGCTTACGGGGCTTGCCGGCATACCCATAGCCTCCGCCACGCCTTTGACAAAAGTGGTTTTCCCCGCGCCGATAGGCCCGCGCAGAAAAACTATTTCCCCGCCTTCCAGCACCTCGGCTAACAGAGACGACAGGCGCAGCGTGTCCTGCGGCGAATGGGATTTAAAAGTGCTCGAAAACAGACGTTTTTTTAATATCACAAGTTATTCCTTTCTCTTTTTTCATGCGGCCAAGCGGATAAGCCTGCGCAAGCAGGCCGCGAACCAGCGCGGCCTTATCCGGCGAAACGGTGAAGACCAGCCCGTAATCCTCGCCGCCGAACAGAGCGTATTTGCGCCAATCTTTATTATACAAACGACAATAACGCTTTAGAATAGGGCTAAGTGCCACCTCCCCCACGTTTATCTCCGCGCCGCAGCCCGACATGGCGGCCAGCGTTTCAACGCAGCGGTACAGGCCGTCGGAATTGTCTATCATGGCTCCGGCCAAACCGTTCTCGGCTATGATTTTCCCTTCCGCCAGACAGGGCCGGGGCCGCCAGAACGAAGCCAGCAAAGAAGCGCCGCGCGTTTTACCGAGCAGCACTTCAAGGCCAGCGCGCGCCTCTCCCGCGCGGCCCACACCGAAAATATAATCGCCGGGCTTTGCGCCGGAACGCTTTATATAAGGACCGCTTATTTCGCCCGCCACGGTCATTGTTAGATGGAATTTGGAAGACCGCGCCAGGTTACCGCCCGCAAGAGTCATTTTATAGCGCGCGCACTCTTTAACGAGGCTTTTAAGAAAGATGTCCGTCCACTTCGCGGGTGTGTTCTTTGGCATGGAAAGAGTGCAAAGCGCGAACACGGGCTTCACCGAACCCATAGCAGCCAGATCGCTTACATTCATGCCGGCAAGCTTTGCGGCGATTTCAGCGGGATACTGAAGCGGCTTTACGAAATGGGTGCCTTCGCACATTTCATCAACCGAAAAAGCGTAAAACGAGCCGCCGGTTTTCACCACGGCGCAATCGTCGCCGGGGCCGAGAATAACTTCAGGCGTCCTGAACAGGCCGGCCTGTTTGTATATTCCAGCCAGGATATCGCTTTCACTCTTGCGGTTGCGTTTCATAATGTTGCCAATTCCATTTAAAGATATATTATAATTTTATGGGGGGCGATGTCCCCTAAAACACTATTGAGGACCACTATGAAAAAAGCGCTATTTCTGCTGACTCTGCTTTTAGCCGCAATGCATTCGCCCGTGCTGGCTGACGGGGATAAAAATTTCCTTTACGCGCCCGCCGTAATCGCCGAAAGCGTGCCGCTGGAAACCAGCTACGGTTCTTCCTTAACCCGCCGCGCGCCCGAGTTATGGCTTGAACTTTTCAGCGGAGCGCAAAAATCCATTGATATCGAGGTTTTCTACATAGACAGCCGCGAAAACACCGCTCTGGCTGAAGTGCTTTCCGCCATAAAAAGCGCGGCGGGCCGCGGCGTTAAAGTGCGCATAATAATAGATTCCGTGTTCTACAAAAAAATGCCGAAAACGGCGGACGAACTGAAAGCCGTTAAAGGCATTGAACTGCGCGTTATAAATTTCGGGAAGCTGGGCGGCGGAATAATGCACGCGAAGTATTTCGTTATTGATGTGGAAAGCGTCTATCTGGGCTCCCAGAACTTCGACTGGCGCTCCCTTGAGCAGATCCATGAAGTAGGAGTGCTGGTCCGCAACGGACAGCTCGCCTCCAATTTTCTTGACGTATTTAACCTCGACTGGCAGTTGGCGGACAATCCGGTAAAACCGGCTAAAATGCCCGCGGCTCTTCATCCTGCGACACGGCAGAACCCGGTAACGCTTTCCTTCCAGGCTCCGGTCGGTGAGAGCGGAACCGGAGATGTCATTGCCATAACCCCGGCAGACACGCAGAATTCAGACACCGGCCAAAATTCCGGAGCAGAAACAGCCTCAGATTCCGGCGCCAGCCAAAACGATTATACGCAGGACAGTTCCGAAACCTATCACGTCGGCTTCATAAGCGGCGGGGATGAAAGTTCCGCGTCCGTTGCCGCGCCGGAAACCGCGCCCGTTTCCGGCAACGGGGACACCGTTACGGCGTATTCCGCGATCAGCCCCGCGGATTTCACCCCGAAAGGGCTGGATAAAGAGATAACGGAACTGTTGCACATAATAGCGTCGGCAAAAAAATCGCTCAAAATACAGGTAATGAATTTCAAAATCAAAAAAGGAAAAAGCTCCTGGACCGAACTGGACGCCGCACTCAGGGCGGCGGCTGGCCGAGGAGTGAAAGTGCAGCTGATCGTGGCGGACTGGACAATGTACGGCGCGGGCGCCGACTTCATAAAAGATTTGTCAAGAACGAAAAACATTGAAATCAAGGTTTCAGCCATCCCCCAGTATTCCAAAGAATTCGTGGAATTCGCGCGTGTGGAACACTGCAAATACATGACGGCAGACGGCATTTATTCCTTCGTCAGCACGTCAAACTGGGAGTATGACTATTTTTACAAATCGCGCAACGCCGCCATTATTTTAAAAGGCGCACCAATAGCCCAGGCGCTCGAAGACGTTTTCAGCATTGACTGGAACAGCCCCTATGCCAGCGCCGTGGACATTAACAGGGAATATAAAGCCCCCGACCGCAACAAACCAACCGCAAACTAAATTATATGACAAAAATTAAAATGCCTTCGGAAATAGAACTGCGAAGAAAATACTCCGTACCCATAATCGCTTTTTTTGTGCTGTTTTTCGCGTGGACAGCAATAGGCAGCGAAACTTACACTTTAAAGTCCTATTATCCAAGCCCATACGGATCCTACAGCCGTTTTCTCACAACCGGACGTACCCTCCTGGCAAGAGACAACGACGGTGTTGGCATCGGGACCAGCACTCCGAAAGCGAAACTGCATGTTGCCAGCTCCAGTAAAGGCGCTTTTATACTGCAGGACGGAACCGAAGGTCTTAATAAAGTGCTTATATCGGACAAAAATGGCGTTGCCACTTGGGACAACCGGCTTGATATCGGATTGGAAATTGTTACCAACACTGGCGATATAGGTTTCCCCTCCAGTTTAACAACTTCATGTCCACAAGGAAAAAAAGTTTTAGACTGTGGCTGCTATCTAAGCCATTATTATTTAAATGGAGTTTATCCTGATTCACCCACCTCGTGCAAATGTTCCAATTCCAGCAGCCTTAAAGCCTCCGCAACCGGTTACGCGATTTGCGCGAGAGTACAATAATTTCCTGAGAACAGGCTTCACTCCTGAAAGAAACAAGCCCCGCGTTTCCAGTGAAACGCGGGGCTTTTATTCGTCTGTAAGTTATTTACTGTTCGCCTATCAGCGTTTTCTTGATGGCGCGCGGCAGTCTTTCCAGCAGTTCGCTGGCTAGCACGCAGTATTCCGTCAGTTCGCGCCGGGCCAGAATCCCGCATTCGCCGTGCAGATAAACAGCCGCACAGGCTGATTCAAAAGCGGTTTCCGCCGTGAAGCCGCGCGACTTTCCGGCCTGCGCCCAAAAACCGGCCATCAGGCCCGCCAGCACGTCGCCGCTGCCGGCTTTTGCCAGCTCGCAGGAACCGTTGTTGTTTACGGCTGAACAGCGCGGACTGTCGCCGTTATCAACACAGCCGATAACGGTCTCATGTCCTTTAAGCACACCAACGCCATTCGCCATGGCAGCCAGCCGCAATGACGACTGCTCTTTGAATATCTCGATGGTTTCATTATCCGTTTTCAGGATACGCTCGGCCTCGCGCACATGCGGCGTGAGAATACGCACAGGACCGCCCTTGCCGAAAAATGAATCCGGTTTGTCGATGCTGGCGATGGCGTTTAGCGCGTCCGCGTCCACAATAGCCGGCAGAGGACACTCCTTCAGGAATTTCTGGACAAATTCCACCGCGCCCGCGGAAGCGCCGAGCCCCGGCCCGATAAGCAGCAGGTCAAACTTATGGCGCTCGATAATCTTTAAAAGTTCGCCCGCGGCCTGCGGAGCTATGGCTCCTTCCAGAGTTTCGCTAAGGCCGTAAGACGTAGCTTCGATAACGTGTCCGGCGGTGCACACCTGCAAGCTGGCGGGCAAAGCCATGGAAACAAGCCCCGCGCCCGCTTTCAGCGCGGCGCGCGTTGTCAGCACCGCGGCGCCCGTCATTTCGCGCGAACCAGCCACCACAAGCACACGCCCGAAATCACCCTTATGCCCGTCCTTCCTGCGCGACGGTATGAATTCCCCCACTGTTTCAGGACTAAGTACAAGCATTTTTCCCCCCTTCGATCTTTACATAAAGCATATTAAGCTTCCCTCAATATATCCCGTTTTACTCAACCGTGACGCTTTTCGCCAGATTGCGCGGCTGGTCAATCTCGCAGCCTCGGCAGGCCGCCACGTGATACGCAAACAGCTGCAGCGGAATAACCGTCAATAGCGGCGAAAAGAACTCATTTACTTTCGGAATGTCAAACCGTGCGGACAAGCCGCAGCCGGCGCCCAACCCGTCGGTCAGGATACCGATTACCCGCGCACCGCGCGCAAGCGCCTCCTGCAAATTGGAAGCCATTTTATCCTGCGTTGAAGATTCCACCGCGATACCTATCACGGGCATTCCCTCTTCGATTATGGCTATCGGGCCGTGCTTCATCTCCCCGCCGGCGAACGCTTCAGCGTGCACATACGAAATTTCTTTCAGCTTAAGTGCGCCTTCCAGCGCTATGGGGAAATTGGCGTTGCGGCCCAAAAACAGATAGCTGCCGTTTTTGTGTATTTCCCAGGCGAACGCGGCGATTTTGGCGCCCTGCTTTAAAGTGTCGTCCATAAGGCGGGGCAGCGTCATCAGTTCGGCGGATAAAGACTGGCCTTCCCGCTCGCCGATAACTCCGCGCGCGCGCCCCAGTTGCAGCGCGAAAGCGAACAGCGCCGCCAGCTGGCCCGTGAAAGCCTTGGTGGACGCTACGCCGATTTCCGGTCCGCAGTGCGTATAACAGGTGAAATCGGTTTCGCGGGTCAGCGTGGAGCCGACCACGTTGCAGACAGCCAGGCTGCTGAACCCTTTGCTCCGGCAGTCGCGCACGGCGGCCAAAGTGTCGGCTGTTTCGCCGGACTGGCTTATCGCCATGATGAGCGTGCCTTCTTCCAAAACCGGGTTTCTGTAGCGGAACTCGGACGCCACGTCAATATCCACCGGCACTCTGGCAAAATGCTCAATGGCGTATTTGCCGACATAACCGGCGTGGTAAGCCGTTCCGCAGGCTATAACCTGAATGCGTTTTATTTTTTTGGCGATCTCGCGGCTCATGCCGTATTCGCGCAGGAAAGTTTCGTCATCAAGGCTGGCTCGGCCCAGCAGGGTTTCCTCAACGGCCATGGGCTGCTCGTAAATTTCCTTGAGCATGAAATGCGCGTAGCCGCCTTTTTCCGCCAGCGCGCGGTCCCATTTGATTTCCGTGACTTCAGCTTTGACGGCTTTGCCGTCCGCATTGAAAACCTCGATCGTGCCGGGTTTTAAAACGGCTATCTCCCCGTCGTTTAAGAACACTACGTTGCGGGAATACTCCATGAACGCGGGCACGTCGGAGGCGAGAAAGCTTTCACCCTCGCCGATCCCGGCGATAAGCGGGCTGTGCTTGCGCGCGCCCACCAGAGTATCCGGGCACTCCTGCCACAAAACGCCGATGGCGAAAGCGCCTTCAATTGTTTTAAGGGTGAGGCGAACAGCCTCAAAAAGAATTTTATCCTTGGAAAAAGCGCTGCCTTTCGCCACTATGGCGCGCACATGATCTTCCACCAGATGCGCCACGACCTCGGTGTCCGTTTCGGACTGGAAAACGTGGCCTTTTGCGATGAGTTTTTTGCGCAGCGGCGCGAAATTTTCGATAATGCCGTTATGCACAACCGCGATATCGCCGCAGCAGGAGGTGTGCGGATGCGCGTTCGCTTCGCTGGGACGCCCGTGCGTGGCCCAGCGCGTGTGGCCCACGCCGCAATGGCCGGAAAGTTTTTTCGCCGAAACCCTGCCTTCAAGCTCGGAAACCTTACCCTTGCTTTTGATGACCGTCAGTTCGCCGTTCATAACGGCTATGCCCGCGGAATCGTAGCCGCGGTATTCAAGCCGTTTGAGCCCGTTTATTATAACGGGCACCGAATCTCCCTTCCCTACATATCCGACTATTCCGCACATATTATGACAAAAGCTCCTTCATTTCCTTTACCGCCGCGGGCAAACCGACATAAAGCGACCGCGCGATAATGGCAAACCCGATGTTGAACGCCGCGAACCCGTCAATCTGGGAAACAGGAACGGCATTGGTATAATCCAGCCCATGACCCGCGTGCAATTCGAAATCAAGTTCGCGCGACATGATGGCGGCCACGGCGAGATTCTCCAGTTCGGCGGAAACGGCTTTGCGGTTTTTGCTTTCGGCGTAAGTTTTGGTGCAAAGTTCAACCGTCTTTATGCCCATTTTATGCGCCGTCCGCAGAGCGTTGGGCTCCGCGTCCAGAAAAAGACTTACGCCTATTCCCTTTTTCATTAGTCTGGAGGAAAGTTTTTCCACGCCGAGCGCCGTTTTTCCCTTCAGGTCCAGTCCGCCGCCCGTCGTCAGTTCGCCTTTTTTCTCGGGCACGATACACACCGAGCAGGGTTTATATTTCAAAGCTATTTTTTCCATTTCTTCCGTGCAGGCCATTTCAAGATGCAGTCTGCCGCCGGCGGCAAGAGCCTTGATATCGCTTTCCTGCATATGGCGGCGGTCGCCGCGCAGATGCGCCACCAGAAAATCGGCGCCGGAAGCGAGCGCAAGCTCGGCGGCGTCGGCAACGGACGGAAAATCCGCTCCGCGCGCCTGGCGAAGCGTCGCCACGTGATCAATATTGACTCCAAGTTTTAACCGCATAGTGCCCCCTTCATTTTTTCACGATACATTTTTTCAATTTCGTCCGAAACGTAACGCACCTTGGCCGCGTCCGGCCCTTCAACCAGAATACGGAGCTTCGGCTCCGTGCCGGAATAGCGGATGAAAACGCGGCTTCCCGGCCCGAGCGATTTTTCCAGCTTCTTCACCGCGCCGTCGAAACCCGCCAGTTTGGAAAGCGGCGTTTTCTCTTTGACCTTTACCGCGCGAAGTTCGGTGGGATATCTGGTCCACAAATTTCTAAACCAGCTCAGTTTGCGTCCGCTTTTACGCATAATGGAAAGCACCTGCACGGCGGTAAGCAGTCCGTCGCCGGTGGGCGCGAAATCGCGGAATATGATGTGGCCCGACGCCTCGCCCCCGATACTGAGATCGTGCATTTCCAGCGCTTCGCTCACATATTTATCGCCCACGGGAACCTGTACGGTTTCAATGTTCTCCTTTTTAAACCACTGCACAAGCCCGCAGTTGGACATAACGGTAAGAACCGCTTTGTCCCATTTAAGAAGCCCGCTTTTGCGCATTTCGCTGGCGGCTATGGCGATGATATCGTCGCCGTCCAGAGGAGCGCCCTTTTCGTCGGAAAACAGCACGCGGTCGGCGTCGCCGTCAAGCGCGAAACCGCAGTCCGCTTTAAGACGCCGGGTTTCCCGGCACAAATTGTCCAGATGCAAAGACCCGCAGTTTACATTGATATTTTTTCCGTCCGGCTTGTCGCCTATAACGGCGACTTTCGCCCCGAGCCTTTCAAACAGCTCGCCCGCTATTTTATAGGCCGCGCCGTTGGCGCAGTCCAGCACAAGGCTCATACCGCAGAGGTTTATGTCCGCGGGCATGGTGCTGGCAAGAAATTCCACATATTCTTCGGCGAGTTCGGGCCGGCAAGCGTAAAGTTTTTTTATTTCGGCTTTGGAAACGGACGGCGCTTCAAGTTCACCGTGAAGAATGGCTTCAATCCGCTCCTCCAGCCGGGGCGGCAGTTTCGTGCCGTTGGCGGAGAAAAATTTTATCCCGTTAAATTCCGGCGGGTTGTGGCTGGCGGACACGACAATAGCGCAGACCGCCTCCAGCTTCGGCGCAAGGTAGGACACCGCGGGGGTCGGCACTACGCCCACGTCCCAGACGCGGCAGCCG